>Ga0182024_10015084_pt1 | contig 14854 bp, 13 predicted proteins | sample P32metaG_FD_120480 | JGI IMG/M metagenome (GOLD analysis project Ga0182024, IMG submission 120480) | Permafrost microbial communities from Stordalen Mire, Sweden - P3-2 metaG (Illumina Assembly) | ecosystem: Environmental > Terrestrial > Soil > Wetlands > Permafrost | place: Sweden: Stordalen... | reverse complement strand
GAGTTGATAAGCTGGGCGCATGCGCGCGACATGGATATTACTTTGATAGAAACCATGCCGCTTGGCTTTATTGAGGAAGACCGCAGCGAGCAGTTTCTGTCGCTCAAGCATGTGCGCCAGAATCTGGAATCCTTCTGGACCCTCACCGATCTGCCGGACCGCAGCAGCGGGCCGTCGCGCTATGTGCGTGTTGAAGAGACCGGCGGCCGGCTGGGTTTCATTACTCCACTCACCCATAATTTCTGCGAGACCTGCCGCCGGGTGAGGTTGTCCTGCACCGGCACGCTTTATATGTGCCTTGGGCAAGAGGCCTCGGTGGATTTGCGTCAGCCGCTCCGAGCGTCGGAAGGCGACGAACTGATCAATGCCGCGATTGACCGCGCCATTGCCGCCAAGCCCAAATCGCATGATTTCCTGTTGCCGGTGCGCGGTGCGGCGCCCGCCTTGGCGCGGCATATGTCGGTCACGGGCGGGTGAGAAGTGAAACTGGTTTTCCTGGGGCGGTTTCGTGAAATTGCCGGTCCGAGGCTGACGGACATGGTACTTCGTACTTCCGCAAGGCGTGCAAACCCTGGCGCAATTGCAGGACTGGCTTTCCCGCGCCGAGCCCGCTTTGGCCGAGGCGCTGGCCGGCGCCCGCACCCAATATGCCGTCAACCAGACCATCGTGCGCGATCCGTCTCATCCGATCAGCGACCAGGATGAAATCGCTTTCCTGCCGCCGATGAGCGGGGGCTGATCATGCTTGTGCGGGTCACGGAACCAGCTTTCGACCCCGGGACGGAGACTTCCGCTTTCCATGCCTGGCATTGGGGCGCCGGCGCGCTGGCGAATTTCGTGGGCTATTGCCGCGACGACACGGCGGGACACCGGGTGGGAGAACTCACGATTGAACAATATCCCGGCTTCACCGAAAAGGAGATCAGCCGCCTGACAGGCGAGGTGAGCTGTCAACTGGGCACCCTCGATCTGATGGTGGTGCACCGGGTGGGCAGCATCCGCCCGGGCGGAAGCCCTCGTGCTGGTGGCAGCGCTAGCGGCACATCGCAATGCGGGCTTTGACGCCGTGCGCTTGCTGATGGATTATCTCAAGACCGACGCGCCGCTGTTTCGCGGGGGAAGTGACCTCGACTGAAGAGATTGTCGCAAAGCTTCATCATGGGAGTATGCTGATGGTGCCCGGTCCCTCGGTATCGCGTAATTTGTTCGAGTGGGTGACAGAAAAACATATAACTGTTGGAGCAGGGAGTACGGCATATTTTTGAGTAACCAGGGTAGCCCGCGCCTGCAGGAACTCGAAACATAAGACTCTCAGCTCCCGATAGCAGCTTAAGTATAGCATTTCTCATATATTTCATATATATTGCGCGTACGTTGGCCAAAAATACCCTTGAGTAAATTTGGCAGCGCTGCCAATTTAATGTGGTCGGCGGAATTCAGTGCGGACGAGCGCCAATAAGGCGTGCACAAAGATCAACGGGAGGATTGAATGAAATCTCAAGTCTTGTTGGCTGCGTTTTGCGCGTCTTCGTTGGCGAGCACTTGCGTTGCATTCGCCCAAGACGACTCGAATGCCGTCGCCGGGAAGTTTCCCCTTGCGGCAAAGGCAGGTGTCGATAGCCATGCGGACAAGGTGGCGCCGCCGGGCGCCGTCAACAAAGGACCTTACAGCGACAGTACATGGGTCCGGGGCCATGCCTATGACCCTCCCGCTGGCGGATCTCCGATCTGGAATCCCGTCAAGCTTAAGATGATGCAGGGCGGCATGGTCACAAGCATTACGGTAAACGCGCACTCGAGTCCTGCGACCTACTGCGGAGCGGCTAATTCCGGAGTGGACTTCATCTGGACGGAGATGCAGCACAACGACGGCAATTGGCATGATGTTCACGAAATGTGGGGGGCGTGCCCACATGCCAAAGCTGTCCCGGGTGTTCGTATCCCCAATGCCAACGAGTACGATGAACAGCACGCGATGGACGAGGGCGCGCTGTGGCTAGAGATACCGACCGTGCGTACGGTCGAGGAAGCCAGAGAGGCGGTAAAATGGGCTTATTTCCCTCCTCTGGGCGGGCGCAGTACGGGAGGCAGTAGCCTCGCCTTTTGGGGTGGTGTCCCTGGCGGCTATCGCAAAACAATCAACGACAACCTAGTCCTAACCCTGATGATCGAGACGCTCGACGGCCTCAAGAATGCTGACAAGATCGCGGCATTGAAGGGCGTAACTGCCGTCTTTGCCGCCAGCGGCGATCTGGGAAATTTTGGGGGTTACGCGCGGGATTCTCCGGACTATGAGCGTGAGATCAACATTGTGCATGACGCGGCGCTCAGAGCGCATGTAAGGCTATGTGGACCGTCTGCCTGGATCGGCCGGCCCGACTTCACCTGTTTCCAGGGGCCTGGCGGCGCATATGATGGTGGCAATTTGGTCGACTCCGAGGGCGCCTTACTCCCCAACTATCTGGACATTGAAAAGAAGGCGCTTGGACCCTTATGGAACACTCAGGGAAAACCGAAGGTCGGTCCCTATGCCCCGGACTGGGTCCAACCGACCAAGCCTACCTAATAGGGAGATTTGATCGCTAAATCTGTTTTTCGGTAGCGCCGGCGGTTGATTATATTTTCAGATGACAAATCCCACGCAATACAAAGTAAATGTCAGATAAAACGATCACGTTCGATGATGTGATCGCGCCGCTGACCGGGGAACGATTTCTGTCGGAATTTTGGGCCAAAACCTTTCTCCACCAGGCAGGTCCAAAGGGCCGTTTCACGCCACTTTTGCCATGGGAGGATCTGAACGCGATTCTGAAGTGGCATTGTCCTCCACAGCCGCAGCTCAGGCTGTCCCTGAACGGCAAGCCGATTGATGTTCGCCGTTATATAGACGGATCGGTCGGTGCGCTGAAGCTCAATGCCGGCGGCCTGATCGCCAGTCTTTCGCAGGGGGCGTCTCTGATTCTGGATAAGGTGCAGGAAGTCGCGCCGCGCGTTAGCCAGCTCGCCGAGTTGCTGCAGGATGTTTTCCAGGGACCAATGAGCGTCAATCTCTATGCAGGATGGCGCAAGCAGAATGGCTTCGACCTGCACTGGGACGTCGCGGATTTGCTCGTCCTGCAACTGTCCGGACGCAAGCGTTGGAAGGTCTATCGTCCGACGCGCCCTTATCCCTTGACCAACGATATCGAGACCGCGCCAAAGCCAACTGAGCAACCGGTCTTTGACGGCATCATCAACGATGGCGACATGCTCCATGTGCCGCGCGGCTGGTGGCACATGGCATATCCGCTGGATGAACCCAGCCTTCATTTGACGTTCGGCATCGAGTCGCCTCACGGCGTGGATTTTGTGCGATGGTGGACGCAAAAGATGCTGAGGCATCCAGAAATACGGATGAATCTGCCGCAAGAGGGCGATGTCACTGCGCAGCGGAAGTTTCTCGCAAATGTGTTGAAATTTATGGAAGATGGCCTGGAGGGTGACCGGGTCGGAGAATTTTTGCGCGAGCAGAAAGCGACCAGGCGAATGCCTCCACGTGTCCGTCTGCCCGTTGCTCCCATAGAGCAGCATCAGCAATGGACCATGGCGACACGAATTCGTCTAGCGACGTCACATTCCGTGTCCGCAAATATCGAAGGCGACGGTCCCCTGACGGAATTTCGCTCCGGTACCCATACTTGGAGTTCGAGACGCGAACTCGTTCCGGTGTTCGAATTGCTGACAGGACATACGAGCGTAGCGCTCCAGGATCTGTGCTCCCGCATTCACGACAAGCAACTGATCAACGCGCTGATGAGCGCGCTTGAACAGCTCGCCGATGCGGGCGTGATATTCAAGGAAGCTCCGCCAGCTTCTTAACATGGTTTGGCGGGCGTTGGTGTCTGCCGAACATATCGCATGACATGGTCTGGCGGGCGTTGTTGTCTGCCGAACATAACGCATGGCGCGACCGTGTACGCGCAAACCAGATCGGCTTAATTGAAGAGAAGATATGTCCCATCCAACCAATCGGACATTTGAAATATTATTCCAGTAAGGGCAAGCATTCCAAAGATGGGAAAGGCCAAAAAACGCGTTGGAGTTTAAGTTGGCCCACTACCGCCCTGCATAACAGCTTGCGGTGGGGAGGGGGATCCAAAAAACCATGTCAATCGCCCTATTTCGGGAGTAGATTGAGACTATCAGTTCATGGCTGCTGAGTTGGCATAAGGACCGAGTTCCGACTGTAGTTTCTGTGGAAACCCTAACTTAGGAGAATTCATGCTCCACCTCACCGTCAACGGGCAGGACCACGTCATCGCGGATGACGTTGATCCCAGCACACCGCTTCTTTGGGTGCTGCGCGACACTCTTGCTCTTGAAGGCACGAAATTCGGCTGCGGCGGCGGATATTGCGGTGCCTGTACAGTGCAGCTCGACGGCGCCCCCGTGCGATCCTGCCAGGTACTGGTGAGCTCGGTCGGCACAAAGTCGATCACCACCATCGAGGGCCTTGCCGGAGCAGACGGCACGCTCCATCCGCTGCAGGAAGCGTGGATTGATTACGACGTGCCGCAATGCGGCTATTGTCAGGCTGGCCAATTGATGTCTGCGGCGGCGCTCCTCAAGCAGCATCCCTCGCCAAGCGATGCCCAGATCGATCAGGCGATGAATGGCAATTTCTGCCGCTGCGGTTGCTACAACCGCATCAAGGCCGCGATACATACTGCGGCAGGCAATGCGCGGACGGTCGAACCGGCGATTCGCAGCGCGATGGAAGGAGAGCCCCATGTCGGTGGTTAAAACGGAAACAATCAGGAAATCCGCGCAGTCCGAATCCTTTCTTGCGAAAATATTGCGCGAGGCGGCGGGCGTTCCCGCGCCCGAGGCCGGCTTGGCACGCCGCAGTTTCCTCAAATTGAGCGCAGGAGCCGGCGCTGGACTGGTGCTTGGCTTTTATCTGCCGGCAGGCGGCAAGGCCCTGGCGGCGGATGCGTCATTGCCCGACGTGCTCAACGCCTTTGTGCGTATCTCGCCCGACAATATCGTCACCCTTTATTCCATTAGCCCGGAGATCGGCCAGGGCATCAAGACCGCCTTCGGCCTGATGATTGCCGAGGACCTGGACGCGGACTGGAAGTCTGTCAGGGTCGAGCAGGCCCGCATCAGCCCGCTGGTTTATGGCGATCAGCAGCGTGCCGGCGGTTCGACCTCGGTTCGGCGCAATTGGGATTCGCTCCGCCAGGCGGGTGCGTCAGCGCGCGCCATGCTGGTGGCGGCTGCGGCCAAGGAATGGAACGTGCCGGCAAGCGAGATCACCACTCAAAACTCGATGGTGATGCACAAGGCGAGCGGCAAGACCCTTACCTATGGCGCGCTTGCGGAAAAGGCGGCGATGATGCCGGTTCCTGATACTGCGTCCCTCAAACTCAAGGACCGCAAGGATTGGCGTCTGCTCGGCAAGCGCTATACCGGGGTTGACAATAGAAAGGTTGTTACCGGCCAGCGTCTGTTCGGCATCGATGTGCGGTTGCCGGGCATGCTCTATGCCAGTTTCACCAAATGTCCTGCATGCGGCGGTAAGGTGAAGAGCGCCAATCTCGAGGAAATCAAGGCGCTGCCGGGTGTCAAGGATGCATTCGTCGTCGAAGGCACCGGGCTTCCCGCCCAGGCCGGCCAGGTTATGCCCGGCGTTGCTATCATCGCGACCTCGACCTGGGCGACCTTCAGCGCCAGGAAGGCGCTCAAGATCGAATGGGACGAAAGCGAGGCGGCCAAGGAGAGCACGTCTCAGGCGGCTGTCCAGGCCAAGCAGATCGCGGCGGGACCGCTTCCCAAGCCTTATACGAACATCGGCGACGTGGACGCGGCCTTTTCTTCAGCGGCCAAGACGATCGAGGCCTATTACGAATACGCTATCGTCGCTCACGCGAATCTCGAGCCGATGAATGCCACCGCCTGGTGGCATGACGGCGTCATGGAAATGTGGTTGCCGACCCAGGAGCCAGATCGTGGATTGCCCCAGATAGCGCGAATCGTTGGAGTTCCCGAAGACAATGTGTTGATTAACCAAACCCGCGCAGGCGGCGGTTTCGGCCGCAGGCAAGTCAACGATTTTTCCTGCGAAGCAGCGGCCATCGCCATGCGGGTAAACGCACCGGTCAAGCTACAATGGGCCCGCGAGGACGACTTCGCGCACGATTTCTTCCGGCCTGGCGCATTCCACATGGTCAAGGGCGCAATCGGCAAGGACGGCAAGATCGACGCGTGGCAGAATCACGTCATTGCCTATTCTCATGACGGCAAGACCGAGGTCATGGCCGGTGGGATGGCTCCGAACTTTTTCCCGGTTGGCCTGGTCCCCAACGTCCGGTTCGCGCGTAGTCTGATTTCGCCCTTCCTTACGCCGACGGGTTCGATGCGGGCGCCGACTTATAATGTGCTCATCTTCGTACAGCAGAGCTTCCTGCATGAGCTCGCCATGGCCGCGGGGCGCGATCATCTTGAGGTGCTGCTCGAAACCTTGAACCGGAGCGACGTCGCCTCAGCCCCGGATGATCCGCCGCGTCCGGGTTCTCCACCACCTGTTATCTACAGCGCCAAGCGCGCAACTGACGTCGTCAAGCTCGTGGCTGAGAAATCGGGGTATGGCAAGAAACGGCCCAAGGGCAGCGGCCTCGGCCTCGCCTTCAGCTTCGGACTTGGCGGCCATGTTGCCACTGCTGTTGATGCGAGTGTCGACGACAAGAAGCACATCACCGTCCATAAGATCACAGTGGCCTTGGATGTTGGACCAATCGTGAATATGAGCGGAGCCGAAAACCAGGCGCAGGGTGCATCCCTCGACGGACTTTCGACCGCGATGGGCTGGGCGATCGATATCGAGAAGGGCCGCGTGCAGCAGACGAACTTCGACGCCTATCCATTGATGCGCGCTAGCAGCGCTCCACCAGTCGATGCCTTTTTCGTCCAGTCCGATAATATGCCGTCGGGCATGGGCGAACCGGCGTATCCCGGGCTTGCCCCGGCGCTCGGCAATGCGATCTTCAACGCCACCGGCGAGCGCGTGCGCCAGATGCCGTTCAGAAAGTTGGGGTATACGGTCTAGGCCAGAATTGGACGAGCGGCGCTTGCTCCGGATTCGGCGAGGCAGGGCCCGGAAGATATCTAGCGTGGAGAATGGAACGCGAACTGCACCGGCTCTTTTTCGCGAAGGCGGGTTGTGGCTTTATTGAGCGTATGTTCTGCCTTCGTCACTTCGTGCGTCAGCGACACAATTTCGGTCTAAGGCCCTTAGAGGATAGCGTAGGCCCTCGTTCCCGGGCGCAGGTGAGCCGCCGACATTGTCTTCATTGTCGGATTCTTGATGCCAATGCGCGTCAACTTGATCTTCGGCGTGCAGGTGTTCCAGATGTGTCGTTAAATTGCAGGCGGTAGTCTGGCGGCGGTAACCAGATAAGTTGGAGGTCCCGACAGTCGCCCATGAACCTGCAGTCAGTGTGCGATAAGGCTGCCCTGCTTCATCAGAGGGGCCATCTGGCGGAAGCCGAGCGCCTTTACCTGGAAATTCTCGAACGTGATCCAGCGGCTTTCAGGCCGAACCATTTATTGGGAATCCTACGGATGCAGCAAGGCCGCAATGGAGAGGCGCTTGATCTGATCGGGGCTGCTCTCAAAATCGAGCCTGACAATGCCGAAGTCCTGACCAGCTACGGCAACGCCCTCAAAGGACTGGGCCGCTTGGCGGAAGCGGAAGCGAGCTTCGATCAGGCGCTGGCGGTAAAACCGGATTTTGGCGGGGCACTCTATAATCGCGCGCTCCTCCTGCAGCAGATGAACCGTTTCGAAGACGCTTTGGAGAGCTACGACAGAGCGCTGGCGCTCCCACCCTACTTTGTCGAGGCGCTGTATAACCGTGGAGTCATGCTTCTGGTCATGAAGCGCGACAATGACGCGCTGGAAAGTTTCGACAGGGCACTCGCGATCCGGCCAGGATTTTCCGAGGCTTGGAACAATCGCGGCAATGCCCTGCGGAATCTCGGACGGTATGTCGATTCGTTGGCGAGCTACGACAAGGCGCTGATGATAAATTCGGAATTTCCCAGCGCACTTTACAATCGCGGCAATCTTCTCTTCCAGGAAATGAAGCGCTCCGCGGAGGCGCTTGCCGCTTATGACAAGGCACTGGCGATCAAGCCCGACTTTGCCGAGGCATGGAACAGCCGTGGCAATGCCTTGCGCAGCCTAGGGCGCTTGACAGAATCTCTGGCAAGTTATGAAAAGGCGCTGGCCATCAAACGAGACTTTACCGACGCGATGAGCGGCCGCGCTTGGGCTCTCCTCGAAAGTTTCCATACCGAAGACGGTGTCGCTGCCTTTCTGCGGCTGGCCACGCTGGTTCACGGCACAGAAGAAAGCCCGCTTGCGAGCAAAAAACCCTCCCCACCTTATAAAATGCGTCACGATCAGGAGCAGCATGATTATCAGGCCGGCATCAAGAATCGGGTTTCCGTCAAGGCCGGGTACCGCCTGACAGGTGCCGCCGTACAACCTGCCAATGAGGTCAGCGCCACCGAGCAGTGGCGAACGAAAAAGCCCCAGATCGCCGTGATCGACAATTTTTTGACGCCTGAGGCGCTGGAACAATTGTGGTGCTTCTGCTTGGAAGCACCGGTGTGGCGTGCTTCATATCCAAACGGCTATCTCGGTGCTTTTCCCGAGCAAGGCTTTGCCTGTCCGCTGCTGGGGCAAATCGCCGACGAGTTGCGCCATGTCTTTCCCGCGATCCTTCGATCGCACCCGCTTCTCTATATGTGGGGTTTCAAATACGACAGCCAGCTCCCGGGCATTAACGTCCATGCCGATGAAGCCGCGGTGAATGTCAATTTCTGGATCACGCCGGATGAGGCCAACCTTGATCCCGAAAGCGGCGGCTTGGTGATCTGGGATGTAGAGGCCCCCATGGACTGGGATTTCGCCAAATTCAACAACGACGCCGCCGCTATCCGCAAGGTACTGGCGGACAATGGCTCCAAATCCGTGACTGTTCCCTATCGAGCGAACCGGGCCGTGATCTTCGATTCCGACCTGTTTCATGAGACGGACAAGATTCGGTTCAAGGACGGCTATCCCAACCGGCGCGTCAATGTAACCATGCTCTATGGCCGGCGCGGGAAACACACCCAGGATTGATCAGGCAGAGAATTCTCTGATCCTTCTCCGGGCTTAATTGCGTAAAACAGACTTTTGCCGATTCCCTGGCGCGGAAAAAGTGCTTGCCCACGGACGGAGCCGCGGCGAAGGACAATCCCTTTACCGGAAAATCCGGTGCATGGATTGTCCTGGCGAAACCATTGCAGACGGACTTAGAAACGCTGAGCACAGAACAACTGGTCTATCGCGGGGCTCGGTCATTGCCGCTTCCGGCCTGGACTTCTACAAAGGCAATCTGTTTCGGGTCCGGAAGAACAGCTTGTTTGTGGGCGCGCTGCGCGGCATGATGCCTGACCATTTGGATATCTCCGGCGGCACGGCGGTCGCGGAGGGGCCATTGCTAGTTGATTCAATGAGTAGAGTTCGCGATGTGCGGATTGGTTCTGATGGTGCGGCCAACGTGATCGCCGATGCGGGCAAGCTGCCAAAGTTGACGCCACAATGACATTTCTGGTCTTCGAGACCAATACTGTGAACACTATTTTCTGGCTCCGCAGGCCTGACTGACAACGGGAGAACGTTATGAGGAAATTGCCAATTGTAGAGAACATGATTGCAGCCGGAATATCGCTTTCCGTTTTTTTTATGCTGCCCGCCCAAGCCGCGCCCCGGGATATCATGGTGCAGGACACAGATGTCTTTCCTGAAAGTATCGCCGCTACGCCCGACGGTACGGTATTCCTGGGCAGCCTGAAAAAGCCCATCATTTACCGCGCCGCGCCGAATACGGATGCCAAGCCTTGGATTCACCTAAGTGGAAATCAGCCTGTAACCCTGGGCGTTCTGGCTGACCCGGCATCGAAGACGCTCTGGGCGTGTGTGCATGAACCGCTTGCCGTACCCTCATCGTCAACGCCTTCGGCACCGCCGCCGCAGCATTCGTTCTTGCGCGGCTTCGACCTGGATACCGGCGCTGTCAAGGCGAACTATCCTCTCGCCGGCACCACGAATGGCTGCAACGACATCAGCATCGCGCCCGATCGCACCGTTTACATTACGGACTCCGGCAATGCCCGGCTGCTTCGGCTTAAGCCCGGCCACAAGGCGTTGGAGATCTGGTTTGAGGACAAGCAACATTTGGATGGCATTGATGGCCTTAATTTCCTGGATGGGAAGCTTTATGTGAACAATGTCATGACAAGCCATATCTACCGCATTCCAATGACCTTTGACGGCAAAGCGGGTACGCCCGTGGACATTCAGTTATCCCAGCCGATATCCGGACCGGACGGGATGCGCGCCGAAGGTGGAGTTATTTATCTTGCCGAAAACCGTGGAGGTCAGATCTCTGCCTTGAAGCTGGCTGGCGACAAAGCCACAGTTACGGTGCTTAAGACCGGCCTGCAGATTCCTACCGGCGTCGCGCCTATGGGCAAAACGTTATGGGCAAGCGAGGCGAAATTCAATTATATGCGTGATCCCAAGCTGGGGAATCCCAATCCTTTCAAAGTGTATGCTATCCAGTTACAGCAATAAACCCGCGTTATGAGGAGCGTTCGGCGCATACGATTGGGAGGTCAACGGGGACTGGCACTTGCTGGACGGAAATTTCAAAATTTGAGGTATCGGAAACACGCCAACATGATTTTGGAGGCAACATGAGACTGAAATCCGCATTTCCTTTAATCATCGTAACCTGCGCTTTTCTGATTGGCGAAGGCACCGTCAATGCGGCGGATTTGACCGAGGTTACCGTTATACCGCAAGCAAAGACGCAGGCGGCGCTGGACAATAAGGCTGATCTGCGGCTGCTGGTTGCGGACGACCTCTGGGTGGAAGGAGCTTACCGCAACAAGGCTGGCGATCCAGAACTGCACACCGATCAGACAAACGTTTTTTATATAACCGCAGGTTCGGCGACGGTTGTCGCTGGGGGCACTTACGTTGGCGGCAAGACCATCGCGCCCGGCCAAGTTCGTGGTGGTACTATCGAAGGAGGGACCACTTATGATTTGGTCAAGGGCGACACTATTGTCGTCCCAGCCGGCAAGGCTGTCTGGTTCAAGGAAGTGCCGAGCACCGTCAGCTATTACGTTGTCAAGATGGCGAAAAGACCACCCGGCTAGCCGTTGTGAATGCGTCTGTAGGCTTGCTCTCACTTTGCAAGGTCCCCAGGCCATCCGCTATTTTGTCTTTCGAAGCATTTCTGAATGAGGGAGGTCGGGTCGCTACGTAGCTTCGAAAAAATGATGGGCGGGCTGAATATGTTTCGCGAGAGGCGGTCTGGATGCCTGCGCCGCAGAGCGGGTCATCCATGACCTACGCTTATGACGGCGGACAATACATCCTCGTTGCCGTTTCCAGTGGCAATTACTCCGGTGATTATATTGCCTACGCGTTGCGCCAGAGCAATTAGGCGCCATTCGTAACGGGTTATCGGCAAGGAAGGACGCTCCAATGTCTCACGCAAACCAAACTGCAAATCTGTTGTGCCAGTCCAGCGCGCGGGTGCTTGCGATCTTCTGTGTAATGTTGATGGGCACGCAAGATCTGCGAGCGCAGGGCTCCCCCGAGCCAGATTCCCACACATGTGTTCCGCAAACTTCGGGCCCTGGAAGCGATGCGCCAAACGCACGCGACAGGGAACCGGTCTTTCCTGACGATCAATATCCGGTGAAATTGCCTGTTAAGTCATTGCTCGGGGCCCCAAATTTCTTTCCTAATCCTTATGGCGAGGGCGTCGATTTTGTCAAACTTCCCGCGGGTCGGGTGCGGGGATCGACAGCGAGTGTCACCGCTGCTCCGGACGGCACCATTTGGGTCATGGATCGCTGCGGCCATCCCGGTGTCGGTGGCGAGGCCTGTGATGGCGCAAGTTCTAGCATTGATCCGATCTTTCAATTCGATACTTCCGGCAACCTGCTGAAGTCATTCGGTGCTGGATTATTTGTCAGCCCGCACAAACTGGAAGTCGACAAAGCAGGCAATGTATGGGTCGCCGACAATAGCGGAGATCAAGTCTTCAAGCTGGATAAGGACGGCAAGGTTCTCATGACGCTCGGAAAAAAGGGCGTCGTCGGCACAGGCAATGACGAATTCGACGCTCCCACGGACATCGCTTTCGGCGCAAATGGTACTTTTTTCATTGCAGACGGTCATACAGGCGGCGGCGCCAACTTTGGCAATGCCCGCATCATGAAGTTCGACAGGAATGGAAGGTTCCTCATGTCTTGGGGCAAGAAAGGCATGGGGCCAGGCGAGTTCGATGTGCCGCATGCGCTCGCCACGGATAACGAGGGTAGACTGTATGTCGCGGATCGCCAGAACAATTGCATCCAGGTCTTCGATCAAAACGGCAAGTTCATCGTGCAATGGTTCCAGTTCGGTCGCCCCAGCGGCATTTCCATCGACAAGAACAACATCATCTATGTCTCCGATTCCGAATCGCGTGATGGCCGCTCCAATACCGGACGCGGTACAATGGGGCCGTTCGGATATGGTTTTAACGCTGGCACTGCACGCGGCATTCGCATTGGCAGCGTGAAGGACGGCAAGGTAAAGTATTTCATTCCCGATCCGTGTTCATGGCCCTATAAAAATTCCGACTACTCATACGAAGGCGTTACAGCTGACGCGCAGGGCAACGTGTATGGCGGGGACGTGGGCGGAGAAAATGTCGAAAAGTATGCCAAGCGTAAGTGACCAAAATGACCACTATGGGCTGGGCGATTGGCGGGATATGGCTTGACGTGCTCCTTGGCCGTGTCAAGGGAAGAGCCGGCCCCTGCGCCAATAGGTGCAGCTGCTGGGGCGGGCGGCCCTTAGAAGTTCGAAACTAGTGAGGTTGGGCCGGAAAAGTTCGAAAACTGCGCTCGACTTCAGGAGCAATAAGAGCGTTGCTAGAGCAACTCTACGGCTGAGCCGTAGCTAAGCCCCGCAGTATATACTGCATGGGGCTATCGGTGGTAGCGGCGCATGCCGTCGTAATCGAAGAACGAAAATGGCAAAATCTAAGGCAATCAATGCCAAAAAATGGTAATCACGCAACGCCGCCTTCGCTTGCCTTGCAAGAGCGTACTAAACCACTCTTGGGTCAGATGATTATCGAATTACGCGGGAAAACGATCCCCGCCCGAATGAGCGGCGCTCCCAGTCTCCGCCGTATACCGCGCTAGTCGTTTCTTTTTGAATTGTCGCGGGTAATCAGGCAATTCTTGCGGTGCCTGCGGCGCCATCAGGATTGGCACTCATTTCCAGTGACGAGGCATTGACCGCCATGCCGTCATAAATGAGAATTGGTCTTGCAATGGCCGGCTTGTCCAGCCTTTCCAGGGCTTTCCAAAGTGTCGGCGCCAGCATAAAATGCCGATCATTAGCTTGGCGGTCTGCTGTGCGGGTCGACCGGTCTCATCATCACAGGAACAAACATTCTCCGGGAGGAAATCCATGAAGCTGCGCAACATCCTTTTCGCCGCCGTCCTTGTCCTGCCCGCAACAAGCGCATTCGCGCAAGGTGCGATGCCGGACCTTAAGACCTTTGCTTCCTCGGCCGAGGTGCAAGCCCTGCTGGATAAGGCAAAGACCATGCCGCCCAAGCCAACTATCTCCCAGAATATCGTTTTCGTCGCGCCCTACCGCGTTAATCTGGAATACCGCCGCAACCTGCCGAACCTGGAAGTCAGTTCCCATCCCAAGGAGCACCTGCTGATTTACGTTATAGACGGCGCCGGGACCCATATCATGGGCGGCACCATCGCCAACGGCGCCATCACGGGGGGCACTTCCACGCATGTAACCAAGGGCGATTTCATCTTCCTGCCGGCGAATACTCCGCACGAGATGGTGCCGGATAGCGGCGGCGTGGCGGTGGTGACGATCCATGTGCCGGTGGAAAGCCCGGCGGCAGCGCAATAATCACGCCGTGTCACAAACTGGTCTATGATGCGCTCGCGCCCGCGTCAGCCCGACCTAGGCAAGTCGGTGCTCTTCTCTACGCGCACGGGCGCTTACTCCAAATCCACCTCCGCAGCGGCACCAACACTTGCTCTTCCAGCCGGTGCTGGTTTGGATCGGCCCAGGTCAGGGGGTTGAAATAACCGACATTGGCCAGCGCCATCACATTGCGCCGGCCGGGAACGCCGCCGACGCCGGGATGGGTGGCATTACCCTCGGTAAAGGCTCGGTGCTGCTCATGGCAGGTGCCGCAGGAGGTGGTACCGTCGCGCGAAAGGTCCGCGTCATAGAACAGGCGGCGGCCCAGCTCGACCTTTGCCGCGCTCATGAGATTGTCCGCCGGCACGGGCGGCGCCACCACCCCGGCCGGCAATTGCCAGCGATAGCCGTCTTGTTGCCCCAGGGCGCCGCCGGCAAATCCCGTCAGCAGCAGGCACACGCCGAACAGGGCTCCGTGCATTAGCGCACCTGGGAGATCATCACCGCAATGTCGGGATCGGCGTTGGCGGAAATCTGCAGGACATAGCCGCCGGGCTGGAGCACGAACTGCACCGTCTTGCGGATGCCGGTGCAGGGAGGGCCCGGCGCATGCGCCGTGGAGTCCATGGCGTTGCCGTCTTTCAGCAGGTCGATCCAGGCGTCCGAACTAAGTGTCTGTCCGGGAACATCACAATGGATTGCATAGTTTTCGGAGCATGAGGCGGATCGATGCGAGGCGTAGGAATGCGAGCGCCTTGCGATTGAGGTTCTCCCAGTCTTTGGCGAGTCT
>Ga0182024_10015083_pt1 | contig 14855 bp, 13 predicted proteins | sample P32metaG_FD_120480 | JGI IMG/M metagenome (GOLD analysis project Ga0182024, IMG submission 120480) | Permafrost microbial communities from Stordalen Mire, Sweden - P3-2 metaG (Illumina Assembly) | ecosystem: Environmental > Terrestrial > Soil > Wetlands > Permafrost | place: Sweden: Stordalen... | reverse complement strand
TTGTATGGGACGTCGGTAAATCAGCGCCGATACGGAGCTTCGCCTTGACCTCGGCCGAACTCACTTTGGTGAAGATGATCGATCTCATCGACGGCGCAGACGCAGAGCGAGCGTATGCGGGAATTGATCCGCTGAGGGCGCAGGAGTCGGTCCTGCAGAACGCCATCGAGCCGTTTGCGATGTCTCCCGGCAAATGGCGCAAAAAACTCATGGCGATTATCGCGGTGAAGCCGGAGACTAAGTCAGGCGAATCGCTCGGCTAGTAGCGACTTCGCAGCGAGTAGGTTACCCGTCTACCGAAACTGCCGGCCGTTAACAGATATTCAGACGTGGGACCCATGGCAGTAACCACCCTCCCAGGCGTTGACGCTTCGAGCCGGCATCCGCGTGCCATCGCGCCCGCGGCGCTGGCGTGTATGGGCATCGTATTCGGTGACATCGGAACGAGTCCCCTCTATACGCTGCAGGTAGCGGTAAAAGCCGCAAGCCCGAGCGGTGTGATCACAGCGCCCGCGGTAATGGGGATCGTGTCATTGATCTTCTGGTCCCTGATCATCGTGATCTCGGTCAAGTATGCGAGCCTCATCATGCGCGCCAACAATCATGGGGAAGGCGGTATCCTTGCGCTAGTAGCGATGGTGTGTCCGAAAAGCGCCAAGCCCAGTCGGCGGCGCGCAATCATGCTCATCGTCGGTCTCGTCGGAGCGACGCTGCTCTACGGCGATGGGACTATCACGCCGGCGATTTCCGTCTTGAGTGCGATCGAGGGTATCAAGCTTTACACCCCGCAGCTGGGGCGTTTGGTGGTCCCACTGACACTCGTCATTCTGGTGGCCTTGTTCCTTATTCAGAGGAAAGGGACGTCGTGGATCGGCCGGCTCTTCGGTCCCGTCATGTTAATTTGGTTCATCGTGATCGGCATTCTCGGCATTCTCGGAATTGCCAAAGAGCCCGCGATTCTCGCTGCGCTCAGTCCGATCCCGGCGATCACCTACCTATTGCATGCAGGGCCGGTAGCCTTGGCAGTGATCGGGGGTGCGTTTCTTGCGGTGACCGGTGGGGAGGCGTTTTATGCCGACATGGGCCATTTTGGGCCGCTTCCGATCCGGGTTGCTTGGTTCGGGGTTGCGCTCCCGACATTGACGTTGAATTATTTTGGGCAGGGAGCCCTTCTGCTCGCGCAACCGGGAACGATCGAAAACTCCTTCTATCAACTTGCTCCCGAGTGGTCGCACTACGGTGTGGTGGCGCTGGCTACGGTGGCGACCGTCATCGCCTCCCAGTCGATTATTTCCGGCGCCTATTCGCTCACGAGCCAGGCGATACAGCTCGGCTTCTTGCCACGCATGAGCATCACTCACACCGCCGGACACGATATGGGTCAAATCTATGTCCCACTCGTGAATTGGGCGCTCGCATTTGGCACGCTGGCAGCCGTGATCGGTTTTGGCTCCTCCGATGCGCTTGCCGGAGCCTTTGGGATCGCGGTCTCCCTATTGATGGCGATAACCACGCTCATGGCGACGTTTGTCGCGCTCCAGTGGAAGCACCATCCGCTCTTGGTCTTTGCCGTGAATGGTAGCTTGCTCGCGTTGGATCTGCTGTTCGTCGCCTCAACGTCCACGAAGCTGTTGGACGGCGGCTGGTTCCCATTGGCGATATCATTCGCGATCGCTTTTTTGATGCTCACCTGGCGCAAAGGCGAAGAAATCATGGACCATGTGCGCCTGGAGATTCGTGAGCGCTCGAAGGAGTTCATCGAACGGCTCAAGGCCGATCCGCCGCGGCTAATCCCTGGCACTGCGGTGGTTCTTGGCCGCATGACTCAGGGTGTGCCGTTGCCGCTGTCGCACAACGTCAATTTCAACCATGTGCTACACGAGCGGGTCCTATTAGTCGCGGTTGAGATGACAGAGACCCCGCGTGTTGCCGATAAGGATCGCGTGACTGTCACCAGCCTTTCCGAGCGCATGGCGCGCGTTCAGTTGCGATTCGGATTCATGGAAAAACCGGATGTCCCAAAGGGGCTCAAGGTGGCCGTGGAGCGGCGACTGATCGACGAATGCAATCTGCGGCAGGTGACCTATTTTACCGGCCACGAGACCATTATCCCCACGGCGCGGCAGAGCGGGATGGCGCGCTGGCGCAAGGCGATATTTGCACTCATGCACCACAATGCCCAGAGGCCCGGGGCCTACTTCAATATCCCGAGTGCTCAGGTGATGGAAATCGGCGTGGAATTCGAGATCTGAAGGGCTTGCTGTTCACGACGGCTTGACGGGCACCTTTTATTCCGATGCGGTGGCGCGGAATGATAAGCTCGGTTTCGAATGACATCGGATGTCTCCCAACTCGGCTTACTACTTTTCGTATCCGCGCTCGTCGCGATGCTGAGTCGTCGTTTGCGCATGCCGTATACCGTGGGCCTCGTCCTCGCCGGCATGGGGCTGTATTTCTGCAACATTTCCATTAAATGGCAGCTTTCAAAGGATTTGATATTCTCCGTTTTCTTGCCGCCGCTGCTATTCGAAGCGGCACTTTTCATTCCCTGGCGAGAGCTCAAGAAGGATCTCCCGGTAGTCGGCCTGCTGGCGACTGTCGGCGTGTTGCTGGCAGCCACCGTCACGGCGCTCGGCATGCACTATGGTATCGACTGGGAGTGGGGCAGCGCGATCGTGTTCGGCGTATTGATCGCTGCCACGGACCCCGTGTCGGTCATTGCCACGTTCAAAGGAGCGAAAGTACAGGGGCGCTTGCGCCTGCTGATCGAGGCGGAAAGCCTGTTGAACGACGGCACCGCAGCCGTCGCCTTCGTGGCTGTGCTCAGCGTGCTGGCCGGCGGACATCAAACTGCCTGGTCGGTTTCCGGGGCGCTATTGGTGACCATCGTCGGAGGCGTCCTGATCGGCGGCTTGGTCGCCTCGGCACTCATGGTATTGGCCGGCCGTACTCCAGACTACTTGGTCGAGATTACCTTTACGACCTTGGCGGCCTATGGGTCGTTCTTTATCGCCGAGCACTATCGTATGTCCGGCGTGCTCGCCGCCCTAACGGCAGGGCTGGTCGTCGGCAACTTTCGCTCATCGACTTTGATCACAGATGCCGGTCGTCATGCGCTGGAGCCTTTTTGGGAATACGCGGCGTTCGTTGCGAACTCGGTGATCTTTCTTCTGATCGGTGCTCAAGAAGCACAGCAGCATTTCAAGGATTTGTGGGCTCCTGTGGTGCTGGCTATCTTCCTCGTCACTTTGGGGCGGGCCGTCGTCGTCTATCCGCTGTGTGCGGTGTTCTCCGGTACACGCCTCAAAGTGGCTAGGCGGCAGCAGCATGTGCTTTTTTGGGGAGGACTGCGCGGCGCGCTGGCGTTAGCGCTCGCCTTGGCGCTACCGCACGATTTACCGCGGCACGATGACGTGGTGACGATTACCTTTGCGGTCGTCGCCTTCTCGATTTTCGTGCAGGGGCTGACCATTACGCCGTTACTGCAGAGATTAATGCTGATTGATGCGGATGTCGGAGAGCATTAAAAATCACGATGCCTTGCTGCGAAACGCATGGCCCTGGCGACGCTTTGCAGGTAGACGAGCAGCCGGCCGATGTTGACGTATGTGAAGTTGTTATTCGGCCCACGATGCAGGGGTGAACTGAAAAGACATCTCCATTCGAGCGCCGAGCCGACTAGATCCTCGATCGCCGTTCGTACCCTGGGTGCAGAGACCCATGATGGCGAAGAGCGAAAGAAGTTGTTGTTAAGAATTGGGGTTGCTCTTAGCGTGATATTGGCGACTGAAGTGCCAGGGAATAAGAAGTCAGGTTCGGAAGGCTTCTAGGCAGCGACCCCTTCATCGTACCGGACTCGCTCCACCCACGTGCAATGCGCACGTTTCTACTTTGAATCAATCTTATCGCTCCGGCCGGACATCCGGCGAACGGCCTTGGTGGGTGGGACGCTCAATCATCTGCCGCGAATATCATGCATTTCCGCTGCCGACTACCACCTCCTTCTTATCCGACTCGGATGGTGGCGCCGGTGCCCCAAAGCTGGCGCTCGTTATCGACTCAGTAGGGCGGGACGCGCCGGTGGCGACAGGCTCAACCGCCAAAAGCGGTAACGCTACTCACGAAATTTTATTAACAGCAATTTAACAGGTCACTACTTCATATTAGCTCCCAGGGGTTGGCATAGAAATGTATTGGGAGAACACGCGATGCGCCCCTTATGGATGGATTCGATATCGTTCGCCGTAAAGCAGAACGATGCGTGCAAAGTATTTCTGATCGAAAAGCACTCGCGGCAGTCTTGGCCGATCTCGCCGAGAAATTCCAAACGATTAAGTGCTGTGGTCGCCGCAACTGCCATGACCGGGGTTCTCGGCGTATCCCTTGCTCTCAAAGCGCATGCCCAAACGGCCGTCACGGCCGAGAGCCCAAGCCCCGCTCTGGACGAGATCGTGGTAACTGCCTCAAAGCGCGTCTCCACCATGCAGGATACGCCGATCAGCATTACGGCGGTTACCGGCAACGATTTGCTGGCTCGTGGCGTCGCCTCCTTGGCTTCCCTGGCTCAGGGCACACCCGGCGTTTCGCTGAAGAGCGAAGGGCCAAGCCAGACGGAGATCGAGATGCGCGGCATGACCTCGAGCGGCGGTAACTCCGCGACGGTCGGTTTCTACCTCGATGATATTCCCTTGAGTGGACCGGCAAGCGCCCAAAATGGTCACGTGGTGATCGATCCCGATCTTTATGACCTGAATCGCGTTGAGATCCTGCGCGGGCCTCAAGGCACGCTCTTCGGGTCGGGTTCGATGGGCGGCACGGTAAGACTGATCAGCAACCAGCCTAACTTGTCGCAGTTTGAATCGACCGCACAGAGCGTCTTATCGGGCACCGAAGGCGGCGGGTTCAATCACAAGGACAACTTGATGATCAACCTCCCGCTCATCGACGATACCTTGGCATTACGGGTGGTGGGAACAGAAGATTATACGAGCGGTTGGATCGACCGCATCGTGGCTGACCCTTTTCCCGTGGTCGGTGGGAACCCGGATGGCACCGTGCGCGGCGATGTCCAGAACGCCCCCATCGAGAAGCAATATCCGGGCTCGAATGCCTATCAAATCTACGCGGCGCGCGTGACTTTGCTGTGGAAACCGGCGGAAAACCTGTCGGTCACGCCGTCATTCTTCCACGAGACCAGCACTCAAAACGGTATCAGCGCCTATGACAGCGACCCGGGCACCCTAGCGCACTACCAACCTTTCGACATCGCCGAGCCGCTGACCGATTCGCTGACGGCTTATAGCCTCAATGTGAATTACAGTTTCCCAACGTTCGATGTGACCTCGAGTACCGCACGATGGACCCGAAATTCCTCCCAGGTAGAGGAGGCGAGCGAGGCCTTCAATAATCCACTCGAAGGAATTACCTATAACTCCAACTATGGTCTTCCGAACCCGGGATACTATGGCCCGACCGGGTCCGGACCGGAGCACGGTATCGAAGATGATCCTAGCCATCAGTTCAGCGAGGAGCTGCGATTGGCCTCGACGGGGAATGGAAGAGCCAGTTGGGTTGCCGGGCTCTATTACAGTGACTTCTACTCTTTGTGGGGCTTCAACGGTACGACGCCCAACTACTCCGCGTATATGGATCTCGGTACGCTCGCGCCGGCAACTACACCCCGCTGGTTCGATGCCTACTCACCTACCACGCTCTCGCAGTTTGCGGCCTTCGGCGACGCCACTTATGCCCTGACCGATGCGCTCAAGGTCGATGTCGGCGCCCGTGTGACTCACTACGATTATCGCTTCTCTTCCTGCCTCAGCGGCTGGGGATCCGCCCACGGGGCCGCTACGCCTTCGTGTTCCGGTCTCGTCGCGCTATCGAACAACAGTTTTAATCCAAAATTCAATCTATCCTACACGTTCAGCCCGGACCTGATGGCGTATGCAACCGTGTCGAGTGGCTTCCGTCCCGGCGGGGGTAATGCGGTCTATCCGACCACCGGTGCCGCCTGGGGAGCGGCTTTTCAGCAGCAGAATTATACGAGTGGCAAGTGGCCCGCCACGTACGCCCCGGACCGAGTCTTGAGCTACGAGCTCGGCGAGAAAGCCCGTTTCCTTGATCGCCGCCTGACTGTGAACACCAGTATCTATTATGAGGACTGGCGCCACGTCCAGCTCGAGGCGTACCCCAACGACTGGGCGCTGAACATCAACGGTAACTATGTCTCCATCTACGGAGCCGATATCGACGTCCTCGCCGACCTGGGGGCGGGATTTCAGCTCGAGGTCGCGGCCGGCTATCTCTATGAATGGCTGGACGGGGGCCCCCACTGGGTGATTACCCCGGTCCACGAGATGCCGGAGGTCTCGCCGGAGAGTGGAACCATCGCTCTCAACTATGCCAAGCCGCTCGGCAGCTTCTACATATTCACGGCTCGATTGGAGAATTCGTACACCGGCCCGCGCTACTCGATTTTTTTCTCGAATCCTTACGAGTTCACCGGTACGTACAGACAATTGCCCGGGTATGACCTGATCAATGTCCGGGCGGGAGTTAAATTCCGTGATACGTGGAGCGCCACGTTGTTTGTCAACAACCTCACGAATAAGCACGCCCAGCTGGAGAGCATGTTTACGGAAAATGAACCCCAACCTGATTTTACTCGCATCGAAACCAATCAGCCGCTGACGGCAGGGGTGGACCTAACCTATCGGTTCTAAGTGCGACGCGAAACGAAGCTGATGGTTTGTCTTTTTGGGTGCCATCAGCTCCACCGAATCGCGGACGTAGCGGGCTCAAGTCGTCGGTGTTGGGCATTCGGCCCACCGCAATAAGTACATGAGAGCCTGTGATTTGCGGAGAACCTTCCGAACAATGCACGTTTGCGGTCACCGACTCGGCATGGTGAGCAAGTCGAATGCATTCGGCCCCAAGTCGTATCTGAATGCCCTCTGCTTCGAGCAACGATCCTCCTGCTACATGGACTGCCCTCCTCGTCGCGAATTTCGAGCCTCTCCTGGCACGGCTATCCGATCGCTATCACCTGGTCGCGCCCGATTGTCCGGGCTTTGGACATAGCGACTGGTCCTTCTTTTTCATGTACGCGTTTTTTGCTTTAGTCGCCTTCATTTTCGAAAGCCTCCTCAACGTATAAAAATTCTATTCCATTGGATGAGCCAGTGGCACAAATGCAAATATTGCCTTGGAAGATACCATGTGGTATCTTTCACAAGAAGCTCTAAAAAACGAACTGCAACGCTCTGTATCAGTGTTGCTTCATTCCATTCAAGACTCAAAAGTCTCAGCGAGACCGTCTTGTTTTGAGACTGTTAAAGTTCCCGAAGTGGTAGGGCAATTGTGAAGAACAACTTGTGAGGTGAAATCATGACCCGTTTAGGGCTGAGCGAGATTAAGACTGCCGTTGACTCAGAATTAGCAGTGGCTCACCTTGTTCTTAAGGTGGCGGACCTTAAGAGCAGTTGCCAATTTTACTCGAATCTTGGCATTCCTCCATTTGCTATTGAGGATAAGGTCGCAATTATTGAACTATGTGGAGGCACTCATCTTCTATTGTTAGAAGTCGATCAGCTGGCGGGAGAAGGCGTAGCGCAGAGTTTAACAGGACAATTCCATAAAAGGTTTTCTGAGCAATTTGACCTCATGATTAAAGGCAAAAGCGCCATTGAATTGGAAAAATATCGGTCGGAGCTAATCAGTCGTGGAATCGCAGCAGGAGAGATCCCGGATGAAACGTTTTTTGGACATCATCTTTTTTGCATAAAGGACCCCGATGGGAACGGTATAACAATTTATACCAGCCACTCAATTTACTGATCTGCCATTGATTTCGGGAACATCAAGTAAGGCTCTGCTGCGCGGGAAGGCATGACGGAAGCACTCGTCATCGCAAGTCACGCGTTTGGAGGGGCTTGCGGCAGTTGCAAAATGCTTTTTTTGCCACAGAAGAGCTCGATACTCGGCCGAGGCGGCCTTACACCCAAAACGCAATCCCGCCGTGCGGCATATATTGCTGGATGACCCATGTGGGCTGACAGGGTTCGAGTAAGGGGGCAGGTCATGAAAGCAGTGCGATTCGACAGATACGGCGGGATCGAGGTTCTACAGGTCGCGGATGTGGGCCGCAAAAGAGCCGCGACGAACCAACGTCAGCAGCAGCGCCATGAGCGTATGGCGCCGGACCGGATCTGTGCATGAGAGATCGATAGCGGGCCCTCGCCGCCACAAACGGATGAGGTCGGGAGGACTCGGGCGTTACCGAGGGCACACGCACGCGTTGGCGCCGAACGAGTTTCGCCTGGTCCTCGAGAATCAGGTGCTTTGGTCGGCCGAGCGCTGGCGCGCGGATCGATTCCTCGCTTGAGCTCGCTGCGGTGGGCGAGGGCGAGCTCGCGTGCCTCGGCGACGCCGATTTGCGGGAATTCGCCGAGCGCGATACGGGGGCGCTCCCCACGCCATCGAAAGCGAAACAGCCAACGCTTGGTACCCGTAGGTCCCACGCGAAGGATGAGACCCGGGAGCGCAGGGTCGGCGATATCGAATTCATCGCCCGTGGGAGAGAGCGCGATTTACCGGCGTGCGAACACGAGCCGGCGACATCCGCGACATGCGATCTATCCGTACTTGCTGAGAAAGCTCACCATCGATCGACCCAATCAAGTCTGGGCGACCGATGTGACCTATATCCCGATGGCGCGTGGCTTTGTGTATCTCGCGGTCCTCGACTGGTTCAGCCGGCGGGTTCTGAGCTGGCGGGTCTCCAACAGCATGACGGCGGACTTCTGCGTCGAAGCGCTCGAGGAAGCCATCGGCCGCTACGGTGCGCCGGAGATCTTCAACACCGACCAAGGCTCGCAATTTACCGCCGCAAGCTTCATCGATGTGCTGCAGAGAAACAAAATCCGCATCAGCATGGATGGACGCGGTACGTGGCGCGACAACGTCTTCGTCGAGCGGCTGTGGAAGTCGGTCAAATACGAAGAGGTCTATCTGCATGCGTACGACTCCGTCGCGGCGGCTTCTATACGGTATCGCACATAGGGAGTCCGCACTGCGAGATACGATCTGGCCGTATAGTGAACTCTGTCCGCGACGTGCAATTGACGGCTTCGGCATCGACCATGTCTTCGTCAACGGTGTGTAGATCGTGCGCGAGGGCGAGCAGACCGGGGCGTTGCCGGGCATGATGCTTCAGTCCGGCCGCGATACTCGCACCTTGCCGATGGACGCGTTACGCGAGCCACTGACGTAGAGCGACCCAATGCGGTAATTACGTATAGCCGCGTCACCCGATTTCGATAACATGCGCGGCAGAACCCGCGGAGCTGGCTGCCATGACAGAAAGTCTTGCAACGCAGCTGATCATCGCAACCGCGATGGCGGCCCTTACCGTAGTCATCCATTTATTGGGCCTGAGCGGCCTCATTGCCGTCACTAACCGTCATTCCCGGCGTTTGCGCTCCGAGCGGGCTCTTGCGCAGCAAATGCTGGTGCTGGTCGGAGTCTCCTTCGGCCTGTTCATTCTGCACAGCGTGGAGATTTGGAGCTACGCAACGTTGTATTCCACCGTCGGCGCCACTCGATCTTTCGAAGATGCCCTTTATTTTTCCACGGCAACCTATGCGACAATCGGCTATGGCGATCTAACGTTGTCAAGGAGTTGGCGACTGTTGGGAGCTATAGAGGGCGCTAATGGCGTTATCTTGCTTGGTTGGTCGACGGCATTCTTCGTCTCCGTTGTCGCGCGAATCCGCGCACTTGAGCATGACTGGTCGGGCAATTTGGCGCATAGCCAAGAAATCGATCATCGGTGAGATGAATCCTTCAACTGCCCGCAATCAGGGGATTACATGCCAAGAATCGGGCGTTTCGGTGTTCTGTTCGTCGTCATCGTCCTCGTTATCGGAGCGGCTCTGTGGTGGTCGCTCGCCCGCCGCCCGAGCTCGACCGAGCTGACTCTCTACGGCAATGTGGATCTGAGGCAGGTCGAGCTGCCATTCAACGGCAGCGAGCGCATCGCCGCCGTTTTGGCGCAAGAGGGCGATCACGTCAAGAAGGGCCAGCTGCTGGCGCGGTTGGATACAAGCCGGCTGGCGCCGCAGGTGGCGAAGGCGGAAGCGGACCTTTCCGCACAACAACAGGTGGTGGACCGGCTGCATCATGGCAATCGGCCGGAGGAAATCGCGCAGGCGCGCGCCAACGTAGATGCCGCCGCGGCCGATGCCAAAAATGCGCGTGAGCAATACGCTCGACTGAATACGCTGTCCGCCAGCTCCTCCGGTCGGGCGGTGAGCCGTCAGGACATGGATTCGGCCAAGGCGGCGCTCGACACCGCCGAGGCCCGCCTGGCAGTGAACCGGAAAGCTCTGGCCCTCGAAGTCGCGGGCCCGCGCAAGGAGGACGTTGCGCAGGGTGAGGCTCAGCTGCGTGCCGATCAGGCGCAGCTCGCGCTACTGGAGCAGCAATTCAAAGACGCGGATCTACTGGCGCCGCTCGATGCGGTGGTGCGTTCGCGCATCGTCGAGCCTGGGGAGATCTCCTCACCCCAAAAATCCGCTTTTACGCTCGCGATCGTCGACCCTAAATGGGTGCGGGCGTACGTGGCCGAGCCGGATCTGGGCTCGGTGCGCGAGGGCATGGACGCCGCGGTGACGGTCGATGGGTTTCACGATCGCCGATTTTCGGGTTGGGTTGGCTTTATATCGCCGGTCGCCGAGTTCACGCCGAAAACCGTGGAGACCACGGAGTTGCGCTCCAGCCTGGTGTACGAAATTCGCGTATTCGTCCGCGATGCCGGCGACGAACTGCGATTGGGAATGCCCGCCACGGTCCATCTGCCGCTGCGTGGCGATCACGGCGCCCAGCCGAGGAGCGCGAGTGCCTTGCGCGCCAAGCCTGGCGGCGCATGACCGGCGCCGCGAACCGAACGCGTGCGGTGATTGCGCAAGGGCTGCGCAAGGTGTTCAAACGCGACGAGGGGACACCGGTCTGCGCGCTCGATGCGGTCTCCCTCGAGGCCGAGCAAGGGGAACTCACCGCGGTGGTCGGTCCCGATGGGGCCGGCAAGACTACGTTGATGCGGCTGGCCGCGGGCTTATTGCGTCCCGACGGGGGATCATTGCAGGTCCTCGGCGTCGACGTGGCCGCCGATCCGCAGCAGGTTCAGGATCGCATCAGCTACATGCCGCAGCGCTTCGGTCTTTACGAGGATCTGAGTGTTGCAGAGAATCTCGATCTATACGCCGATCTGCATGGCGTCACCCAAGCGCAGCGCGCGCAACGCTATCCGCGGCTCATGGAAATGACCGCGCTCGGAGCCTTCAAGGCGCGCCTGGCCGGGCAATTGTCGGGCGGCATGAAGCAGAAACTCGGGCTGGCTTGCACTCTGGTTCGCTCCCCGGAGCTGCTGCTCCTCGATGAGCCCACGGTGGGCGTGGATCCCCTGTCGCGGCGCGAGCTCTGGGAGATCGTCGCGCATCTGGTGACTGAGGAGGGCCTGACGGTGCTGCTCAGTACCGCCTATCTCGACGAAGCGGAACGCTGCAGCCGCGCGATCATTTTGCATCAGGGCCGCATACTCTCGCAGGGCCCGCCCGCAGAGGTATCGGCCCTGGCGGCGGGCCATAGTTTCGTGGCTATCCCGCCGCCAGGTCAATCGGCACGCAGTCTGCAGGCGCTCCTCCTTGATCAGCCGGACATCGTCGATGCCGTGCCGGACGGCGGGCGAGTCCGTTTGGTTCGACGCGCCAGTCCAGCCGCAGGCTCTGCGCCCACCCAGGACGCGCAGCCCCTCGACGATTTGCACGGCCTCACGCTCGATCCCGTTCCGCCGAGGTTCGAAGACGGCTTCATGATGCTGCTTGCGGAGCACTCCGACCCGGAGCGCACCAGGGCGATTACGCTCGCCCATCCGGCCGAACACCAGGATCAAGACGCGGCCGTCCGAGTGCAACGATTGCTGAAGAAATTTGGCGCCTTCGTAGCGGTCAACTGCATCGATTTCGAAGTGCGCCGCGGACAGATCTTCGGGCTGCTCGGCCCGAACGGCGCCGGCAAGACCACGACATTTCGGATGCTGTGCGGTTTGCTGGCACCGAGCGGCGGCCAATTGAATGTGGCCGGCGCCGACGTGCGCAGCGCGTCCTCATCGGCGCGCGCGCGGCTCGGTTACGTCGCACAGAAGTTCTCCTTGTATGGCCCGCTGAGCGTGTCCGAGAACTTGGAATTCTTTGCCAGCGCCTACGGATTGCGCGGCCAGCGCAGGCGCGAGCGCATCGGCTGGGCCATGGAGCAATTCGAGCTCGGCGGGCACGCGCGCGCGAGCAGCGCGCAGTTGCCCGGCGGCTACAAGCAGCGCCTTGCCATGGCCGCCGCCTTGCTGCACGAGCCGCAGATCCTGTTTCTCGATGAGCCAACCAGCGGCGCCGATCCTCGGGCACGCCGCGCATTCTGGCGCCGCATTACCGCGATGGCTGAGCAGGGGGTGACCATCATCGTCACCACGCATTTCATGCAAGAGGCGGAGTACTGTGACCGCATTGCGATCATGGATTCCGGCCGAATCTTGGCGCAGGGCTCACCGGCCGAGGTGCGCGGTCTCGCCCGAACACCGGACTGCGCCGAGCCCAGCATGGAGGATGCCTTCATCGCCGTGGTCGAGCGGGCGCGCGCGCACGCATGATGGCGTCCGCTTCGACATCGCGTACCAACGCCTGGCCACGGAAACTGCGCCGGATTCGCGCATTGGTGTTGAAGGAATCGCGGCAAACCCTGCGTGATCCCTCGAGCCTTGCGATCGGCCTGGTCCTACCGCTGATCCTCATCTTGCTGTTCGGCTACGGCCTGTCGCTCGACGTGAAGAACGTGCCGATCGCAATCGTCATTGAGTCCCCTACGCCCGAGGCGGTCGAGTTGGCGGCCGGCTTCAAGCTGTCGGCGTATTTTCATCCCGTGCAGACGCGATCGATGCCGCCGGCGCAGCAACTGTTGCTCGAACACCGAGTCGACGGCATCGTCCTCATTCCCGCCGACTTCTCGCGCCGCTTCGCGGCCGGTGATGCCCAGGTCCAGCTCATCGTCCACGGCGGCGATGCGAATCGCGCCCGGATCACCGAGGGTTACGTGCAGGGCGTCGTCGGAGCATGGGCGGCGCGGCTGGCGGCGCAGGGCCAGGCGACTCCAAACCAGGGGGTCAACGTGCAGTCGCGCCTGTGGTTCAACGAGGCGAACGACAGCAGCTTTTTCTTGGTGCCCGGCTTGGTGGTGTTGGTAATGACGCTGATCGGCGGTTTGTTGACCGCCATGGTCATGGCCCGCGAATGGGAGCGCGGCACGCTCGAATCGCTCCTGGTCACCCCGGTGCGCACCGAAGAGATCCTGCTGGGCAAGACCTTGCCATACTTCGTGCTCGCCCTGTTCGGTTTCGCGCTCTGCGTGCTGTCGGCCAAGTTTCTATTCCACGTGCCGCTGCGCGGCTCGGTGTGGGTGCTGCTCGGCGCCTCGATGCTTTACGTCCTCATTGCTCTGGGGATCGGACTCCTGATTTCCTCGTGGGTCAAGAACCAGTTGGTCGCCAGCCAGCTCACGATGCTCGTCACGTTCATGCCCGCTTTCATGCTATCGGGATTCCTGTTCGATCTGCGCAGTATGCCGACCGTGGTGCGGCTGATCACCTACGCGCTGCCGGCGCGCTATTACGTGGCTCTGCTGCAGAGCGTGTTTCTGGCGGGCGATGTCTGGTCGGTCATTGTCCCGAACACGCTTGCCCTGGCCGCGATGGCCGCCGCGTTGGCGCTCGGCAGTCGCGCCGTCATGCGCAAGACCTTGGCATGAACACCGTCTTGGACTCCCTCTTGCGTATTCTGGCATTGACGCGCAAGGAGCTGCTCGCGGTATTGAAGGACCGGCGCAGTCGAATGAGCTTGCTCATTCCGCCGGTGGTGCAGGCATTGATTTTTGGTTACGCCGCGACTTACGACTTGAATCATGTGACTTACGCCGTGCTTGATCAGGATCATACCGCGGCATCCCGCCAGCTGTTGGCGGGCCTCGATGGTTCCGGCGTGTTCGAGCGCGTCGCGAACTTGCAGCACGCGACCGATGTCGGCTCCATGATCGACGCGCGGCGCGCGCTGTTGATCGTGCAAATCGACCCGCAGTTCGAGCGGCGCCTGTTGTCCGGGAAGAGCGCCGACATACAGCTCATCGCCGACGGACGAAATTCCAACACCGCTGGCACGGCCATGGGCTACGTCACCAGCATCGTTCAGCAATTCAATGCCACCTGGGGTCATGACCACGGCGCCTCGGCACCGCCGGTGCGGGTCGTCACACGTGCCTGGTACAACCCGAATCTCGAGACCCGCTGGTTCATGATTCCGGGAATGATCGGCACCTTGACCCTGATCCAGACCATGATGCTCACGGCGATGTCGGTCGCGCGCGAGCGCGAACAAGGCACTTTCGATCAACTGCTGGTGACGCCATTTCGCCCCTTCGAGATCATGGCCGGCAAAGCCCTGCCTTCCATGGTGGTGGGTTCCATTCAGGCCGCCGGGGTGCTGCTGGTCGCTCAGCTTTGGTTTCGCATTCCCTTTGTGGGCTCCTATTTGGCGCTGAGCCTCGGGCTGCTGTTGTTTCTGCTGGCTGCGGTGGGCATCGGACTGCTGGTCTCCGCGGTATCCGCGACCATGCAGCAGGCAATGCTGTACTCCATGCTGCTCATCATGCCGTTCTCGCTGCTGTCGGGCCTCACCACACCGCTCAGCAGCATGCCGAGCGCGGTGCAATATCTGACGGCGATCAACCCGCTGCGCTACGCGATCGACATCACG
>Ga0182024_10015082_pt1 | contig 14855 bp, 15 predicted proteins | sample P32metaG_FD_120480 | JGI IMG/M metagenome (GOLD analysis project Ga0182024, IMG submission 120480) | Permafrost microbial communities from Stordalen Mire, Sweden - P3-2 metaG (Illumina Assembly) | ecosystem: Environmental > Terrestrial > Soil > Wetlands > Permafrost | place: Sweden: Stordalen... | reverse complement strand
TAGCTCGAAGAGGCGGGCTTCGCCTTGTCGCTCGAGCTCTTGGATTCGGACTTCTTGCGCTCCTCGCCGCCGCTCGAGCTCGAGTCGCTCGAGGAGGAGGATTCCGAGGACGACGACGAGGACTCCGACGCCGAGCTCTTCTGCTCGCGTTCGGAGCTCTTCTGCTCGCGCTGGCGCTTCTTGGTCCCGTAGTCGGTGTTGTAGAAGCCGCTGCCCTTGAAGTGCACCGCCGGGGAGTGCAGCACGCGCTCGACCGGGTTCCCGCAGACCTGGCACTTCGTGAGCGGATCGTCGTTGATCGGCTGGCTGACCTCGAAGGTGTGCCCCTTCGTGCAGCGGTATTCATAGATCGGCACCGGTTGCTGAGTATAGGCGCGGGGGTAGCGGGACCGACTAGCATCCGCGCGCGTGGACGACGTCGTCACGATGGAGAAGATCGTCTCGCTGTGCAAGCGGCGCGGCTTCGTCTTCCCGAGCTCCGAGATCTACGGGGGCGTCGGTTCGACCTACGACTACGGCCACTACGGCGTCCTTCTGAAGACCAACGTGAAGGGTGAGTGGTGGCGCGCGATGCTGCGCGAGCGCGACGACGTCGTGGCGCTGGACTCGGCGATCCTGCAGCACCCGCGGACCTGGGAGGCCTCCGGCCATCTCGCGAACTTCACCGACCCGCTCGTCGACTGCCGCGTCTGCAAGCAGCGCTTCCGCGCCGACCACCTCGACCAGCTCGCGTGCGGCCGCAAGCCGTCGATGCACCCCGGCGAGTTCCACGACTGCGACCTGACGCAGGCGCGCGAGTTCAACCTCATGTTCGAGACCACGATCGGCCCGGTCAAGGAGACCGGCTCGGCGATCTACCTGCGCCCGGAGACCGCGCAGGGGATCTTCCTCAACTTCAAGGCGGTTTCGCAGTTCGCGCGCAAGAAGCCCCCGTTCGGGATCGCCCAGGTCGGCAAGTCCTTCCGCAACGAGATCACCCCCGGCAACTTCATCTTCCGCACGCGCGAGTTCGAGCAGATGGAGATGGAGTTCTTCGTGCCGCCCGGCGAGGCCGCGCAATGGTTCGAGTACTGGACCGCGGCGCGGCGCGACTGGTACCTGGAGCTCGGCATCCGCGCCGATCATCTGCGGCTGCGCCCGCACGACGCCGACGAGCTGTCGCATTACTCCTCCCAGACCAGCGACGTCGAGTACCTCTTCCCGATCGGCTGGTCCGAGCTCGAGGGGATCGCCAACCGCGGCGACTTCGACCTGCGCCAGCATGCCGAGTACTCCGGCGAGACGCTCGAGTACTTCGACCAGCAGAGCGGCGAGCGCTACGTGCCGCACGTGATCGAGCCCGCCGCCGGCGCGGACCGGGCGATGCTCGCGTTCCTCGTCGACGCCTACGACGAGGAGGAGCTCGAGGGCGACACGCGCACGGTGCTGCGCCTGCACCCCCGCCTGGCCCCGGTGTCGGTCGCGATCCTGCCGCTGATGCGCCGCGACGGGCAGCCCGAGCTGGCGCACGAGATCCACCAGACGCTGCGCGGGGCGCTCCAGAGCGAGTACGACGAGGGCGGCTCGATCGGCCGCCGCTACCGCCGCCAGGACGAGATCGGCACGCCCTGGTGCGTGACGGTCGACCATCAGAGCGTCGAGGACCGCACGGTCACGCTGCGCGAGCGCGACTCGCTGACGCAGGAGCGCCTCGCCATCGACGAGCTCGCCGGTGCGCTGTCGGCGCGGCTGGCGGCGCCGTGGCGCTCGCCCAAGGGCTCGGCCTAGGCGGAGCCCGTCAGTCCCAGCGCGGCGGCTCGGGAGCCGCGCTCGGGCCCTTGCGCCGCCGCGAGAGCCACCAGCCGCCGCGCGGCGCGGGCGGCGGCCCGGCCTCGCCGATCGCCGGCTCAGTGGCCTCGGCGTCTGGCTCGCCGCCCGCCTGCGGCTCCTCGGGGGCCTGCTCCGCGGCCGCCTCAGGCTCCTGCTCTGCGGCCTCGGGCGTCTCGCCGGTCTCCGTCGTCGCGCCGGACTCGGGCGTTGCGCCGGACTCGGGGGTCGTCTCGGACTCGGGCGTTGCGCCGGACTCGGGCTCCAGCGGAATCGTCTGTGCGTGCGAGGGCGGGTCGTAACCGACGGGGGACTCCGAAGCGGGCACGCCCCAGTCGTACTCGCGCGAGGCCTCCTCTGCGTCCGCCGACGCGGGCTCCGGCTCGGCGCCCGCTTGCGGATCGGTCTCCTCGGCGGCGTCGGCGGGCTGCCAGGCGTCGCTATAGGGAGCCGGCTCCGGGTCATAGCGCTCGGGCTGCGCCGGCGACTCCTCGGGCTCGTGCGACGATTGCTCAGACTCGTGGGCGAGCGGCTCGGACTCCTCGGTCGGAGCCGGCGAACCGTACGTCGCCGGCTCCGGCTCGTAGGTGGACGCCGGCGACTCGTACGCCGCCGGGTCCGGCTCGTAGGTGGACGCCGGCGACTCGTACGCGGGCGGCTCAGGCTCATACAGCGGCGTCGCCAGCCCGATCGCGGGCGGCTCAGGCTCATAGGCCGGTAATGAAGCCGCGACGTCCTCGTCCGAGGTCTCCTCGACGAGGTGGCTCGCCGCCGTCGCGGGCTCTATGTCTTCGCCCGGCGAAGCGCCGAAGATCTCCTGCTCCGGCTCCGGCGATAGCGGGGGCTCATCGTGCCCGGGGTCATAGACCGCCGAGACCCCGAACGACGGCGGCTGCGCCTCGCGAGCCGGCGGCTCGGTATCGAGGTCGTGAAGATCGAACCTGGGTGGCACCGGCTCGACGGGCGGCTCGATCCGGAAGGCTGCGGCTGCCTGCTCGTATGCCGGCACCAGCGCCTCGGGCGCGACCGCCGGCGGCTCTTCGCGCGCTGGCGGCGGCTCATGCCGTGCCAGCTCAGACTCATATCCGGACGGCACATCGGGCGAGTCGGCGGCGTCGCCGGAGGGGCCGCTCCAGCCACCCTGATCGGGCTCATCGGTCGTCGCCTCAAGGTCGGCTGAGGGCCCGGCGGCCTCCTCCTCCTCCTGCGCCGGCGGCTCGTCGCGGGTGAGCGGCGCGGAGGTCCCCCAGTCGGTGTCGTTGGAGAAGGTCCACGACGGACCGTCATCGTCGGGGTCGGTGTCAGCCGCGGGCGCCTCGGCCGGCTCGCGCGGCCAGGCGACGTCCGCCTGATCGGGCTGGATCCCGTGTGCGACCGGCTCGGTCAGCGAGTCGTACTCGAACTGCTCCTCGGGACCGAACAGCGCGTCGAGCACGCGGTTTCGAACCTGCGGCTTGACCGCCAGCGCGACGGCCCCGCCCAGCACGATCAACTTGACGGCCCGCCCTCGCCGCTTGGACCGCCGGCCGCCACCGACCGGGTTGGCGGGTTCGCCGGCGGCGGCGAGTCGTTCTGCCAAGCGTTGCGCGCGGCGCGCCATCGAGCCCCACTATAGCCATAGCGCCGACTGCGCCCGCCGCGTCCCCCGAGCCCGCGCGGGCCCATGCTGGACGGGCGTTCGAGGCTCCGCCGCCTCACGCAAAAAGTCGGGCGCCGGTCGCGGCAAGGCCATCCGTCCGACCCGCGTACCGCGACCGGCCCGGCCCAGGAGAGAGTTAGGGCCGGCACGCCCGAGTGGTGGCGGGAAGCGGGGGGTGCCGCCCGTCACCGCCGCGCAGCATACGACAGCCAAACGACTGTTACAACGTCCCGGCGACGGCGGCGTCGCGCGGGTTAAACCTCGTAGGTCTCGCCTTCGGCGGCCAGCGCGACCGGCTTGCCGAACGCCTGCTCGCCCGTGGTGCGCACGACCGCGGGGTCGAGCATGTCCGAGAAGTGCGTCAGGACGAGCCGGCGGGCGCCGGCGCGACGGCCGATCTCGCCGGCCTCCGCAGCCGTGAGGTGGGCGCCGTCCTCGAGATCCGGCTTCGCCAGCGTCGCCTCGATCAGGAGCAGGTCGGCGTCGGCGGCGAGCTCCACGAGCGCATCGTTGGGCCCGCAGTCGGCGCTGAAGACAAGCCTGGCGCCGCTGCCGTCGAGGCCGATCGCGTAGCTCGGCACGTAGTGGGGGACGAGCCGGAAGCGCGCGCGCAGGCCGTCCAGCTCGAGCTCGGCGGCGGGGTCGTACTCGATCAGCTCGAAGGCGTCCTCGATCAGCGTCTCGCTGCCCCACGAGCCGCACAGCCGGCGCAGCGCCGCGCGGGCCCCGGGCGGGACGTGCAGCGCCGGGCGCTGCGAGCGCAGCTGCTGCCCGTAGGTCAGCGCGTAGGCGAACGGGACCAGGTCGAGCAGGTGATCGGCGTGCAGGTGCGAGATCAGCACGGCGTCGATGCGCTCGTACTCGCCGTGGAGCCGCAGCTTGCCGAACACGCCGCTGCCGCATTCGAGCAGCAGGCGCGGCCCGGCGTCGACCTCAACCAGATAGCCGCTGCAGGCGCCGTCGCGATCCTGCCACGACGGGCTCTTGCCCAGGATTGTCAGGCGGATGGACACAGGAGCTCGCGGCGGCCGCGCCAGATCCGGCAGCCCGCGATCGGGCGGAGGCTGGCGCGACGGCGCCGCGCATCAAATCACGCTGTCGCGCTCAGCGTCAAACTGCGCCGGCACGCGCGTCCGGCGCCGGCCGGCGCTAGGCGTGCAGTGCGGCCTGCTCCTGGGCCGTCGGAAAGGCCCAGGCCGCGCGCGTGCGGCGCTCGGCCCGAAAGACGAAGCGCAGCTGCTGGGGCGGACGCAGGCCGTCGGGATGATCGGGGCGGAAGGTCGCGCACGGCTGCGGCTCCGGCAGCGCGCAGAGCAGGTTGCGCATGAAGAAGCAGTCCTCACAGCGAGGCAGGCGTGTAGCGGTGCGAACCACGGGTTGCGTCTCCTCCGGCGTCGATGCTGCGACCGCGATGATCAAAGCAAGCGCCGGAGCGGGCCGCCGAGAGCCTTCTCGCAAAACCCGCGAAAAACATCCGATGCACCGACAAAGCCCTGCAAATGGCCATCTTCTTTTCGATATGTTCGTAAGCTTACGTCGTAATCTCAACCAATCGGCGCAGTTTGCGGGAGCGCCCCTGGACGCGGCCGCGGGCTTGCGCTATTGAGGTGCTCCGCGGCTCCCCGCGCCTCTACAGTGCGCGTCAATGCGGATCCTCATAACAGGCCCGAGCGGAGCCGTCGGCGAGGCCCTCGCGCGCGCGCTCGCCGGGCGCCACGAGCTGCGCGGGCTGGCACGTGACCCGGCGCGCGTCGCCGGCGGACTTCCGCTCGAGCTGGTCCGCGGAGACGCGCTGAGCGGCGCCGGTCTCGCACCGGCGCTCGACGGCGTCGAGGTCGCCTACTACCTGATCCACTCGATGGAGCCGGCGCCCGCCGAGGGTTTCGCGCAGCGCGACCGAGCCGCCGCACAGCAGTTCGCCACAGCCGCCGCTGCGGCGGGAGTGCGGCGGATCGTCTACCTCGGCGGCCTGCGCCGCAGCGCCGGGACGGCCTCGGCGCACCTCGCGAGCCGCGGCGAGGTCGAGCAGATCCTGCTCGCGGCCGTACCCGACAGCGTCGCGCTGCGGGCGTCGCTGGTGATCGGGGCGCGCTCGCGCTCGTTTCGCGCCGTCGTGCGCCTGATCGAGCGCCTGCCCGTGATCCCGCTGCCCCGCTGGCGGCGCAACCGCACGCAGCCGATCGACGAGCGCGACGCGATCTCCTACCTCGTCGCCGCCGCCGAGGCGGCCACGATCGGTGGACGCGCGTTCGACATCGCCGGGCCCGACCTGCTCTCCTACGGCGAGATGATCGAGCGGATCGCGGCGCTGATGCTGGTGCGCCGGGCGCTGGTGCCGATGCCCTTCGATCTCGGCCGCGTCTCCAGCGCGCTGGCGGCTCGCGTCAGCGGCGAGCGGCACGAGTTGCTCGGGCCACTGATGGGCAGCCTCGGCGGCGACCTGCTCGCCGATGACGCGCCAGCGCGCGCCGCGTTCGCGCTCCCGCTGCACAGCTTCGACGCCGCCGTCGAGCACGCGCTTCGCGAATGGGAGGCTCTCGAGCCCCTTGGTGGGCGATGAGCACGGTCTCAAGCTCAGTCCTGATCGCCGCGGCGCCCGAGCGCGTGTGGGCGGTGGTGATGGACTCCGGGCGCTTCGGTGAGTGGGTCACGATCCACCGCGGCCTGCGCGAGGTCTCGCCCGGGCCGGTGCGCGAGGGCTCGAGCATGGAGCAGATCCTCCACCTGCGCGGCGCCGACATCCGCGTGCGCTGGTTGCTGGTGGAGTGCAGGGCGCCCACCTATGCGCGCTGGCAGGGCCGCGGGCCCGCCCGCACCAGCGCCCGCATCGAGTACCGCCTGACGGCCGTCGCGGAGGGCACGCGCTTCGATTACCAGAACGAATTCGACCCGCCGCTGGGGCCGCTCGGCGCGTTCGCCAGCCGCCACGTGATGGGCCAGATGGCGCAGCGCGAGGCCGACCGCTCGCTCGCGGCACTGCGCGAGCTCGTCGAGCGCTCCGGCGCCTGATCGCGACGGCGCCGCGACGGTGGCGATAGTGTCCGCTCATACGACGGTTCCGCACACCCCTGCACGCGTTGGCGCTTGCCATCCTGCTGGCAACCGCTCCCGCGGCGCTGGCGGCAACCGGGCCGAATGAGAGCTACGCCACGCTGCTGACTCAGATCGCTGCCAAGAAAGGCAGCCCCGACCGCGTCATTGGGGCTACCGTCGACAAGGCCAAGCACCACGTCCGGATTACTCTCGCAAATGGCTCGCGGCCGCTTGTCTCCTATCCCGCGTCCGACGACAAACAGCTTGTCGACAACCTGCTCCACCAGCACATCCCGGTGATCTACGCGAAAAAGCCGGCTGTGCATCACACGCTCCGCTACGTGGCGGCCGGTGTCGTCGCGGTGTTGCTCCTGATCGGCGGCGGCGTCTGGTTCTACACACGCGGCCGCCCGGAGCCGGGGACCGACGCTGACACATCAGAAGCTACTTCCGCTTAGCTGATTTTCGCAAGTTTCTGATCACCGCGGCTCACGTAGCCGCCTCAGCTGGCATGATTGGCCGCAGCGGTGCATGAGAGCATTGCTGCCACTATCCGATGCAGACAGTGAGGATTATCTGTGAGTGATTTTCTCAAGACAAAACGCGACGAGATCGCTGCTCGCCTACGTGAGCTCGAACCTCTCGTCGCGGAGTACCGCCAGCTCGAAGCGGCTTCCGCCGCGCTAGCCGGGTTGCCCGGAGCGGCTGCAAGTCCGGCGCGCCCAGCGCGCTCCCCGCGCCCCGCGCGCCGTGGGCGCGCAACCGCTGCCAAGACGACGACGCGTGCGCGTCGCTCGAGCACCAGCGGACGCCGTGGCCGCCCGCGCGGCTCGGGCACCCGGGCGATCCAGACACTCGAGCTCGTGAAGTCGAAGCCCGGCATCACGATCCCCGAGATCGCGAGCGCCATGGGCATCAAGCAGAACTACCTATACCGCGTTCTGCCGGGCCTCGAGAAGGACGGCAAGGTCGTCAAGCGCGACCGCGGCTGGCACGCCAAGGGCTGACAGCCGACCAAGCGCCGCGGGCGCAAACGGGCGCGCAATCCCCCCGCGCCCGCGCCCGGCGGCTGCGAAGACGGTGGTGGCCGCAGGGCATACGCACAGGCAAGCCGGGGCGCCCACTCCGGCCACCGCCCCAGGTCCCGAGCTCAGGCGATCAGCCCGAGCTCGCGCACGGCGTCTCGCTCCTCGCCGAGCTCGGCGACCGTCGCGTCGATCCGCGCCCGCGCAAAGTCGTTGATCTCGAGACCCTCGACGATCGTGTAGTCGCCGCCCGCGGTCGTGACCGGGAAGCCGCAGATCAGGCCCTCGGGCACGCCGTAGGAGCCGTCCGACGGCACCCCCATCGAGACCCAGTCGCCGGCCGGTGTGCCCGCCACCCAGTCGTGCACGTGGTCGATCGCGGCGTTGGCTGCCGACGCGGCGCTCGAGGCGCCACGCGCCTCGATGATCGTCGCGCCGCGCTTTTGCACCGTCGGGATGAACTCGCCCTCGAGCCAGGCCTGGTCGGACACGACTTCGGCCGCGCTGCGCCCGGCGACCTTCGCATTGAACAAGTCCGGGTACTGGGTCGCCGAGTGATTTCCCCAAACCGTCATGTTTGTCACAGCCGCGACGCTCACACCCGCCTTCGCGGCGACCTGGCCCTTGGCGCGGTTGTGGTCGAGGCGCATCATCGCGGTGAAACGCTCCCGAGGCACGTCGGGAGCGTGTGACATCGCGATCAGGGCGTTGGTGTTCGCGGGGTTGCCCACGATCAGCACCTTGACGTCGCTCGCGGCGTGGGCGTTGATCGCCTCGCCCTGTGGCTTGAAGATGCCGCCGTTGGCCTCGAGCAGGTCGGCGCGCTCCATACCCGGGCCGCGCGGGCGCGCGCCGACGAGCAGCGCCACGTTGACGCCGTCGAAGGCCACCGCCGGGTCATCGGTTATCTCGATTCCTTCGAGCAGTGGGAAGGCGCAGTCGTCGAGCTCCATCGCCGTTCCCTCCGCCGCCTTCACGGCCTGCGGGATCTCGAGCAGGCGCAGCGCGATCGGCGTGTCGGCCCCCAGCATCGCGCCGCTCGCGATCCGAAACAGCAGCGCGTAGCCGATCTGGCCCGCGGCGCCGGTTACGGCCACCTTGGTCGGGGCGCTCATGCGGTCAATGTCGCGTCGTGGGCCAACGGGGGGTCCTTTCGCTCGCTGTGGGGAGCGCGATGCTATCGGTCCTCACCGTAGGATTGAGCCATGCGCGGCTCCGACACCCTCAGGCTCGGGCAGCTGTTCGGGATCCGCATCGGCGTCAGCCGATGGTGGTTCCTGGTCCTCTTTTTCGTCATCTACGCGCTCGACCGCTACTTCGTCGGGATCCTCTCGAGCAGCACCGAATCGTTCGTGGTGGCCGTCGCCGGCGCGCTGCTGTTCTTCGCGACCGTCGTCGGCCACGAGCTCGGCCACGCGCTCGTCGCCCGCCGCCAGGGCATGGTCATCGAGGGTGTCGACCTGTGGGCGCTCGGCGGTTTCACCCGCACCCGTGGTGAGAGCACATCGCCGGGTGCGGAGTTCCGGCTCGCCGCCGCCGGTCCCTTGGTGAACGCGCTGGTGGTGCTCGCCTGCGTCGTGGCCGGGCTCGCCTTCGGCAGCTTCAAGCACTTCCTCGACGTCGCCCTGCTGACCTCCGGAGTCCACGTCACCGCGCCGCTGGTGCTGATCGGCTGGCTCGCGCTGATCAACGCGGTCCTGCTGGTCTTCAACCTGCTGCCGGCCTTCCCGCTAGACGGCGGCCGCATGGCGCGAGCAATCGTCTGGCGAGTAACCGGCGATCCCAACCGCGCAACGCTCGCGTGCGCCCGCATCGGCCAGGCGTTCGGCGTGATCGTGATCGTCGGCGGGCTCGCGCTGGTCCTCGACGGCTACCTCGGGAGCGGGCTGTGGTTCGTGCTGATCGGGATGTTCCTCGCGCAGACCGCGCGCCAGGCCGCGACCGCGGCCTCGGTCGGGAAGCTGATCCGAGACGTCACCGTCGCCGACATCATGGACCGCGAGCCGCTGACGGTGCCGTCGCAGACGACGCTGCTCGAGGCGGAGGAGCGTTACTTCCAGCGCGAGCATGCACCCTGGCTGGCGGTGACCGACGACGACGGTCGCTACCGCGGGCTGCTGATCCACGAGCGCGTCGAGCACGAGCTGAGCGACGGCCGTCCAGCCCTGACCGCGGCCGAGGTCAGCATCGACTCTCCGCCCTGGCGGATCGACTCCTCGGCCACGCTCGAGGCCGCGCTGCGCTCCGACGGCCTGCGCCGTCTGGGCGCGATCATGGCCGTGGATTCCGACGGGATCCTGCGCGGCGTGCTCACGCTCTCGCGCGTCCGCCGGGCGATGAATCCGTCGGCCGCCCTATAGAGTCCGGCCTCCGATGCCCGAACACGACGTCCTCATCATCGGCGCCGGACTCGCCGGACAGCGGGCGGCCCTCGCCGCCGCGCGCGAGGGAGTCTCGGTCGCGATCATGAGCAAGGTCCACCCGGTGCGCTCGCATTCCGTGGCCGCCGCCGGCGGGATCAACGCCGCGATCAGCGTTGCCGACGACTGGCGCTCGCACGCCTACGACACGGTCAAGGGGTCCGACTTCCTGGGCGACCAGGACGCGATCGAGGTGATGTGCAGCGAGGCGCCCGGCGAGGTCATGCACCTCGAGCACATCGGCGTCACCTTCCACCGCAACGAGGCGGGCGAGCTCGATCTGCGCCCCTTCGGCGGCGCCTCGATCGCGCGCACCGCCTACGTCGCCGACATCACGGGCCAGGCGATCCTGCACGTCCTCTACGAGCAGCTGATGAAGCATTCCTCGACGGTCGAGCGCTACGAGGAGTGGTTCACGACGTCGCTGATCCTCGACGAGGACGGCAGCTGCGTCGGCGTCGTGGCGCGCGACATCCGCAGCGGCCGCATGGAGACCTTCGCCGCCAAGACCGTGATCCTCGCCTCCGGCGGCGCCGGGCAGTGCTTCCGCCCGACCACCAACGCGCTGATCTGCACCGCCGACGGGATCGCCCAGGCCTACCGTGCCGGCGCGCCGCTGATGGACATGGAGATGATCCAGTACCACCCGACGACGCTGGCCGAGAACGGCTTCCTGATCACCGAGGGCGCACGCGGCGAAGGCGCGCACCTGCTCAACAGCGAGGGCGAGCGCTTCATGGAGAAGACCGCGCCCAACAAGATGGAGCTCGCCTCGCGCGACATCGTCTCGCGCGCCGAGCAGATCGAGATCAACGAAGGACGCGGCGTCGGTCCCGGCGGCAAGGGGATCTACCTCGACATCACCGTCGTCCCGCGCAAGCGCACGCTCGAGGCGCTGCGCGAGATCGTCAACATCGGCCGCGACTTCGCCGGCGTCGACATCACGCGCGAGCCGATCATCATCCAGCCCGGCCAGCACTACATCATGGGCGGCGTCAAGACCGACATCGACGGCCGCACGCCGATCCCGGGCCTCTACGCCGCCGGCGAGGTCGCCTGCGTGTCGGTCCACGGCGGCAACCGCCTCGGCGCCAACTCGCTGCTCGACACGCTGATCTTCGGCCGCCGCTCCGGCGAGCACGCCGCCGCGCGCTCGCGCTCGATGGCGATGCCGAGCGTGTCCGACGATGCGCTGCGCCGCGACGCCGCGATGATCCAGGAGATCATCGCGCGGCCCGCCGTCGGCCGGCGCATCTCCGAGATCAAGGAGGAGCTCGGCACGACGATGAATGAGCACGTCGCGGTCTTCCGCGACGAGACCGGGCTGACGCGCGCCCTCGAGGTTGTCGTGCGCCTCAAGGAGGAGGCGCGGAGCGCGGCGATCGACGACCGCGGAACGGTCTTCAACCAGGACGTGCTCGGCGCGATCGAGCTCGGCTACATGCTCGACTGCGCGGAGACGATCGTCGTCGCCGCGCTCGAGCGCAAGGAGTCGCGTGGCGCGCAGTTCCGCACCGACTACCCCGAGCGTAACGACGCCGAGTGGCTCAAGCACATCGACATCAACCTCAATGGAGGCGAGCAGCCGAAGGTGTCCTACTCCCCCGTGACGATCACGCAGTGGCAGCCAGAGGAGCGCAAGTACTGATGAGCGAGTTCACCCTGCGCCTGCGGCGCTTCGACCCGGAGTCCGGCGAGGCGCCCTACTGGGACGAGCACACGATCGAGCTCGAGCCGCACCGCTCGGTGCTGGAGGGGATCCTCCAGGCCCGCGGCCGCTTCGACGGCTCGATCGGGATCCGCTGCTCCTGCCGCGCCGCGATCTGCGGCTCGTGCGGCGTTCGCATCAACGGCCAGCCCGGCCTCGCCTGCCACACACACCTGGACGAGGCGCTCGCGCGCTCGCAGGACGGCACGATCGTCGTCGAGCCGATGGGCAACATGCCGGTCATCAAGGACCTGATCGTCGACATGGACGCCGTCCACTGGAAGAAGGTGCAGTCGGTCACGCCGTGGCTGCTCGCCAAGGAGCCGGTGCCCGAGCGCGAGTACCTCGTGGACCGTGAGGCGATGGTGGACGTGACCCAGTCGATGGCCTGCATCCAGTGCGGCGCCTGCGTCTCGGACTGCCTCGCGATGGAGGTCGACGATCAGTTCGTCGGCCCCGCGGCGCTGGCCAAGGCCTACCGCTTCGTCGGCGACCCGCGCGACTCAGAGCACGAGGAGCGCCTGCGCTTCCTCGCCGAGGATCCCCACGGCATCTACACCTGCACGCACTGCTTCAAGTGCGTCGACGCCTGCCCCAAGGACGTCAACCCGATGGGGCAGATCATGCGCCTGCGCCGCATCGCCGGCTCCGACCACCACATCGAGGACCGCAACAACGGCTACCGCCACGAGCACGCGTTCGTCGAGAACATCCGCCGCAACGGACTGCTGCACGAGGCCGACCTGCTGCCGGACTCCTACGGAGGCAAGTTCCACCCGCGCGCGGTGCCCGAGCTGATCGCGTCGATGCCGGTCGCGATCCGCGGCATGCTGCGGGGCAAGATCACCCCGAAGAAGGCGCTGCTTCACCCGCACAAGGCCTCCAAGGAGCTGCGCGCGATCTTCGAGAAGATCGAGAGCAAGCCGCAGCGCTACGAGCTCAACCTGTATGTCAGCGGCACCGACGCCGACAACGATCCTGCGCCGGTCGAGCCGGCGCTGACCAGCGCGGAGGAGTCGGCATGAAGGTCGCCTACTGGCCGGGCTGTGTCAGCCGCGGCTTCACGCCCGAGCTGCACGGAGCGATGGCGTCGGTCGCGCCGCTGCTCGACATCGAGCTGATCGAGCTCGACCGCGCCAACTGCTGCGGCGCCGGCGTGATCGCCGAGCACAACCAGGAGCTCGCGGACACGCTCAACGCTCGCACCTTCGCGATGGCGCAGGCGACCGACGGCGAGTTGATGATGAACATCTGTTCGACCTGCCAGGGGGCGCAGTCGGAGTGCCAGCAGCGCCTGGACGCAAGCGCCGAGTACCGCACGCAGATCAACGCCACGCTGTCCTCGGAGGGGCTGCACTACGAGGCTGGTGTGACGAACAAGAACTTCCTCTGGCTGCTGGTCGAGGAGATCGGCCTGGACACGCTCGCCCGCAAGGTCCGCCGGCCGCTCACCAACCTGCGCGTCGGCCCCTTCTACGGCTGCTACATCGTGCGACCGGCCGAGCGGATCGGCATCGACGAGGAGCACCCGCGCCACACCTACCTCGAGCAGGTGATCGACACGCTCGGCGGCACCGTGATCGACTACGCCGGCTCGCACAAGTGCTGCGGGTTCCCGATCATCACGATGAACAAGACGGCCTCGCTCAAGCAGGCGGGCCGAAACCTCGGCGACGCCGTCGACGCGCAGGCGGACTGCGTCGTCACGCCCTGCCCGCTTTGCCACCTCAACCTCGACCTGCAGCAGCCGGTCGCCGAGGCGGTCGTCGGACGCGAGCTGAAGATGCCGGTGCTGCACCTGCCGCAGCTGGTCGGCCTCGCGCTCGGCCTGAATCCCCGCCAGCTCGGCTTCGCGCGCCACATCGTCAAGCCGAGCTCGGTGATCGACTGGACCGAGAGCGTGATCGCCGGGGCCGCTGCCGCAGCCTAGTGCGCGGCTCGCCCCGCCACGGCTGATCCGGCGCAGTCCCTGAACACCGGCTGGGGGTGACGTCGCAGCCGCTTGGCGATCACCCTCGCGAATCTCTTCGGGTCCGCCGGCAGCACAGCGACGCGGCCGACGCGGAGGCAGCACGCCTGCCTAGCCGAAGTGACCCCAGTGCGTGGCGATCAGAAGCAGCAGACCGCCGATCGCGAGTGCGATCGCCGCGACGATCGTCCTCGCGGTGTGCAGTTTGAACAGCGGGATCTGCGCAGCGGCCAGCCAGATGCCGGCGAACAGAATCAGCAGGAAGCCGACCTCGGCCAACTTCCTGCCCGCCGAAACCGTGAGCGCCAGGACGAGGCTCATACCCGACAACATTGTTGCGCGTCGGCGCTCGCCGCGGTCTGTGACGTTCGTCCGCCGATGTGCATCAGGGGTTGAGGGGTCCCGTGAGCGTGGGTAGAGTCGCGGCGGGCGCGCCGAAGCCGCGGGGGTACCGCCGCTCGCACGCCGGGGGGTCATCCACAGAATCGAGGGGACAATGCAGCGGAGTCATAAGTGGCGCCCGTCGCCGGCGCTCGCGGTGGCGATCGTCGCGCTGGTCGTTGCCTGCAGCGGCACGGCGCTCGCCAGCCAACCGCTGGGGTTCATCGCCAGCGCACTCGGCCTCAACCACAAACAGACCAAGCAGGTGAAGTCGATCGCCAATGCGCAGATCGCGGCGAAGGCGCCGAAGCTGTCGGTGCTCAACGCCGTCAACGCATCCGACGCCGCGAGCGCGACCAACGCCACGAACGCCACCAACGCCACCAACGCGACCAACGCAACGAACGCGACCACGGCGGCGACCGCGACCAACGCCACAGAGCTGGGCGGCCTTCTACCGGCGGCCTTCCAGGGCACCCTGCCGTGGGCGGTGTTCGACTCGACTGGGACGATCCTCGCCCAATCCGGGGGCATCAGCCTGCTCGGGGGATTCACCGGCACCACCGGTGCCTACGTCGGCTTCCCGGTGCATCTGCGAGCCGTACTCGTGTCCGGTGTCTACACGGCCAACGACGAGGCCGGTCGCGGCGCGCCGATCGCCGAAGTGTGCGGCGGCGGGACCGGTCTGGTCGGCTGCGGCCTGGGCCCGAACGACACAACCGAGGCCTTCGTCCGCACGTTCAACAACGACAACCCCCCCACTGCAGCTCCGCGCGCCTTCATGATCGTCGGCATTCCGTAGGCCGGTGAAGTGACGCAGACCCCTCCGGCGAACAGCGGCCGTCGCGTGAGCTCGGCGCCGGCGCTGTTCGCG
>Ga0182024_10015081_pt1 | contig 14856 bp, 13 predicted proteins | sample P32metaG_FD_120480 | JGI IMG/M metagenome (GOLD analysis project Ga0182024, IMG submission 120480) | Permafrost microbial communities from Stordalen Mire, Sweden - P3-2 metaG (Illumina Assembly) | ecosystem: Environmental > Terrestrial > Soil > Wetlands > Permafrost | place: Sweden: Stordalen... | reverse complement strand
CCAATCTCGTCATCCCGGCGAACGCCGGGACCCATGTCTGCCGTGGGTACCGGCCTTCGCCGGTATGACAAGGAAGGGAAACCACGATCCAGATCGAACGAACTTCAGAACCACCACACTAGATGAGAACCCAATCAGCTCGACGCCTCTCAACGCCTAAAGTAGGCGCTCGCGGGCGTCCTGCGAGGCGTATTTCGGTTTTGGGGGAAGTCCTGGGTCTGCCCGCGCGGTTCGGACGACATTTCTCCCCATTTCTCCACGAAACTCCAAATCGGGGCGCCGGTTCGAGCGCGTAAGGATAGATCGGGTAATCCGGAATTCAGGCCTCAAATGGGACCAACGGATGCGCGATCGACGCAACCTTGCCAATCGCCGGCGTAACGAAGACGCCAATAGGGCGAGGAGAGCTAAACTAGGTATGGGTTGGGGAGCTGCCCGTGACGACGCGCGACGTATTTACCCTGGTTGTGGTAGGGCTGCTCATATTAATCGCGGTGATCATCATCACCGTTGCGTTGCGGTGAGCTAGTCCGCATCCATTTGGTCCCATTTGCGCCCGAATACCGGGGTAATCTCCGGTTCTCCGTGAGCAGCGGCGCGTTGGATTGGGGGGGCATCTTGTCGCAAATCGCTCAAGAGGTTTCCGTTAGCAGCCCGACCTTCCGTCAATGCCGGTCGGGGAGACCGCTGCCAAGGTGCCCCCCGCCTGATTCGCGTGAATTGCCCCGCGAACTGACCGTTCGGAGCCGGTGCCATGCATCGCATTCTGCTGGTCGATGACGATGTCGGCCTGGCGGAAATGATCCAGGAGTTCCTGGAACTCGAGGGGTTCGCGGTGACGGCCGTCCACGACGGGGCCGCCTGCCTTGGCGCGGACCTCGGAAATATCGATCTTATCGTGCTTGACGTCATGCTGCCGGCGTTCTCAGGCTTCGAGGTGCTGCGGCGGCTTCGCCAAAATTCGAACACGCCGGTCATCATGTTGACGGCACGCGGCGACGATGTGGACCGCATCGTCGGGCTCGAGATCGGCGCCGATGATTACCTGCCGAAGCCGGTCAACCCCCGCGAACTGGTTGCCCGGATCCGCGCGGTGCTGCGGCGGGCAGCGCCGGGCGCGCCGGCCAAGAGCGGCGACATCTCGGTCGGCGAAATCCGCCTCAACGCCGCCTCGCGCAATGCCTGGGTCAACGATCAGAAGCTCGACCTCACGACGGCCGAATTCAACCTGCTTGCGCACCTGTTGCGCAATGCCGGCCGCGTCGTGTTGAGGGACGATCTGTCGGCGGCGGCATTCGGGCGGCTCGGTTCAACGGGCGCTGCTGACCGCAACGTCGATACGCTGGTCAGCAAAGTGCGCCGGAAGCTTGGACCGGCGAGCGACCTCGATCAGCGCATAAAGACCGTTCGCAATGCCGGCTACATCTATGCGGTTCCGTCGGCCTAGCGACAGGTCAACGGGGGACATCGGTATTTTCAGCCGAACAACACGGCGTCTGGCGAGCCTGCCGGTGGCGGGGTTCCTCGCGTTCGCGGCCGCGGGCGCGAGCGCCGACGACTATCAGCTGGGGCATGGCCTCGATTTGGGGCCCCTCAACATCGCGGGCTACAGCGACCTCGTCGCGCGGTTCCCCAGCAAACAGCAGAAATCGATCGACCTTGACGATCTGAGCCTCTTCGTAACCGGCCATTTCAACCGGCTGTTCAACCCATTTGTCGAAGCCGAGCTGACCAATCTCAGTCTGGTGCGCTGGGGAGGGGTCGCGGATCATGACCGCGGCGACGGCGATTTCTTGCTGGAGCGCCTCTACAACGATTCGTACCTGACCGACAGCACAACGCTGCGGCTCGGCAAGATGCTGTCGCCAGTCGGCGAATGGAATGAGATCCACGCGGCGCCCCTGGTGCTGAGCGCGGTCCGCCCGGCCGTCACTTTCCGGAATTTCAGCGAGTACACGACGGGCGCATCGGTACGGTTTGCCGATCCCTATTCGCAGGTGCCGGATTTTCAGCTGTATTTCCAGCCGACCGGCGAATTCTCCGAACGGCCCAGGGATATCACGGTCCACCGGTACCGCAGCGTCGCGGGAGCGCATGTCAGCCTCCCGCTCGGCCTCCTCGATAAATTCGGCGTCTCGTTCCAGCAATCGAAAGACCGCCTCGGCGTCGACCAAACGCTGTTCGGCGGCGATTTCCATTACACGCTCGGCAAACTGACGCTGCAGGGTGAAGCGACGTATTCGGATATCAGCAACAACGGCATCCGCACCGCCCGCGACATCGAATGGGGGCTCTACTCGGCCCTCTCCTATGCGGTGACCGACAATTGGTCGATCTACGGGTGGTACGAGGGGTTCGCCGACAGAACCTCTCCTTCGACCGCCCATGATGTCTTGTTCGGGATTGCCTACCGCCCACAGCCGGCGATGGTCCTCCGCCTGGAATACCTTCAGAATATCGGCGGGCGCCCGGTCAACCCCACGGGGCTCACCGCCTCCTGGGCCGTGCTGTTCTGAGCGGCGCGATGGCAAGACCCCTCCTTGGCATCGCTATGTTGGCGTTGCTGCTCTTTTCCGGCGCGGCCCAGGCCGAGGGGCTCTTGATCATCGCCAACCCCAACCTGATCGTGGCAACCCCGGTGCCGCTGAGCCAGATCGCCGCGATCTACCTGCTGCGCGTCACGAGCTGGCCCGACGGCAGCCACATCGTCCCGGTCAATCGCGAGGCCGGCAGCCGGGCGCGTGAGGAATTCACCCGAAGGGTGCTGCAAGAGGACAATGCGGGTCTCGCGATTTATTGGAACGAGATGCATTTCCAGGGGAAGATGCCGCCCCTCGTCCAGGAGTCGGAAGAGGCGATGATCGCGTTCATCCGCAATGTCCCCGGTTCGATCGGCTATATCAATGGATCGGCTCCACGGCTCGATGTGAAGGTCATTGCCTATGTTCCTTAGGCGTGGGGTGCATCTGCTGACGCGCTCGATCCCGCGGCGGATATTGGCGGCGCTTTTAAGCATTTACCTGGTCACCTATTTCGCGACGGCGATTTTCCTCTATTCGGACGTGCGGGCATCGATATTGGAGTCGGACGCGACGGCCCTCAACCGCCTCGCAGATCTGAAATACGAGCAGCTGGCGAACCAGATCGGCGCGCTGGCGACCGATCTGACCGCGTGGTCGGAACTCGAGGTCATGAACGACCTCGCCTCGGGCGATATCGACAAGCGCGTCACCCAGGCGTTGGAAGCGTCGAAACGCCTCTATGGCCTGGCCGGCGACCTCTACGCCTTCGATGCCGGCGGCAAACTGCTAGCGATGTCCGGGGGTAGCCATGCGGAGAGGCTGCCAGCGCAATGGGAGAACGGCGGGAAAAGCCTCCGCTTCATCGACAAGCACGCAGACCCGATGACGCAGAAGGAGATCGTTGCGCTGTCGGTCCCGGTCTTCGGGACGTTCGATCAAAGCTACCGGATCGGCACCCTCGTCCTGACCTATCCCTGGTCGACCGTCGAGGCGCTGTTGTTCGGCACCGCGAACACGACGATCCTTGTGGAAACGGGTGGCCTTCTGGAAAAGAGCGGCCCCGCCAAGGTCCTCGCGGCGAGCCCACCGGAAATCGTCGGCCGTGTCGGGTTGCGCCCGATCATCGAGGATGAGTGGGAAGGCAGCGGCATGGTAGCGGGCAGGTCGGTCCCGCGCGGTGGGCTTGTCGCGAATTGGCAGGTCCTGATGCTGCACGACATCGCCGGCGCGACCGGACCCCTGCACTGGGTCGCGTTCAAGCTGGCGTTGCTCGGGGCGGCGCTGGCGATACCGATCATCCTGCTCGGCCGCTGGCTGTCGGAGCGGCTGACCGCGCCGATCGCCGACCTCACCCGCGTCGTCAGGGAAATCGCCGACACCGACAAGCTCGAAGCGCGCGTCCCCGTGACTTCGTCGGACGAGCTCGGCTCCTTGGCGCAGTCGTTCAACCGGATGACCGACAATCTCGAAAGGATCACGCAAGAGCGCGAGCAGTTCGTGCGCGAGCTGGCGGCGCTCAACCAGACGCTCGAAGCGAAGATTGCCGCCCGCACCGAACAGCTGGAGGCTGCGATCAAGGCGCAGCAACGTCTCCTTGGCGACATCTCACATGAGATCAAGTCGCCGCTGGCGCGCCTCGGCATGGCCTTGGGACTGGCAGAGCGTCAGAGCGAAGGTGATCGGCTGCGACAGTTCGAGCGCATGGAGCGGGAGATCGAAAACATCGCCGAGCTCGCCAGCGAGCTTCTCACCCTAGCCAGGCTCGACGCGGCGACCGAGCCTCCCGAATTCATGCCGCTCGATCTTTGCCCGCTGGTTGGACAGATCGTCTCGGACGCGGTCTACGAAAAGCCGAGCCGCGCGTCGGACGTGATCGTCCATGACGCGGGCGCGCCGATGGCGATCCTCGGCAACGCCAATTTGTTGCGCCGCGCCATCGAGAATGTCGTGCGCAACGCGATTTTCTATACGAGCGACAACACCGAGGTGGCAATCCTGCTCTCCCGCACCTCGCCGGAGACCCTATCCGTCGAGGTCAGAGACTGCGGGCCCGGAGTGCCGGACGCCGCGCTCGAACATCTGTTCGAACCATTCTACCGGGTCGATGAAGCGCGGGCGCGCGAGACCGGCGGCACCGGGATTGGCCTCGCCATCTGTCAGCGGATCGTGGACCTCCACGGCGGCGCCGTCGAGGCTCGCAGAAACCTTCCGACCGGCCTTGTCGTCGCGATGGAATTCCCGTCCGCGAGCCTCGGCCTCATTCCCGTCCGCCTGAATCCCGCAATGCCGGTCATGCCATTGCCATAGCGCGCCGTCCGATGCCGAGTGCTTCGGTCCAAAAGGCTTTCGAGCTGTGCATCAATTCGACGACCTGTTCGACCGACCGGAGGTATTGGTCGATCTGCCGGTCGTTGACGACCAGCGGAGGCGCGCACTTCAGCACCATGAAATTGTTGCCGCAGATCTGGCTCAGGATGTCGTGGTCGCGAAACAGCCGCATGACCAGCATCTGCCCAAACATCGCCGGATGGACGTGCGCGAACGCCAGAAAGGGAATTCGCAGCGCGTGCGACCGCGGCGGCCGGAACTCGATGCCGTTCAGGAGCCCGAGGCCGCGCACCTCGCCCACCATCTCGTATTTCGAGAGGCGGGCGGTGAGCGCACCCCGCAAACGCTCGCCAGCCTTCTCCGCCCGCTGGCCCAGCCGTTCCTGTTCGAGGATGTCGATCGTGGCAAGGCCGGCGCGCATCGCAAGGCTGTTTTCGCTGTAGGTCGAGGTGTGGACGATCGCCCGTCTGAGCGAGCCATAGACCGACTGGTATATCGCGTCCGACATCAGGACCGCGCTCGAGGGGATGAGACCGCCGCTCAGCGCCTTCGCCAGCACGACCATATCCGGCTCGACCCCGAAATGGTGCGCTGCCAGAAATTTGCCGGTGCGGTAGAGGCCTGTCTGCACCTCGTCCAGAACGAAGAGCGTGCCGTAGCGGCGGCACAGTCTTTCCACGGAGGCCAGATAGTCCCCTTCGGGCAGGTTGACGCCGCCCTCGGACTGTAGCGGTTCGAGCACGAGGGCGGCAAAATTCTTTGTCGCGAGTTTCCGCTCGACCGCGCCGAGATCCCCGAACGGCACGGCCTCCGTGCCCGGCAGCAGCGGGCCAAAAGATTCTTTCCAGAAATCGTTCGTCATCAAGGACAGCGCGCCGCAAGTGAGGCCGTGAAAGGCGCCCGCGGCATACAAGATCCCGGCGCGCCGCGTATGCGCGCGGGCGAATTTGATCGCCGCCTCAATCCCCTCGCTCCCTGAGCTGGCGAAGAACACCTTGGCGAGGCGGCCGCCGGCCCGCACGCAGAGCGCTTCGCCGAGTTGGCCGGCGAGGTCGGAGACATGGCTCTGCAGCATCGCAGGCCCCTCGCGGTCGAGTTCGCGCTTCAGCGCCTCGACGAGCCTCGGATGGTTGTGGCCCAGATTGTGGACGCAATACCCCGACAGGAAATCGAGGATAACCCGGCCGTCGGCGGTCTCGAGCTCCGCGCCCCGGCACCTTGTGTAGGTGACGTTCATCTGAAGGACGTCGAGCAGTCTCATCCATTGGGGATTGACGTACTGCCCATAGGTGCTGCCGGTCTGCGGCTCGGCGCGCGATCTCTCCAACATCGAGGTTCCCGTCGCAAGAGGCAGCGAGCAGTGTACAGACCCGGCTTAGGATGACATGTGGAGTTTTGCCGAGACCGGTTGCGGAAAACGGCAGCGGCATCGTGAAACTCCATTTCGGCCGCCACCTTCTCCACACAACTCGACAGGAATGGCCCGTACCGTGATCGGAGGGGTGGCAGAGAGAGGGGATGGCAGCTTTGCGAATGCTGGTTGCCGCGGTGATGGCGGCGGCTCTTGCCGCCTGCACGTCGATCGATCAGCCGCTGAAATCGGATCTGGAGCGGTCGGATGTTCAGCAATGTGCCGACTGGTTCGTCCGCCTCGACGACGCGGTCGAGCGAGCTGGCGTCGGTGACGCCGAGGCCTACCGGATCCCGGGTTACCCGTACCTGCGGGTCAACCGCTTCCTCGCGTCGTTTCGCGACCGGGCAGAGAAGGATCCCGCCGCCTTCCAGAGCTGGGAACGACATCTGCGGGAGCTCGACGCGCGCGCCAGAACCTACGAACTGAGCAACCTGCCATTGGGGACCATGACCGCGCTTGGCATCACCGACCGGTCGGCCGCCGCTGCCGCGACTGACCGCTGCGCTGCCGTTCTGGCACTGCTCGACCTCGAGAACCCGGCGGGCCGAGACGCTCTCGTCAAGCGCGCCGAGGTGCCCGACGATTATGCCGATTGGAAGCGCGCCATTGGGCTCTACCCGCTCGTCCGGTGGCCGTTCTTCGCATTCGCCAAGGGCTGGGAGCGGGAAGCAGCCGAAATGTTCCAGTCGGCGTCGCTCGCCGGCAATGAAAATCCGCGCTCGGTGCGGTACCAGCCGACCGGCGACGCAATGACGGCGGCGCAAGTGGCGGCGCTGTTGTCGGCGGCGAAACGGGATGCGCTCGGGATACCGCAACTGACCCCGCGTGACCGCGCGGCGCTGATCGCCACCTTTGCTCCGGTGTTTGCAGTGGACACCAATGGCGACTACGACCGGATCGGCCCCTTGGAGTGGCGGGGCGGCGCGGCGCCGGCGGTCGATACCTCGCGGCCGACGGTCTATCAGCGCCTGACGTATACCCGGTATGGCGACGCCACCCTTGTTCAGCTCGTCTACAGCATCTGGTTCCCCGAGCGCCCGCAAACGGGCCTGGTCGATCCCGCATTCGGAACCCTCGACGGCCTCACCTTTCGCGTGACGCTGGACCAATCCGGGCATCCGCTCGTCTACGATTCGATCCACAATTGCGGCTGCTACCACATCTTCCTTCCGACCAATCGCGTCACTGCCATGACGCCTCCGGACAGCACGGTGGAATGGGTGTTCATTCCGCGCCAGCTGCCGGCGATCGACGCGCCGGCGCGAACCCTCGTGCGGATCACCAGCGGCAACCATTACCTCACGGATGTTCGTGCCGATGCGGGCGGACGCGGCTTGTCCTATTCCCTGGCCGATGACGGCGAACTTCGCACCCTTCCCGTCGCCGGCGGCACGAGAAGCGCCTTCGGCCCGGACGGCATCGTCCCCGGGACGGATCGCGCCGAGCGGTTTCTCACCTGGACGCTCGGCCTCGACGATGCCGGCGCGATGCACGAGTGGGGGCATCACGCGACGGCGCTGATCGGCCGCCGTCAGTTCGATGACGCCGATCTGATCGAACGCCGGTTCGCCATTGTCGGCGACCCACCGGCACAGCAGCGGCGGGAATGATGAGAACCGTCCTGCGCCGCTTGGTCGTCGCCGCCGCGCTTGCGCCCATCCTGAGCGCAGCCCTCAGCCGGCCAGGCTTCACCGCGCCGGGCGCCCGTCTTTGGGAAAAATGGGCGGCGAACGACCCGTCGTCGCAAACCGTGGTCGGCCAGGAGGGCTGGGCCGAGTTTCTCGGCCGCTATCTCGTCCAGGAGCCGGACGGCATCAACCGGCTGCGCTATGGCGAGGTCAGCGCGGCCGACCGCGGAGAATTGGCCCGATACCTCGACACGGCGAGCCGGGTCGCGGTTTCCCGCCTGAACCGGACCGAGCAATTCGCCTACTGGATAAACCTCTACAACGCGCTGACGGTGCAGGTGGTGTTGGAGCACTACCCGGTCGCATCGATCCGGGAAGTGACGCTCGGTACGTCGTTAGTCCCGAGCTTCATCACCGGCGGCTCGGGGCCATGGAGCGCGAAGCTCGTGCAGATCGAGGGCGAGGACATCGCGCTCGATGACATCGAGCACCGCATCCTGCGTCCGCTGATGCGCGACAACCGGGTCCATTACGCGGTGAACTGCGCCTCGATCGGGTGTCCGACACTGCCGCCGGTGCCGTTCACGGCGAGCCGCCTCGCGGAGATGCTCGACCATGGCGCGCGGCTCTTCGTCAATCACCCGCGCGGCGTTCGGCGCGACGGCGACGCTCTGACGGTGTCCTCGCTCTACCGCTGGTACCAGGAGGATTTCGGCGGCGATTGGGCCGGGGTCCTGGCCCATCTGCGGCAGTATGCCGGGCCCGCGACGCAGCAGCTCCTGGCCGGGATCGGCACGGTCGCGAACGACGCATACGACTGGCGGCTGAATGACGCCGGCTCCTACCTGCGCACAGCCCAAGCGCCGCCCCGCATCTGACAATGCATCCGCCTATGGTGTCGCTCCGCCGCTTCCTGCCGCTCCTCATGCTCGCGGTCGGCGGCGCCGTGTTCCTGCTGCTTGGCGGCGAGCGCTACCTCAGCTTTTCGGCGCTGGCGGAGCACCGCCAATCCCTCGCCGGCTGGATCGCGCGAGCCGGTGCCGCGGCGCCATTCTGCTTTATCGCCGTCTATGCCGGGCTGACGGCATTGTCGATCCCCGGCGCGGTGCTGTTGAGCGTCGCGGCGGGCGTGTTGTTCGGGACCTGGGCCGGAACGCTCTACGCCGTCACCGGGGCGACCCTCGGTGCTACCGCGGTGTTCGCCGCCGCGCGGGCCGGGTTCGGCAATGCCGCGGAACGTGCGGGCGCCTGGGTCGGTCGTCTCGAAGCAGGGTTTCGCGCCAACGCATTCAACTACCTGTTGGTGCTGCGGCTCGTCCCGCTGTTTCCGTTCTGCCTCGTCAATCTGGTCGCGGCGCTGACCCGCATAAACCTGGGCACCTACGTTGCCGGGACGTTTCTCGGGATTATTCCGGGCTGCTTCCTGTTCGTCACCCTCGGCACCACGTTTGGCGACCTCATCGGGACAGGGGGGTCGCCCGACCTAGATGTCATGCTCCATCCCAGATTCCTCGCAGCGCTCGCCGGGCTCGCCGTTCTGGCGCTGATGCCGGTCGCCTTCAAGCACCGGCTACGGCAGTGAACCGCTTTTGCACAGAGGCAGTCTCATGAAGATCGTCGGCGTCGCGAGCGCAGTGCCGAAGTTCCGCTACCCGCAGCGTGAGATTACGGCGGCCCTGGAGCAGTATTGGGAGGGCCGCCTGGAAAAGCCCGAATTGCTCGCCCGCTTCCATTCGCGTGTCGGGGTCGACCACCGTCACCTGGCATTCCCGCTCGAGCGCTATGCGCAGTTCTCGTCTTGGGGCGAAACCAATGCCGCCTGGTTCGAGGTCGCCCAGGAACTGGGGGAGCGCGCAATCGAGGGCGCATTGCAGGACGCCGGGCTTTCTCCCGCCGACGTCAACGCGCTGTTCGTCGTCTCGATTACCGGCGTCGCAAGTCCCTCGCTCGATGCAAGGCTGATCAATTGCCTGGGCCTGCCGCGGGACATCAAGCGGACGCCGATTTTCGGTGTCGGCTGTGTCGGTGGCGCGCTGGGCCTCAGCCGCGCCGCCGATCACGTCCTCGCCTATCCCCGCCAGAATGCCGTGCTGCTGGCGGTCGAGGCGTGCTCGTTGACGATTCAGCGCGACGACCTCTCGACGGCGGCCATCATCGCCAGCGGATTGTTTGGCGACGGCGCCGCGGCAGTCGTCGTAGCCGGTGCCGAAGTGCCTCTGACATCGCATGCGCGCGACCGGCCCCAGCCGAAGATCCTCGCATCGAAATCGGCGTTCTACCCCGATTCCGAGGACCTCATGGGGTGGGACATATCGGAACACGGCTTCAAGATCGTGCTGTCGCCGAGGCTTGGCGAGTTTATCGAGGCCAACCTCGCGCCGGACGTCGATGCGTTCCTCGGCGAGCATCGCCTATGCCGCAGCGATATCGGCACCTGGGTCATCCATACCGGGGGACCGAAGGTGCTCGAAGCGATCCAGAAGGCGCTCGAACTGCCGGATCGCCAGCTCGCTCGCTCATGGGAGTGTCTGCGCCATTACGGCAACCTCTCCTCGCCCTCGGTTCTAATGGTTCTCGACGACGTGATCGCGAATGCGCCGCCGAGGCCGGGGAGCCTCGGGATTCTGCTGGCAATGGGTCCCGGTTTCTGTTCCGAGCTGCTCCTGCTGCAGTGGTGAGCGCCACCGATCTCGTCGTCGTCGGTGGCGGCCCTGCCGGCCTCGCGGCGGCGCTCGCGGCTCGCCGGCGCGGCTTCGATGTCGTCGTCGTCGACAGGGGCCGGCCTCCAATCGACAAGGCGTGCGGCGAAGGTTTGATGCCGGACGGCGTCGCGGCGCTTCGGGATATCGGGGTCGATGTCGACGGGAGCCTCGGATATCCGTTCCGCGGCATCCGCTTTTTGGGAGAGGGTGCGGTCGCCGAAGCCGCCTTTCCCCAGGGTTCTGGTATCGGCATCCGGCGAACTGCGCTGCACCGCGTCCTCATCGAGCATGCCGCCGCCGCCGGAATTCCCTGCCGGTGGGGAGCGCATGTCGACGGCCTGGACGCTGCCGGCGTTTGGGTAGACGGGCAGATGCTCCGCGCTCGTTGGGTCGTCGGCGCCGACGGGTGTCACTCACAGATCGCCCGCTGGTTGGGAGTCCGCCCGAGCTGGGCCGGCCCGAGACGCATGGGCTTCCGGCAGCATTTCGCTGTCCGCCCGTGGACCGATTTTGTCGAAGTCCACTGGCGCGCCGGCTGCCAAGCTTACGTCACCCCGATAGGACCCCGGGAAGTTTGCGTGGCGATCATCGGGGCGAACCCAGGCTTGCGGAGGCCGGATCTGCCGAATTTGTTTCCGGCGCTTGCGGCATGTCTCGACGGCGGCCAACCGATCGGCTCGGTGCGGGGGGCGATCTCTCAATCAACCCGAATGCGCTCTGTCACCCAGGATCGGGTGGTCTTCATCGGCGATGCTTCCGGGAGCGTCGATGCGGTAACCGGCGAAGGCCTCGCCTTGGCATTCCGCCAGGCGGCTGCACTGGCCGACGCGCTTTCCTCGAGCGATCTGGCGCGATATCAAAGGGCCCATCGGCGGATCATCAGGCGGCCGCGACGGATGGCGCAGGTCCTCCTCTTGATGGATCGCAATGACGGCGTGCGGCGGCGCGCGTTGGAGGCGCTGGCGACCCGGCCCGACATGTTCGGTCGCCTCCTTTCCGTCCACCTCGGGATGCGCCGCCCCGTTCAGGCATCCCTCGATATGCTCCGTCTCGGCGTTCACCTGCTTGCGCCCGCGCTGACGCGGCTGCTCGAAACTCGCCGCCATAGGTATTGCAAGCTCTCCTAACTAAGAAGCTGACACCAAGCGCGTCGCCCGATCTTGTCCCGGTCGTGGGCGCTACCGAACGCGTGTCATCAAAGCGCCCTGGAGCCGGTTCCGGGAGGCGAAAGCCGAAACACCTGCAGCGCGTCGTGGTCGCCGCCGCTGACATCGGGTAAGTGCCGCGGCTCACGCCACCCGCTTCCTACCATCTTATCGAGAGGCTGATCGGCTCCGATCTTTCCACCGCGCCGCTCGGACCGGCGTAGCGTCTCCAGCACCGCAAGCGCCTCGCGCATGACCCGGGCGCAGCGGGATCAGGCCCTCGCCAAATGAGCGAGGGGCCGCTCGACCGTAAGCGCCTGGATGGTGCGCCCTCTCGGCCGTAGCGATGATTCTAGATACAGAGCCTTTAGTGCTGGTTTTGGCGGGCCAAAGCTGCCCGCGCGGCTTTGTGCTGAGGGGATTACGCCGGCACCGCGTCGCCCAGCGCCTGGGTCTGCTTCGCGGCCACCGCGGCGATCGCCTTATCGTCATCGGCGAAGCGCTCGGCGATCGCCTTGAACTCGTCGGTATGGGCCAGGAAAGCATCGAGGACGTCGGGATCGAAATGGACGGCGCGGTCCTGGCGCATGATCCCGATCGATTTTTCCTGGGAAAACGGCAGCTTGTAAACGCGCCGACTGATCAGCGCGTCATAGACGTCGGCGACCGCCATCAGCCGCGCGGACAAGGGGATATCATCGCCGCCTCGCCCCTCGGGATAACCCGAGCCGTCCCACTTCTCCTGATGGGACAGGGCGATCTCCTTGGCGCAGCGCAGAAAGTCGATCGAGCTGCCGAGCCGCTGCTCGGCCTGAACGATGCTTTCGAAGCCGAGCGTCGTGTGGGTCTTCATGATCTCGAATTCGTCCGGGTCGAGTTGGCTGGGCTTCAAGAGGATTCGGTCCGGTATGCCGACCTTGCCGATGTCATGCAATGGCGCCGATTTGAACATCAGGTCGATGATGGCGTCGTCGAGCTGAGACTTGAAGCGCGGGTGGGTCTGGAGATGGGTCGCCAGGGTGCGGACATAAAATTGCGTGCGGCGAATGTGGTTGCCGGTCTCGTTGTCGCGGGTCTCGGCGAGCGAGGCGACGGCGAGCACGGCGACGTCCTGGATGGCGCAAACCTCCTGTGTCCGACGCATCACCTCCTGTTCGAGAAACTGGTTCTGGTTCTTCAGGAAATCGGCGCTGGCCTTCAACTGCAGGTGGGTCTTGACGCGGGCGCGCACGATCGGCGGGCTGATCGGCTTGAAGATATAGTCGATCGCGCCGAGCTCGAACCCGCGTTGCTCGTCCTCGATTTCGCTTTTGGCCGTCAAAAAGATCACCGGAATGCCGACGGTCGCGGGATCGGCTTTCAATCGCCGGCACACCTCAAAACCGTCGAGCCCCGGCATCTCGATGTCGAGCACGATCAGATCCGGAGCCGGGTTGCCAGCGGCGATTCGCAGCGCGCCTTGGCCATCTTTGGCGGCTTTGACATGATATTGGTCGGCGAGAGCTTGCGACAGCGCCATCAAGTTTTCCGGAGCGTCGTCGACCACCAACACAGTGGCCGGTCGGATCAGACCGTACAGCTTTTCCATTGCCCTTGCCTCGCAACCCCCTTGCCGCCTGGGGTATCCCAGCCGCTAAAGTGCTATTTCAAATTCGCGTGCAGCCCGTTTCAATGCCTCGAGCGCGACCACGAAATCGAATCCTTCCGTCGCGGCCTCGACTTCGCCGAGATGCTCACCGAGAATGTCGCGCAGAACCCCTGAATTTTGCTTTAAGAAGGCGATCGCCGCCACATCGCTGCCGGCGAGCAGGCTGGCGAGCTGGCGCGACACCCGCCCGACGCGGTCGCGATCGACCGTGCCGCCGGGGGCTGCGGTTGCGGCCGGGGTTGGGCTTGGGCTGGCGGGGAGCGGCGGCAGTTTGCCGCGCATCTCGGTGATCAGCGCGTCAAGCTCCTCGCCGAGCTTGGCGAGTTCGGCGTCGATTTCCGGCCGACCGGCGCCCCCCCGGATCACGGCCTCGACCCGTTGTGCCCGCGACGCCAGAAAATCGGCACCGATCGTGCCGGCGACCCCTTTGATTGTATGCGCCAGACGCTCGGCCGCTTCCCGGTCGCCGGTCTGGCGCAGCTCCGCGATCTCCCGTCTCGTTGGCTCTTGACGATCGGCGAACTTGCGCAGGATGCTCAGGTAAATGGTGGCATTGCCCATCATCCGGCGCAGCCCGGTGGCCGTGTCGAGGCCGGAGATCGCCGGCAGCGTGATCCCCGGCAGCGTCATCTCCGGCAGCGTCATCTCGGGACCGGTCATCCCCGATACTGGCCGCGCCACGGGTGGTTCAGGGGCTGGGGCTTCGGCGAAATCTCCGCCGATCCAGCGGCCGAGCGCCGCCCGCAATGCGTGCGATTCGATCGGCTTGGAGATATGGTCGTTCATGCCCGAAGCCAGATAATCCGCGCGGTCATCGGCCATCGTGCCGGCCGTCATTGCGATGATCGGCAGGCTGCCGTGCCGGGGTGAGCGGCGGATCGCCCGGGTTGCCGTGAGGCCGTCTATGACCGGCATCTGCACGTCCATCAGCACCGCGGCATAATAATCGGGATCGCGGGCCAGGACTTTGTCCAGCGCGATCGACCCGTCCGCCGCCACCTCGACCGCGCAGCCGAACTGTGCCAAGTGGGCCAGCGCCACCACCTGGTTCACCTCGTTGTCCTCGACAAGGAGGATGCGCCGATGTTGCCATGATGCGGGGGCGCCGGGTGCGACGGAAGTGGCGCGCATCGTCGCCTCGGCCTCCTCGCGTTTGGCGCGTTCCGCAGCGATCCGGGCGGCGAGGCGATGATGCCGGACCGCCAGAAACATCGATACCGCCAGCAGGGCCACCGATACCGCCAGCAGTACGCCGGCGAGCACCCACAGACCGATCACGCTGTCATCCTTCATGAATCGGCCGGCCGATCCGGATCGGCATCCGAGTTGCGCACCTGCGAACCTAGACTAGTGTCCTGAACCAGAAATTCGTTTGATCAGGTTTCGTGTTTGACGGGCGTATTGTAGACGCAGAAGCGCTCGATCGAGGCGAGGATATCGTCGGCGGACTTGGTCCAGCGGAAGGGTTT
>Ga0182024_10015080_pt1 | contig 14858 bp, 16 predicted proteins | sample P32metaG_FD_120480 | JGI IMG/M metagenome (GOLD analysis project Ga0182024, IMG submission 120480) | Permafrost microbial communities from Stordalen Mire, Sweden - P3-2 metaG (Illumina Assembly) | ecosystem: Environmental > Terrestrial > Soil > Wetlands > Permafrost | place: Sweden: Stordalen... | reverse complement strand
TGCGCGGTGAACAACACTCGCATCACCTGACCGCGGTACTCATAATGCTCGAGAATTTCCTGACCGATGAGCTGACCCTCGCGATCGCAGTCGGTGGCGAGCCAAACCCGCTTGGCGGTTCGCAACGCCTCGCGAATGGCTCTGAGCTTGGCGGCTTTGTTGCCGCCCTCCGCTGGGCGAGTGCCGTAAAGCCCTTCGGGCCGCAGCAGGATCGGCGACCAGCGCTTCCAGGCCGGCACTACATCCTCCGGTTCGAGCAGGTCGAACAAATGACCCTCGGCCGGGAGAATTTCTCCGTAATGAGAACCGACTGCAGCGCGGACGTCTTTCGCCTGGCTGGATTTCTCCGTGATAACGATCTGATCGGCCATAACGGCTCGTTTGGAAGGATCGATTCGACAGCGGCGAAATGAGAACATATAGCGAACGATATCCTCTCGCAAGCTGTGTCCGACACTTTCAGCCTGCGAATTCTTGGGGGGCGCGCCGGCTTGCGATGTGACTTGCCTTCGAGTACCGACGCAGTCGGACCGGGACGCTGAGCACAACCTTGCCAAGGGGGTCGAGGGTTCGAATCCCTTCGGGCGCGCCACTCAAAGTAATCAATGGGTTAAATGCCATGTTAGCGGCATTAGAGGCGGTCATTAGCGGCAGTTTGCCGGATCAATATCCGTGGTGCGATCGGGGGTCAGGAGTTCGAATCTCTTCGGGCGCGCCATAACTCCAATGTTTTCCAGAGGATTTTTGGCATCGGATAACGTGCCATGCAGAATGAAAAAATCTGCATGGCATCCGCATGGCTGCGCGCAAATTCGTTGCAATTCGGCGAATATCTCCCACGCTGAAACAGAATCGGCCATTCTGTTTCAGCCGAGGCCCCTATGCGCGAGCAGCTTCACGACGGCCTAAGCCTCTTCGGGCAATCCGGCAGCCGGAAATATCTCAACGCCGCGGAGCGGCGGCGATTTCTTGAGTCAGCGCAACAGCTTCCACCGCCCGAGCGCCTGTTCTGCCTGGCGCTCGGATGGAGCGGCGCGCGCATCTCGGAAGCGCTCGCGCTCACGCCGGCTTCGATCGACATCGAAAGCGGCGTTGCAAGCATCCAGACTCTCAAGCGTCGCAAGCGCGGCATTGTCCGGCAGGTGCCTTTGCCGTCTGACGTGCTTGTTCAGCTTGATCGTGAATTCAAGCTGCGGGATGCGCATGATCCCGAGCTGGCGAATGAACGGATTTGGAAGTGGAGCCGCACGACAGCCTGGCGGCGCGTCAAGGAGACCATGGCCGCGGCCGGGATCTTCGGTACGGCCGCCATGCCCAAAGGTTTGCGGCACACGTTCGGCGTGAATGCTTTTCAATCGAATGTGCCGCCGCATCTCGTTCAACGCTGGCTCGGTCATGCCTCGCAGCGCACCACATCGATTTACGGGGACGTGGTGGGACCCGACGAACGCGCGTTTGCGATGAGGATGTGGAGCAAAAGGCAACCAGTCTGGCCGACGACCAACTGATAAACGTTGACGCCGGAGGAATCGCCATGGCGGCTAAACCGGCGCCACCAGCTCAGCCCCGTTGTTCTTCACGTTGCCGACCATCTTTTCTACACTCTTGGCCCTTACGCGCGCTGCCCAAGCGGTCGGCCGCCACGTCAGGATAGAGCTGGTCTAGATTTTTTCCCGGCCGGATCAAACGACTTCAAGCCGCCGCGCTGGATAGAGCCGAAACCGTATTGCTTACGAGGCGTGCGGCCTCATGAATATCCGCATCGCTCGTATGTCTTCCAACGCAGAAACGGATCGACGATTCCGCTTCCGCCGCACTGAGGCCGATACCGCGGAGGACGTGCGAAGGTTCCGGAATTCCGGACGAGCATGCCGAGCCGGTCGAAGCCGCCAGCTTTGGCTGAAGTGCGGCCAGAAGATCGTGGCCGGAGAGGCCAACGAAACGGACATTCGCATTTCCGGGATGCCGGCCTGGCCCCTCCGGGCCGTTGACTAGGATCGGCGATCCCGAGCCGCGAAGAAGCGTCACGAACAGATCACGCCGGCTTTTGATGCGCTCTCGCTCTTCGACCGCGTCATCCTGCATAAGAATTTCGGCTGCTGCCCCGAATCCAACGCAGAGAGGCGCTGGCAAGGTCCCTGACCGCAAGTTTCGTTGCTGCCCGCCGCCATGAATGATGGGCTCAAACAATCCTTGTATGCTGCGCTTGATGAACAGCGCACCGATCCCTTTCGGTCCGTACATTTTGTGCGCGGACAGACTAACCAGATCAGCCGACGATGTGACTTCACTCATCTCGATCGCGCAGGGCGCTTGAGCCGCATCGCAATGCAAAAGTACGCCATGCTCACGCAGCAAATCTGCAATGTCCGTCAATTTTTGGATCGTACCGATTTCGCTGTTCACCAACGACAATGAAACGAGAAGTACGTTTCCATTCAGGCTTTCCTGCAAGCCTTCCAGATCAAGATGTCCATCGGGGCTGACAGGAAGAAGCGTCACGACAAAGCCGCGCTTCTGCAGAACGCGGCCAACAGCCAGGGCCGATTTGTGGTCGATTGAACTCAGGAGCACATGACGTTTTTTTTGTGCCAGCGCGCTGTCAGACAATCCGAGCATTGCGAGGTTGTTGGCTTCGGTCGCGCCTGAGGTGAACACGATTTCGTCCGCGTCGGCGTGAATCAGCCGCCCGACCTGCTCGGCCGCCGCGTCCGTTGCGCGCGTTGCCTCCCAGCCAATCGCGTGATCCCCAGAGTGGGGATTGCCGAACGCCTCGCTGAAATAGGGCAGCATTTTTGCCAAAACCCGGTTATCCACCGGCGTCGTGGCATGATGATCAAAATATATCGTATTTCCAATTCTCATGAGATAGCAGATGGTTACGGGGAAAAAGCGAGGTCGGTGGTATGCACGAATGCGCCGCCATGCAAGCGAGCTGAATCGGCGAAAAGTCGGTCGCCTCATCGACGGCGATTTGGGTCTTGTAGAGATCGTGCGCCGGCTTAAGCACGGCATACTGGCCCTGAGCGAAGTCGCGCGCGATGCGGTGGTCGTTGAACAAGGAGCGCATGCCGCGCAGCAGGCCGAGCAAGATCGCGTCCACTTCGAGCGGGCTGAGATCGGCGGGACCAAAGCCGTCTTTCGCATACCAGCGGCCCTCCGACTGCCGCTCGCGCCGGAACCGGCGGTAGCGGAACGGCAAGCCGTCGAAATAACGCCGGGCCGGATTGAGAAAACGGCTCGCCGAGCCTTGCACCTGAAGGCTCTGCCCGAGATTCCGCAATTCGTCGGGCGGCAAGCGCCGGTGGCGTGCAGATGGCGGGCCGCCGAACCGCACTGGCTTCTGCTGCCGGGCATCGTATTCCGCCGGGTCTGCATCGAAGTCATCTTCGACCGAAGTAATGGCGTCGAGACGCGGGCCTTCGGCATTGAATGCATCAACAACAATACTGCGCACAATCGCTGACGCCGGAAGTGTGCGATGTGCAAGCCGGCCCGCAAGAGACCGTGAGCGAGTCGGCCACGTATTGACGTGTAACGTCATTGGGAGATGCGGAATGGGAGTCGGATCCCATACGGCGCGACGGTGAACCAGTTCGCCATCGACTAACCACCGAATCTCGCAGGGATCCCATTCGATCGCAAACCGATGCGAGGCTTTGGACGCATCGAATCCCAACGAGATAGCTGCGGGTGTCCCTCGATAACCGTAGTCGAACTTCGCCCCGTCCGAGCCCGGGTTATAAAACACGTTGACCAGGAGCCGCGTTGGACAATTTCCGGTGATCTCAATATCGATCTCTTGCCGAGGCGAAGCTCTATAGAGGAAAAAACCGGTGACTAGACCTGAGACATTGGTTGTTTGCAGGGTGGCTTCGAACCGCCCGTATAGGAAACTTTCTCGACTCGAGATCGCCGCAGCGCTAAGATTCCGAACCCCAAGCGGTTCCTGACGGACTGCGAGCGATAGACCGCCGCCCGATTCCGCAGAGATATTGGCCGGACGGAACAGTCCGAGGTTTCCGGGAAAGGTATCGTTTCTCAATAGCCATCTCCGGACATCGGTCAGGTCATCTTCGAAGATTACCCGCGCTGCACACGGCCTCAACCGCTCCGATGCATTCGCGCTTATTCCTTCCCACCCAGCATACGGCTCTGCAATCCAGGGGGATCGGTCGTACCGCAGTCGCTTGGCTGGGCGGGTCATTGGTGTAGCGACCGCAGCACCCCGATGCATGCGCTGTCCGATATCCCGAACGATCGGATATGGCGCTGCAGGTGGTGGAAGTCTCAAGTGCTCGCAAAGCGCCCGCCACGCATTCGCGTCGTTACGTTGAAGACGAACGGCGTCGGCTCCTTTCAAGGCCTCCAGCACATCGTCACTGCAGCTATCAGCTGCTTCTTCGTCTTCGGTTACGATGAATTTTGCGTGCGGATAACGCAGCCTGAGCGTGCTCAGATGTGGCTTCAGGGAACCGATGTTGACGTAAGCATCAAAAACGGCCGGAGAGACGCCCGCGGCCAATCTCTCCAATTCACATTCTGGAATTCCGTCGAAATCGTTGCAGCAACGATAACCCAGCATCGACAGCGCCATTGCGAGCGATGACAATCCAGATCCCGGAGCTCCAAAGGCGAACACCGGAGAATGGGTCGGCCGTTGATGAAAAAGCGCCGCCTTACTGTAGTCGAGGACGCCAATTGTGGTTAGAGCTGGAAGGATCGAATACGAATTAGTCGAAGGAAGATCGACACGTTGGTTGACTACTGGCCGACGTATAGCGCGCACGTCAATCGCGCGGAACTTGTGATTGATCCATAGGTCAATTGGGCCGCGGCACGGAAGAAGTCGAAGCAGCGATTGAGCACCTCTCCTAGAGAGTACATATCCAGACAGGAACCAAAGTCCGCGCTCTGGACGAAACACGTTTTCGGAAAGCAATTCCTTCGGAGCGCCATGGCGCGCCTCCGCATAAGACACATACAACACATCAAAGGCAGGATCGGTTCGGTCAGCGTCTTTCATCTCGCGCCAAGCTTGATCGATGATGGACGCAAAACTTCTTGCGAACCAGACGTCATCCTCAATCACAAGCGCATAGGGGGCGGTAGACTGTGCGACGGCTCTCCAGACACCAATATGTGAGCGAGCAATCGCGACTTCTGCCGGGCTCATTCGAATCGGACGCGCCAGGTCAAACTCATCAGGTAATGCTTGAGGCTGTGGCTCGACATACAGCTGGTCGCCAAGCGTATAGAAGGGATCAATGTCACCAAAATCCAGAGTCTCGTGCGTGGCGGTGCGCGCGTCGCTTGCAGAATACCTAATCGCTCGATCTGTCAGAGGCTTGCCGGCAGCGTCCAGAATGCAAGCCAGTTCTCGAAGAACGCCAGCCCAACGGTCGGGTTGTCGGTCTAAGTTGATTACGTAGGTCTGGCAGATACCGGATAGATGAGCATTTGTGGGCGACACAAATGCAAAGCACTGCTTTCGCGGCAGGTGCATACGACATTGGAGCGATATGTAATGCAAGAGCCGGCAAGCAGCACCTAGTGGCTTCGAAAGATTCATTCGGGATTACTTTTCTTCGCGACTGAACCTTTGTTGATTAGAATGGCGCCAGTTTCTAGCGTCGTTGCGATGACTTAACGGCCATCTTGAGATAGCGAATGAATCCCAATCTCGCAGCACCATGAGATCGCACTCTATTCCTCCCGAAGCGGTGCCGAGCTCGAAAATTGACTTCGATAGGTTCCCCGGTCCGGTCGTGGTCTGTATCTCTGGCAAAACGTCTTCGCCGGCACGTTCAAGGAGCTCAGTCGCACGCTGGAGCGCAAGCTCGATGACCGGATGCCGTTTACTCGCAATAAGTGGATTGTTATTGACGTAGAAGATCCAACTAGGTTGGTAAGCACCAACGCGAAGGAAGTCGGCTGTATTCACCATTGCTCCCGACGCACGGTCGTAGCAGAGGGGCTGGACTTTCAGTCGACCATCATCGAATAGCCAATTAATTTGCGTGCCAACACAGACATCGTCTGCGTCTACATAAAAGCCTCCTTTGACCGACAAGTAACACAACCGAAAATAGTCCGCCTGCATGGCCGGATGGTAGCAGTGATCAAAAGCGCGTTCGTGGCGCGCATCCAATGATCCCGCAATAAATGCTTTGGCACTGCGCTCGTCGAACAAGCAATGCGTGAAATCGTTCGTCCTCCAATGGGTCCACGAGGCGATGCACTCCTCGATGTCCTCCGGCAACTCTCCCAGATCATGCCAATACTGCACGATAGTTCTGGGCGGACCTTGCTCGTACTGATCGTTAATTGGGACCTTACTTAAGGACTGTTGGACTAGCCCTCTGATGAACTCTGAGCGCTGTCGATGGTGCTCAGGACTGTCCGTCATATCTGCTAAACTCTGCGATTTTTGCCATCTGCGCGAATAGCTACTGTGTACTAAAAGACACATTGTGGCGATAGGCCGGCCCGCTTGCCAAAAACGATTAGTCGGCAACAACTGACTGAGGATTCAATCGGAGTTTCCAGCGACATGAATGTTCTCTCGTACAATCCAGGTCATGACGGCGCGATCGCCTACCTGAAGAGTGATCGTCTGCTGGTTTCTATAGAGGCAGAGAAGAACTCAAACTGGCGACACTCGCCAATATCTAGTCGTGACGTGTTCGACGCGCTCGGCGAAATCGACGAAATTCCCGACGTCATTTGTACAGCCGGTTGGTGGCCACGAGACCACTACGAGTACTTACACGGGTCGCATGTTCAGTACCGGGGCGTGTCGAAGAGCGACGTCATCATAGACCAACGGCGCCTATTGGGAAGGCCAGTCCACTATTTCTCGTCTTCTCACGAGCGATCGCACCTACTTTGCGCTTTCGGCATGTCGAGCCTGCCGAAAGGTACCCCATGCTACGCGTTGGTATGGGAAGGGGAGATAGGCGCTTTTTACGAGATCGATTCCGCGTTGAACATAACACTGCTTGCCGATGTCCTGAATCAGGTGGGGAATCGTTATGCCTTACTCTACGGCCTAGCCGACCCAAGCTTTCCTAAGGATGGATCCTTTCCTCGCGTCGAGGACGCAGGAAAGCTCATGGCCTTGGCATCATTTTCAAATCGCAGCACGCCTTTAGCTGAAGAAAGGAAACTGCTCGATTTTCTACTGGACGGCCCGCGCCGAGAACTGAGCGCGTACCAAGACCTTGAGAAGTCGCGATACTACAACGTGGGGGTGGATGATCCAGACTTCCGCAACTTCGCAGGTATTTATAGCGACAGGATCTTTGATGTTTTTTATCAATTCGCGCGAGCGAACATGAAGAAAAGACTGCCGCTAGTCATCGCAGGTGGATGCGGTCTGAATTGCGATTGGAATACGAAATGGAAGGAGACCAGCCTTTTTGCGGAGGTCTTTGTGCCGCCTGTCTCTAATGATTCCGGGTCGGCTATCGGGACAGCGATCGACGCCCAGTTCCATCTCACTGGCAATCCGAAGATCGATTGGAACGTTTACTCGGGCCTTGGATTCATCACGACCGGCTCTTTTGATCTCGCGCAATACGATATCTACGAGACGAACTACAAAATAATTGCCGACATGCTGGCAAACGATCTCATTCTCGGATGGGTGAGTGGCAAATATGAAATCGGTCCCCGTGCTTTAGGTAATCGTTCGATTCTTGCTGCGCCGTTCCAAGTGAGCACCAGAGCGCGGCTGAATGAGATCAAGCAGCGCGAACAATTTCGCCCGATTGCCCCCGTTTGCTTAGAAGAAGATGCTGCGAGATGGTTTGGCTGTGATCACGCAAGCCCTTATATGCTTTACACACATCGTGTCCGAACGGACGCTTTGCCTGCTGTTACCCATGTGAATGGCACCGCTCGAATTCAGACAGTGTCAGTGGGGACTAATCGCAATATGTATGATTTGCTTAGCGAATTTAAAGCGCGTACCGGGTACGGCGTCTTGTGCAATACCTCTCTGAACTTCAAAGGCAGAGGGTTCATAAACAAGATCGATGACCTCTCGACATATGTCGTAGAGCACAAGTTGGATGGCTTTGTGGTTGAGGATAAAGCCTATTTTCTTAAGTCGTCGACGAGCTTTCAGGCATACCTAAGAATGCCGAATTCGATCGCTGCTGAACGCTCGAGGATTCATGCCTAGCAACGTCCTTCCTTGGATAACCTGCTTTTATGTCAGATAGCTGCAAAGGTCGGCTTCGAGTCAGAAGCGGACACGGGGGAATCGGATTGCGGTGTTTGCTTTACTCCCCGAAGCAGTTTTTCTGGCAACGGTCCGAATTGCAATTTGGTATCGATCTAAACCGCCAACGCCAGCTCCGGCCCCTTATTCCGCACATTCCCCACGCGCTTATCGACCTGCCAAATCTTCAGGTCCGAGTCGTTGCATGGCTTGAGCATCGCCAGTAGTTCATCATTGATCGCCGGCTCTTCTCCAAGCCACCTCGCCCAATCCTTCTCCGCCAGGATGACTGGCATCCGATTGTGGAGGTCGCTCATCACGCCGTTTGAGTCCGTGGTGAGGATAGTGCAGCTCTGAATTTCGTTCCCGGACTTAGGGTCCTTCCACGTCGCCCATAGACCCGCCATGACCATCTGCCCGTCATCCGCCATTGCTATGGCGTAAGGCTGCTTTTCTTTTCCCGTGGGATCGAGCTTCTTCCACTCGTAGAAACCATCCGTAACGACGAGACAACGCTGGCCGTTTTTCCAGGCATCGCGGAACGCGGGTTTTCCCGTGAACTCTTCAGCTCTCGCGTTGAACGTCGAATAGGCGATCTTCTCATCCTTGGCCCAATGAGGCAGAAGGCCCCAGCGCATCATCTTGGGTGTGCGCCTACCGTCCATAGACCGGATTGCAACTAGCATCGGCGCGGTCGGGGGTTTATTCCAATCCCGCTCGAAGTTCGGGGGCGGCCCGTCGAACTTCAGCTTGATTTTGATTTCGGAATAGTCCGATGAGAGACGAACGCGACCGCACATGACCGATATGTAGGGAGCTTAAGGCTTTTTCCAACGAGCCCAATTGCTGCCCTTCCCTCGTTGCTCAGGATTAAACCTCTCGCCGCCGAACCTTTGTAGGAATTTATCGGCATCGGCGGAATTCTGAAAACAATAAACGTGGAACCATTCCCGATCGTGAAACACGGCATGACCTCGGAAGCAAAGCGTCAGATCTTTGCAGAACTCGTGAATCTCTTGGTAGCCACCGCGTTCACAGCGCCGCGCCGGCAGAACTATCTGGTGCGGCCAGTCCCGATCAATTGCCGCCGGCGACAGCTCGCCCTTCCGACGCATTTGCAAACCGCCGCTTGAACGCCGAGACATCCGCCAACGTGCGAAAGCAATACCTGACTGAGTTTTCCGGAAGATCGACGTACATATCCCATTCGAAATTGCACCCTTCGAGCCAGTCCAAAATGTCCATCGCGGCGTCGTCGAACGACAGCGCCACCTGGTAGGGATAGTCGCGATTGATTTCGAGAACGACACTCATATCCTCATTGAGAACGAATAGAGAACAAGAGTCAACGGGGCGAGGAATAGCGGGGCTGTCTGTGCCAAAGGCACAACATGTGGTTTGTCCGATTACCTCCGATAGGAGACATTCAAATCGGCGCGCCTCCCCAATTGTACAGCGGCTCGATTCCGCCGGGGGTAGATCTTTTGCCTTGTGCACGTTCCCTCGTGCTTGGGCTCAGGCGATCCAACGCCGTTTGAAGCTGACGGTCGGTTGCGTGTTGTGCCGCAGGCGATAGCGGATGCAGTCCGCCGTGTGGTCGTTCATTTTGTCGGGGATATCCTCTTTGTTGTTCTTCAGATCGCGCGGTAGCACGATCACGTAGTCGAAGAACGAGCGGACACCTTCACACACGAATAGGCCGGCTTTCTCGCGCGCACCGTTCTTATCCGGCACCGTCGCGTTCAGGCGGCTGCGAATGGCCTGCCATCCCTGCATGCGCGAGCCCGGTGACTTATCGGCGGCAAGCCATTGGACACCGGCGAACCGCATACCGTTGATAGTTGTCGGTTCCTCGAAATCTTCGGCGATGCTGCCGACCGGTCCGTCGCCGGCGCCGGGCTTCAAGTTGAAAATCATAGTGTCGGCGGGGCCGACGCGGCGCGATCGGCGCCCTAAGTATTCTCCGTCAATACGCCAGCCCCGAAGATCAGGCGAAGATCGACAAGCATATCGCCGGCTTCGAGGAAGCCCGCGTCGCCCTCGTAGCGAGTAGGCGTGTCCAAGCATCGAAGCGCCGCTCCAGCACGACCGTCTTGAGCCCGGTGAACGGTATGAGCGTCATCGCGTCGAGGCGGCATCAGCGAGGGCATGGCGACGGCCGCATTGAGCGTCCAGTCTTGGTATCGCCGAGAATCGCGGTGCGCCGCGGGAGCTTCAGAGGATGCATCGCCGCCGACCAATGTTCACGGTGATTTCTCCGGTTATTTGCGGAGCCATCAGGCAACCGCCACGTCGATGCGAGCCACCGTTGCCCGAAGCAAGCCGGTTGGCATTAGGCCAATTCGCGGAGGCCTAATTCTTGACGATGGGCTGAGACTATGACGATGGCCCGAATAGCGCAAGATTCCATCGACCGCGGTGAGGGCCCGACCAGTTCACGCGGTTAGCGGCTGCCGGGTCGGCAGCAATTGGATAGACGGCTAGCGCTGGGAAGCGCATTGGAAGCCTCTCTTTTGTTTGCGCTGGCCACTCGGCCATCGCCGATTAGCGTGGTTTTCGGGTGTGCACTCCCGGAGAAAGAAACCGGGCTTTGCGCCGAAGGCTTGAACCCCTGCCCTCGCTTCTTCACAGAGCCATCCCCATCGGAAACGGGAATGACCCTAACGCTATGTGATTGGATCAGATATGGCGCCACGAACGGCGTGTGCCAGGGGTGAAGGATAGTTAACGAACAAAGAGATTCCGATTTTTGGATTTCTGTTTTTTTTTCTGTAAAAACTTTCCGTCTTTTGGATCGAAGAGAGAGCCTACCGAAGGGCAGTGTCATTGCCGCGCGCCCCGATGCTTGGATCATGGCACGTAGTGAATATTGGTTTGAGGCGCCTTGCTCACGTGAAGCGCATCCCGCGGCTCGACCGCTTCGACTGCGAGGTTTAACCGGTGCGAGAGACGAGGTCGTGTACACCGCAACCGCGCAAAGCCTGAGACAGTTCTCGTCAGGGTTCATTTGCCGTCCCCCACCTTCGGCTGCCGCTAGCTAGGCGTAGCCGTCGTGTCAGGCCTTGGCAGCTGCAGAGCCGAACAAGGACACTGCCTGCCCTTCATGCCTTGGGACGAAGGAATTTCTCTACCGCAGACTCCCAGCCAAATCCAATCAGCACGGCAGTGAACCAGTTAAGCTCGCCGGTGGGGTTCTGGGAACGCCAGATCGCAAGAGCGATCAATGCGGTAACGAGACTGAAGATTGCGAGCAGACCATACCTTCTTACCCACGGCGGAATGCCCGGTCCTGCCGTCGGCGGAAACTCCTTGCGGACCATTTCCGCCAAAAAAGGTAGCACAACAGCTGATATCACCCCCACCACCACATATAAGTAAGCCATCCAATCGCTCATTGTTTCCCCCTATTCAGCAAAGCTGCCGAGCCCTTGCACAGGACTCAAGTTTTTCGCCATTGTAACCGGCTCGGCTATCGTGGCCGTCCACTTTACGTGATCTCCATCCACCAAGGCCGGGAAGGACACCATAACCGCGGAGCGCATCCAATCCTGTCTTTCGTACTTCGATAGCTCGAGATACCCAAACTGAACGAACAGTGTTTCGATGGGGCGCGCCGCGAATTCACCGCAGCGCTGAAGTATGCTTCGCGCAATATCTCCCGGATCGCGCCATTCGGATTCCACTTTCTGCGTCCGCCGCCTAATCACAATGTCTGCTTCCAGCGCGCGCACCTCTCCATCCTGCGCCGTCTTTACTATGACGCGCCCACCTGGACCAATCACCTCTACTCCCAAATCAGGCAGCTCCGTCTCAAACTCGACGTAGGTTCCAGAGGGATCTTGCTCTACGCGCGTTATTTTGCGTTCATCTTCCGATTGCGCGATTTGAAGTACGAGTGACTGAAAAGACGAAAAACCAAGAACATTTTCTGAAAGACGCATTTCGCGTATGCCGGATTCCGGATGTCGTCGCTCCAAGGCTTGCGGTGGAAGCTCCGATCTTCGCGATGACCATTCCCCACTTTCGCGTGTCAATCGAGGAACTTGAACCCGAAAAGTCGGAAGCTTATTGCCTCTCAACGAGGAGAGCCAACCTTCCAAGTCTTTGACCTTGAGCGGCAACCAGTCGGACATCTTCAATAGCGCTCCTTGAACGACGGCGTGCCGGTGCCGCGCGCGCTCGGCATTGAGGATAAACTCGCGGTATTCAGTACGCTTTGTGCATCCGGCACTGTGTCACCTATGCCAATCGCCACCGCCTTACTGTGAACGGATTTTACGGTGCTTTTGACCGCGGAAATCCAAGCATCGGCAAACGTGTTGCCATTAATGAGGTTTTCGGCGAAGGCCTTCCCTCTCAACGCCGATGCCCTATCGATTGCCACGGCGCCGTCAAATCCCAGCAACAGTCGAATGTTAGAGCCCAGCGTCGCGCCCTGCCAGACGGTTTGCCAGCTTGTCGCACTCCCGGAGTCGATCAGTTCGCAGGTATCAAAAACGGCGACTGCAAGGTTCTTTTGTCCTATACCGGCGGCGGCAGGCTTCCAGTTGGCGGCGTGCAAGCAGGCCTCATATCCGGTACTGTGAAACTCGCCATGCGTCATGATGTAAAGGAGCTGCACATCATCCTGGAGCTTGCGTGTGGTTCCGTCGAGATCGGAAGTTTGAAGCATGTCGTCGCAGACGAGAAATTGGACTTCGTGACTCGCATCCCGCATCTTGGAGGCGAATAAGCTTGGTGGCCGGTAGGCGTGCTGAAGCTGGCGTCGGAATCCAAAGATGCTGCGGTTGAAGTAGCAACACCACAGAACACCGATCTTGATCGTCACTGTTGTAGTCCCATCTCAGTCATTGAGGCGCTCTCTTGAGATTGGCAACACTACACGGCCAAACCAGCAGCCGGTTTGTACTTGTTTGGCAGACGCCCTGCGGATCAGACAGGTTGGCGCCCCGCGCGACGCTGCCATCATCGAGGCCGAATACAGCTTCCACAATGTTTTGACCGCTGCAGGCACATGCACGGCTCCGAACAGCGTCGTGTAGGAAACATCTTCTGAGCTCGCCATCGTGCCGCGCAGCGGGGTATTTGCGTGGCGGCATTGGCGCTCATCTTTTTGAGCCCGTAGCTTCCCCTTGAGGATAGCCTCCGCAAGATTGAGTTGCAATGTTACATTTCTGCCACTGGATTCTCCGCTCGTCCAGTTCTAATGTGATGGCCGCCGGATGGGGTCGGGGGGCGCCGAGTGTTTCCCTTACGGAAATTTGCACTAACGTTGGCGGCGATATGTGCTGCTTTGCCCGGCGGATGCGGAATCTATACTCCCGAAATTGACCCTGGCAACAGCGATCCAAACGCCACGCCCTTCCTGATCAACAAAATATTGAACCACGTTGAATGTGAATTGCGCGAAGCTGTTCAGAACGCGCATGATTACGATGTCGATAATGCGGCAATGCAGCGGGACCATAAGCGGCGTATTGCTTGGCTTGATACGTCCATGGCCAAGGTATCACTGAAGCTTATTGCCGAGGAGAAGGGCACGCTCAGTCCTGGGGTAGCGATTAAGCAATTGCTTCCTACCGTGGTCACGACCTTTAGCAACAAGACGACCGCTACTACCAATCAATCGTTTTCGACCACTTTTGGAGCTCTTGCCTCCTCCGATGCGACGCGCACTGAAAATGTGGACTATACGTTTGACATAAAAAGTGCCTTTCTTGAGAATCATACGAAAACGCGGGTTCAGGTGCAGTCCTGCAAAGAGCCCGGCAGTATCCTGCTTATGGCAGATCTTAAAATAAATGATTGGCTCAAGGGCGTGACCTTCCCGTTCTACTTGGATCAAATCGTTGATGCCGCCCCAGACACTTTTACGCACGAAGTTGATTTCGTTGTAATGGTCAATGGAAGTTTCACCCCAAGCTGGACGCTCGTTAATGTGACCGCAAATACGGCCGCCACGTTGGCCATGGCTGGTAGAAACACGACGGGCGATGTCATAGCGTCAATCGGCAAGGCTTCTGGCGTTCAGGACGCTCAAAACATTGCCAAGCTGAATTCCGGTTTCAACAGCGCAGTCAAGAGTGGCCCGAACTAAAGGTCGCTCGTTTTAGACGACGGAGTTCTTAGTTATCCTTTGATCCCTCCGACGAAAGGAACGATCGATGAAAAAACGAACGCGAATGAAAAGAAATAGCGTTCCAAGAAATGTAAAAGAAGCAGACGAGCGAGGCCATGACAAGGTCCCTCCTCTTAAAGCGGCCGATCGTGCGAACGGGGCACACCTATCGTCAAGCAACGCCAAACCGGGAGACGTTGCTTACGTTGGGCCATGCGAGAACGGCCAGCGGATCGTATGTTACTACGATCAGAACATGCTACCTTCTTGCTGTCGTACCCAATCTTGTTAATGAAGTGATTGGATCGTCTTGTAGGCTTGACCTCCCGTTCGCGAGTTGACAGGCAGCGCTCGTACGCATGTCTCACTGCAGCGCCCTTTGTCACCTAATGGCCGATTTTGTTGCAAAAGTCGTTTTGCACTGGTGACCAAAAATTCTGCGGGCTACAGGTGCGGCTTTCGTGTAAAGATGTGAGGGACCTAATCGCCTCACGTTAAACTCACGGGCGACTT
>Ga0182024_10015079_pt1 | contig 14859 bp, 13 predicted proteins | sample P32metaG_FD_120480 | JGI IMG/M metagenome (GOLD analysis project Ga0182024, IMG submission 120480) | Permafrost microbial communities from Stordalen Mire, Sweden - P3-2 metaG (Illumina Assembly) | ecosystem: Environmental > Terrestrial > Soil > Wetlands > Permafrost | place: Sweden: Stordalen... | reverse complement strand
GGCGCGCCGGGGCGCGGATCTTCAACTCCGGCCGCGTGGAATATTTCGAGTAGCGATGAGCGAAGTTCACCGACTCAGCCTGCCTTTGAGCGAAAAACAAGTGCGAGACTTGCGCGCCGGCGATCTCGTGTATCTCAGTGGCCAGCTCATCATGACCGCGGGCCTGCCGACTCACCAGCGCATGCTCGACTACGTCGAGCGCCAGCAGCCGCTGCCGATCGATCTGACCGGACAGGTGCTGCTGCAGTTTGGCGGCTACCAGCGCGAAGTGGACGGCAGGATGGAGGTCATTTACATCAACCCGACGACCAGCACGCGCTTCAATCCGTTCATGCCGCGATTGATTCAAAGTCTCGGGCTGCGTGCGGTCGGTGGCAAGGGCGGGCTCGATGCGGCCTCGGCTCGCGCGATGCAAGAAACCGGCTGCGTCTATCTTTCATTTCCAGGCGGTGGCTGCACACTTTATTCGAATGCGATTCGCGAGGTGGTCGCGGTGGAATGGAAGGACCTGCTTCTGCACTATCGGCTCACCAAGCTCAAAGTCGAAAACCTCGGTCCGGGCACTGTGGGCATCGACGCGGCTGGGAACAGCCTGTACAACCAGCTGCAGGTCGACGCCGAACAGAGATTGCCGCAAATTCTGGCGCAGCTCAAAGCGGCGCGTGAAGGAGGCAAATGAAATTGCACTGGTCGCCGCGTTCGCCGTTTGTCCGCAAGGTGATGATCGCCGCGCACGAAACCGGATTGGTCGATCGGATCGAGCGGGTGCGATCCGTAGCGAGCATGCTCAAGCCGAATGCTACGCTGATGCGCGATAATCCCTGGAGCAAGATTCCAACGCTGATCACGGACGATGGCCTCGTGTTATTTGATTCCGATGTGATCGTGGAATATCTCGATAGCCTGCATGCGGGGCCCAAGCTGCATCCCGCGGAATCAGGTCTGCGCTGGCGGGCTTTGCGCTGGCGCGCCTTCGGCAGCGAGATGCTGAATGCGCTGATCTTGTGGCGCAACGAGCGCGAGCGGCCTGCAGAGCGGCAACTTGCGGTGCTGCTCGAGGCTTTCGGCCTGAAAATGAACACCGGACTCGCCATGCTCGAAGCGGAGGCGCCGCAATTGGGGGCCGCGCCATTCAGCGTCGGGCAGATCGCGATCGGTTGCGCCTTGGGTTATGCGGATCTGCGCTTCGACTCGCTGCGCTGGCGCGACTCGCATCCGCGCCTGGCATCGTGGCATGCGGAATTCGCGCGCCGTCCCTCGGCGATTGCAACCGAAGCGATCGACGATCGATAGCGGAAGTCTAGGGTTTAAGCGGCTTGGCGGACACCCGTGGTCCGAGCGGCGCATCGAAGTACACCATGTTGTTGGGCGCCATCGTCGAGCTCATGCGAGTCTTTCCGGACTTAACGCGAGCCTTGATATCCGCGATGGTCGCGTCCAAATCGTAGGACTTGAACTCAAAGCGCACCAAGTAATGCGGTATGTCCGTGTCAGGCGACGCATTCTGCGCGAGCTTGAAGCGTTGTCCGGAGATGAAGCCCGGTATGTGCAACACGTCCGGTAGGTGCACCGTGTCGTACCAATGATTGTATTCGTACTCTTGCGCGTCGACGGGGTTGGTAAACACCAAGAATGCAAAGGTCTTGAGTTCATCGTGCCCCGCGACCCTTGCCGCCGGCTTGGCGCCGGCCAATCGCTTCGCGAGCTGCGGTGGCCCCAACGGCGAATAGATCACGGTCACGATGCCGGGGTAATCAATTGCATCACCCTTGCGGATGGTGCCGGCCTTGATTCGGCGCATGACTTCCGCATTCGTCGCATCGAGATCGCGGGTGGTGACGTCATAGATCACCAGATACGGCGGCAGCGTCGAAGTGGGCGTGTCAGCCTTGACCGTGATGAAGCGCTGAGCCGCTGTGAAACCGGGGATGGCGAGCATGTCTGGAACATGCTGCTGCTCATACCATTGGTTGAATTCCATGTCTTTGCCGGCAATCGGCCGGCTGAAGACCATGACCCGATACTGTTTGACCGGCGACGCCGCGATGGCTGCTTGCGGCGCCCCCGCGAGAAAGCCGAACGCGATCGCCGCGGCGGTGGTGAGACCGGCGAGCGTTGAACACCTCATTGAACGAATCTTCATCACGGGGTCACCGATGCGGCAATGACGGCGGACGCAGGTCGATAGGCCTCAGGAAAAGGCTTGAATCGCGACAAGAGCATGGCCGCGATGCAGAGCAGCGTTGCGAGTAGCCAGAGCACGGGCCCGTAACCGCCGGCCCGCCCGACTGCCCAGGCGGTGCCAGCAGGTCCTATACCGGACCCCAGCGCGTAGATGGAGAAGTAGGTGGCGTAGATCACGGCATAGTGCTTGAGGCCGTAATAGCGGCTCACGAGGTAGGCGATGATATCGGCTTCCGCGCCGGCGGCGAGCCCGACGAGAATGGCAGCGCCGAATGCCGCGGGACCGGTCACCCCCGATGCCAGCATGCTAATTCCGATGATGGGTAGAATCAGGAACCCCAGCGCGACTCGGGGCCCAAAGAACCGATCCATGAGCCAACCGGTTGAAATGCGACCTACCACCAGGACCATCCACATGGAGGCCTGCGCCTCCGCGGCCAGCTGCGAGGACTCTCCGCGGGCCTTCAGCAACGGGACGATATGAAAAATGATGCTGGTGACGGCTGAACCGATCAGCAAAAACGTCCCGAGCATGAGCCAATATTGCCCGTCGGATGTCGCTTCCCGGAGGCTCTTGCCGAAGGCGACCGCCTTGACCGTGGTTGCGTTCGGTGTACGCGCCCCATCGACTTGAAGCCCCATGGAGTCCGGGGTGTCACGAATGGCAAAGAACATCAGAGGAAGTGTAATTCCAGCGACAACGGCGGCCTGCCAGAGGTACATGTTGCGCCAGCCAACGTGATCGATGAGCCAACGCAGTAGTAAAGACCACAAAGCGCCGCCGGTTCCGAAGCCCGCCAGCGCAATCCCGAGTGCCAACCCACGTCGGCGGTCAAACCAGCGGGAAATCACCAGCGCAAAACTGATGCTCGTGGTCCCCGCCGCAACAACCGCCAGCGCCACGAATCGACCGTAGAGCCCATAGAGGTCGCCGTTCATCTGAGAGAACGATGCAATGATCAGCGCTTCGGCAATGAAGGAGAGACAGATTACCCGCCGGGCGCCGAAACGGTCGACGATGCCGCCGACGAACGGCGCCACAAATACCAAGCACGCCGTATTGAACAGCGGAGCGAGGAATATCTGCTGCGAAGTCCAGCCGAAATCCGCGTGCAGCGGCGCCACCAGTAGCCCGAGTGCCGCTGGTATGATGACCGCCATGCCGCAACCGATTCCGAATGCCGCGGCGATGGCGATGAACCAGCCATAGAAGAATTTGTTGGTCGATTGCATGGCGAGTGGTGGGCAGCATATGCCGATTGTTCGGATCCGCCATGTGCAGGGGCGTATACCTGCTTTGTCCCTGCCGCCGTAGCCGGGCCATCGGCAGTTCCGCCAAAGTCGCTCCCGATCACGTCCGCGAATTCGGCGCGTAAAAGGTATTAACAGAGGCTGACAACGATGGGCCAGTTATCCCACATTCGGGTCCTGGATTTGAGCCGGGTGCTTGCTGGACCCTGGGCGGGCCAGATCCTGGCGGACTTGGGCGCCGACGTGATCAAAGTCGAACGGCCCGGTGCCGGAGACGACACGCGCGGCTGGGGCCCGCCCTTCCTGCGGGACCAATCCGGCGCCGAGACCGGCGAAGCCGGTTACTTCCTTGCGGTCAATCGCGGCAAGCGCTCGGTCACCGTGAGTCTCGACAAGCCCGAGGGTCAGGCTATCATTCGAGAACTCGCGGCACGCTCGGATATCGTGCTGGAGAATTTCAAGGCGGGAACCTTGGCTCGCTACCGCCTCGCTTACGAAGACTTGAAGGCCGTCAACCCCAAAATCATCTATTGTTCGGTCACCGGCTTCGGGCAAAGCGGACCACGGCGCGATCAGGCAGCCTACGATTTCATGATTCAAGCAATGGGGGGGCTCATGAGCATCACCGGCGAACGGGACGGCAAGCCGGGGGGTGGTCCTCAGAAGGTAGGACTGCCCATCGTCGATCTCATGTCGGGGATGTATGCCGCCGTGTCGGTGCTCGCCGCGCTCGCGAATCGGGAAGCAACGGGACAGGGTGTGTACATCGATGTGGCGATGCTCGATGTCATGGTTTCAACCTTGAGTAATCAAGCGATGAACTATTTGGTCAGCGGTGTCGTGCCGAAGCGCACCGGCAATGCTCACCCGAACATCCAACCACAGGACGTATTTGCGTGCAGCGACGGCGCAATGGCAGTGGCCGTGGGCAATGACAGCCAATTCAGGAAATTCTGCGACGTGCTCGGCATGCCGGAACTCGCGGCGGACGAGCGTTTCGCCAAGAATGCCTCGCGCGTTCGAAATCTGGCGACCCTGCGGCCGCTTCTCGATCAGCGCTTGAGACAAAAGACTCGCAACGAGTGGGTGAGCGCATTGGACATCGCCGGCGTCCCGGCGGGTCCAATTAACACCATACCGGAGGTCTTCGAAGATCCCCAAGTGAAGTTCCGCGGAATGGTGAGTGAGGGTCCGCATCCCCTCTCGGGCACGGTACCGAGGATTGGCAGCCCGATGCGATTTGGCGATGTCGCCGCTCCGCAAACCAGACCGCCGCCGCTTCTCGGGGAGCACAATCTCGAGGTATTTCGTGAGATGGGATTCAGTGACGAAAAATTGGCCTCGCTCAAGAGCCTGGGGGCTATCTGAGCGCCGTGAATAGCCAGCGATGTCAGGCCAGAGTCAATCAGAGAGGTCGTGGGTCATGGCGCGTATCGCGTTACCTGCATACGAGGAGCTGACGCCGGAACAACGCCGCGTTTATGACGAGGTCGTGCGCACGCGCGGCAAGCTGCACGGACCCTTGCGTGCAGCCATACTCAATCCGGAACTAGCCGATAAGTGGCAGATGCTCGGCGAGCTGCTCCGCTATCGCACGAGCCTGCCGCCGCGACTCAGCGAATTGGCCATCCTGGTCACAGCGCGCCACTTTGATTCCCAATTCGAATGGTACGCCCATGAAGCGCCGGCTCTCGCCGGCGGACTCGCTCCGGCGGCCATCGATGCAATCCGCGACGGCCGGAGGCCGCAGTTTGCAAATCGCGACGAAGAATTGATCTATGAGTATGCAACCGCGTTGCATCGCACGCACTTCGTCGATGAGATGCGGTATCAAGCGGCGCTGGCCGAATTCGGTGCACTCGCGATCGTGGAGTTGACTGCGCTGTTGGGGTATTACGCGATGGTGGCGATGACCTTGAATGCCCATGAGATTCCTCTGCCGAACGGAGTCGCCAATCCGTTGCCCATGGCGCCATGACCGGGTAACCGTTATCTAATGAGAGATGCACGATGATCAGCAAAGGTACACAACACTCCGTGCCAACGACCAGCTCGTCCTACCAGCCCAAACCGATCGTGGATTCGCTGGTGTGGAACAAGGACTGCATGGCACCCATGCGCGATGGCGTCCGCTTGTGCGTCGACATCTATCGACCCGGCTTCGCCGGCAAGTTTCCGGCGCTGCTCGCGATTGCCGGGCACAACAAGGATTTGCAGACGCCGGACGTTGCCAAGGCGTTGCCGCCGCAACCCGCCTGGTCGACGCTATGGCAGGGTGGTGCGGAAGCCGGTGACAGCGACTATCTGGTATCGCGCGGCTACGTGCATGTGATCGGCAATCCCCGTGGCTTCGGTAAATCCGAGGACGGCGGTGCGGCGGACTGGGACCTTTATGATCTGATCGAGTGGATTGCGGTGCAACCATGGTGCGACGGCAACGTCGGCATGATCGGTTTGTCGGCTTATGCCGCCTCGCAGTGGCAAGCCGCGGTGTTGCAGCCGCCTCACCTGAAATCGATCTTCCCGTTTGACGCGATGCCGGCGTACGGAGCGATTCACGACCGCTACCCCGGCGGCATGCTGCACGTGATGCTGTATTTGCTGGACGGTCAATCGGTGCACCACGGGGGGCATGGCCGGCCGCAGGAATTATCGCCGGAGCGCGAAGCGCTCTGGCGCGAGGCGATGAATAATCCCGACTATCGGATCTATTCACCGATCTACAACTTGCTGACGCAGAAGGGGCAGATCCACCCACGGCTGTTCGGTCATATCCTCGACCTCTATGAAAAGGAGGGCGCGATGGAGGAGAGCGACGCCGCAATGCGCAAGATCAAGATTCCGGCCTACACGGGCGCGGGTTGGCATTCCTATACCTACAAGATGCATTTGATGGGTGCCCAAAATTGGTATGGCGGCATCGATGTACCGAAAAAGCTGCTGATCACGGGCCCCACGCACATGGAGCGGCCGTTCCATTCAATCCACGATGAAATGTTGCGTTGGCACGACCACTGGTTAAAGGGGATCGACACGGGCATCCTCGACGAGCCGCCCGTCAAGGTTTGGGTCATGGGCGCCAATGAGTGGCGCACGGCCGCTGATTGGCCATTGCCAGAAACCCAATGGACACAATATTTCCTGCACAGCTGGGAACGTCTGCGCACCGAGCCATTTGTGAGCGGCGGTCGAGACGCGTATCCAGCCCCAGACACCTTTGCACAAATGCCTCCCACCCAGACGCGCACAATCCAAAAGCTGCGTTATATGACGGATCCGCTGTCTGAGGACACGCTGGTCATCGGTCCGATCGCGCTGACTTTCTTTGCGTCGATCGATCAGGACGATACGAACTGGATCATCATCCTCAAGGATGTCGGACCCGACGTATCGGTCCGTACCGCGCGCGAGGGTGAAGTGTATGTGCCGGATCTGCCCGAGCGCGAGCTGACGCGCGGCTGGCTCAAGGCCTCCTATAGGGCGCTGGACGCAAAGCGCACGAAGCCCTGGAAGCCCTGGCATCAGCTCACGCGCGCAGCGCAGGCCAATGTCGTGCCGGGCGATGTCAACGAATATCGCGTCGAGCTGATGTCCACTGCCAATCTGTTCGAGCGAGGACACCGAATTTGTCTCGAGATCACCTCGCTCGATTTGCCCACGGGTTCCGGCTTCGGGAATAACTGTGAATACGTGCCGTATCACGTGTGCAGCAGCAAGACCGTGGTGCACCAGATCTATCACAATGAGCAGTACCCTTCGCACCTGGTCCTGCCGGTCATTCCAAAAGGCGTGGCGAAGTGACCATTCTCGGCCGGGTCTTGATCACCGCCAAATCCGTATCGGATTCGGCCGCGGCGATGCGATACCTGCAAGACGCCGGGTGCGAGGTCACGGTCGCCACGACAATCTGGCCAGTCGATGAGGCGCAACTGATAGCCCTCAGTGCGGCCATGGAGGCGCTCGTGTTCACGATGGAACCGGTGACGAGGCGGTTAATCGATGCAGCACCGGGTTTAAAGGTGATCGCCCGTCCGGCGGTCGGCTACGATACTGTCGATATGGAGGCCGCCAAGCGCCGCGGTATCGCGGTGACGATCGCCGCCGGCGCCAACGATCAAAGCGTAGCCGATTTCACCATGGGATTGCTTCTGATGGCCGCCCGTGGCATTGGCAAGGCGGCAAACGGCGTTGCTCAAGGTGGTTGGGATCGAGTCATCGGCACCGAGGTTTGGCGCAAGACCCTGGCGCTCGTCGGATTAGGGCGCATCGGCAAAGCAGTCACCAAACGTGCGTTGGGATTCGATATGCGCGTGCTTGCGGTAAGTCGCCGTCCCGATACGGACTACGCGCGCGCTCACGGGATTGAGATCGTGACGATGGATCAAGCTTTGCAGAATGCGGATTTTCTGTCCCTGCATGCACCGCTCAATGACAGCACCGCCAACCTGATCGATGCGGCGGCGCTTGCGAAGATGAAGCCGGGGTCCTATCTCATCAATACCTCGCGTGGTGGTTTGGTCGATGAGGCCGCGCTTGCCGACGCGGTCACGCGGGGTCATTTGGCCGGTGCGGCCGTCGATGTGTTGCGTAAGCAGGGAGTGAATAACGGGAGCCCTCTGATCGGCGTGCCCGGCATCATCGTGACCCCGCATATGGCTAGCCTGGGGCGCGAGGCGATCGAACGGGTGGCGATGTCGACGGCGCGAAGCCTAGTCGCGGTGCTGCGCGGGGAGCGGCCAACGAGCGTCGTCAATCGAGAAATCTACCTCTAGGACTCCCATGCTCAAGAGCATCGTGGTGCACGACATCTCTGCGCGATTCTCCGGATTTACCTCGCGTAAGCCTTTCAGCGGAAGGTGTCGGTCGCGAATATTTCCTCGTAAATGCGCCGCACAAGACCCGCGATCTCCCGGCAGGCGAGCGACAGCGGCTTCTGGGTGGTCGTCGCGAGCTCAATCTTGCGCTCCAGGGCGGGATTGACGAGGCGCGACACTTGCAGCGTTCCGGCCGCTACCTCGCTCGTGACGGCGTGAGTTGCGAGCACCGCGTAAGCTTCGCCGATTGCCGCCATCTTCTTTTGGATGGACAGGGAATCGGCCTCCATGACCACCGACAGCAAAACTCGGTTCTGTTTTGCGAATTGGTCCAAGGCGACCCGCAGCGGGTTTGGAAATCCTGGCAGCACGAGTCGCAGTCCGTTCAACGCTTGGAAGTCAATTGTGGGATTTTGGGTCGCTGCGTCGCCGGGCGCCGATACGAGGTATGTGCCGACGCTGCCAAGCACGTGCTCGTTGGGGCTCACGGCGTCGCTATATCGGAAGCGAATCGCGATGTCGATGCGCCCGGTGCTCAGCCACTCATCGATCTGCCCGGTCGAGCCTTCCAGGATGTGCAATCGCACGTTGGGGAAGAGATCAACCGCCTTGCGGTACAAGGTGAAGATCGCAGGATCCGCCAAGGATGGCAGGATCCCGAGGCGCACCTCTCCGGTCGCGCGGCCGCCGCCCGACTTCATTTCGTCTTCCAGCAGAGTGGATTGGAGCAGCAGCGCCTTGACCTGGGGGAGAACTTGCTCGCCGAACTCCGTCAAGACCAAACCGCGCCCGGTGCGGTGAAAGAGGCGGCCGCCGCAATCGCGTTCGAGTGACGCGATTATGCGGCTGACGGCAGGCTGCACGGTATCCAAGAGCACGGCCGCTTTGGTCAGGCTGCCTAGTTCGGCCACTTGGACGAAGACGCGCAGTGCCTCAAGATCCAACAGCGGCATACTCCCCCGGTCTAACGAAATCAGTATAACAGCCTTGTCTTCCCGGTATCTGCCACGCAGCGGCCGCATCGGCAAGACTAGGCGGGTGGCGCGGAGACGGCTTTTCATAGGAGAGATGGCATGAGCGATATCATCGTTGAGCAGGCGGGCAAGGTGATTTCCATTACGCTCGACGCCCCGCCCGTCAATGCCCTCACCCTGGATCGCTATCGACGGCTGGGGGAGATATTCAATGAGATCAGCGGGCGCGATGACGTCCATTGCGCGGTATTCACAGCCCGCGGCTCGAAGGCATTTTGCGCCGGGCTGGACTTGAAGGAGTTTCTTGCTGCCACCGCAGAACAGGATCCCGAACGTGCCGCTGTCGTGCGCGCCACGTTCAAGTCCATCCAGCTATGCCGGATACCGGTGATCGCGGCCGTCAACGGTCCCGCGCTCGGCGCCGGAGCCGTGTTGGCGGCGGTCAGTGACATTCGAATCGCCTCGGAGAAAGCCACGTTCGCGATGCCGGAAATCAATGTGGGGCGCTGCGGCGGAGGCGCACACATGGGTCGGCTGTTGCCCCCAGGGATGCTGCGACTCATGTATTTCACTGGAGAACCAATCAGTGCCTGGGAGGCGCATCGAGTCGGATTGGTCGAGCAGGTCGTGGTGCCGCGGCGGCTGTTGTCGGCCGCTCACGAGATCGCCGAGATCATTGCCGAAAAAAGCCCGCTAGGGTTGCGCATGGCCAAGGAGGCGCTGAATCGCGTCGAGTTCATGCCCGTCGAGGAAGGCTATGAGTTCGAGCAATCATGCAGCACGCGGCTGATGGCGACCGCCGATGCGCGCGAAGCAGTGCGCGCGGTCGTCGAGAAACGGTCACCGGTGTTCACGGGACGGTAAGGAATCCGGCCTATGGAAATGCAACCACGTCCGCTCCGCGAGCCCTCAAAGCCATTGCCGGCGTTGGCCTGCGATACTCATGCTCACGTATTTGGACCATTCGATCGCTTTCCGCTCGCGCCGGAGCGCCGCTACACGCCGCCGCTCGCGCCGTTCGAGAGCTATCTGGCAATGCTGGATTTGGTCGGCTTCGATCGCGGTGTCGTCGTGCAAGCAGCCGCCAACGGGTTTGACTGCCGCGGCACGCTCGACGCCTTGGCGCGGGCGCCGCGCCGTTTGCGCGGCATCGTTGTCGTGCCGCTCGAAACACCGGATAGCGAAATCGACGCGATGAGTCTCGTCAGTGTGCGCGGCCTGCGATTCACGGAGACCGCCGCACCGGCCGCGCCGGCGGCGCCAAAACCCGCAGGCACGCTCGACCTCGCGGACCTCGCCGAATGGGGTCCGCGTTTGCGTGAGCTTGGCTGGCACGCCCAGATATGGGCAAATTGCCAGCGCTTTGTCAAAGCCGCGCCGGCCTTGCTTCGACTGAACATTCCTCTGGTCGTCGATCACATGGGCTACTTCAACGCCGCCGCCGGGGTTGGAGATCCAGTGTTCGCGTCGTTGCTTGAACTTCTCTCGAGTGGGCGGATTTGGGTGAAACTCCCCGTCATCCGCAATTCCACGCTGTCGCCAAATTACGCGGACGTTCGCCCATTCCACGACGCGCTGCTGCGCGCCGCCCCGGACCGGCTGCTCTGGGGCAGTGATTGGCCCTATATTGGGCTCAACGACGATCCGCCAAATGTTGGGGCACTCCTCGATTTGTTCGACCGATGGGTCGACGACGATGTGCTGCGCGAGAAGATCCTCGTCGACAATCCGACTGCCCTTTATGGATTCTGCGAAGGAAGTTGAGCTCATGATCAAATTCATCATCATCTCGAGGCACAAGCCCGGTTGGACGCGCGAGCGATTCTTTTACGAATGGGCCTTCATCCACGTGTCGCTGATGCTGCATACCGCGCCCAGCATGCGTCGCTTCAAGCGCTACGTTCAGCACTACGCCAATCCCGACATTCCGAATGAATGCCGGATATTGCCGGGCCCTGCGATGGGTTGGGAGAGCTATGCGGAGCACTGGACCGAAAAACTCGAGACCACGACGCCCGGACCGGAATACATCGAGCAGATGCAGCCGCATTCCTTCAGCGATTCGGCGATGGAAATTGCCTACCTGCAGGGCGAAACCGTGCACCAGCGGGCCGATTTTCCCTCCGGCGGAGTCAAGGTCATTCATTGGCTCGCCAAACCCACAGCAAGCAGCGACGCCGATCTTGTCCGCGAATGGCGCGAACGGCACGCGCCGATGGTGACGCGTTTGCTTGCTCACCGCGGATTACGAAAATATGAAATCAACCTCCCTTGCGCGATCAACGTGGCCGAATTTAGGGGCAATCGGGCGGGTACGCTGTTCGAGCGCGCAAGCATTGAGCCGCCCTTCGGTGTCGAGGAGCTTTGGTTTGATACCTTGGATGACGCGCTGCGCCTCGGCCGTGATTCGGTCCTTCGCAGCGCACTGACGGAGAGTTTCCGCGGCTTCGTTGACCTGGAGAAATCCTATTCAATGATCGCCCACGAACGCGTCGTTTTTGATTTCGTGACGCCGGGGGAGATCTCGCCGCAGTCAGCGGTTCTCGATCCCAACAGCCTGGAAGCCAGGGTATTCAAGACCGGACGACCGTATCACGAGCCCAGGTTCGAGGGGCCGGCGGTCGGCGAGGAGACATCTAAATGAGTGCGCGACTTGCAAACAAGGTTGCGGTGGTCACCGGCATTGGCGCCGGCATAGGCCGTGGGGTCGCGCTGAGGTTCGCGCGCGAAGGAGCCACGGTGATCGGTTGCGACATCAATTCGTCGACGGCCGAGGCGACGGTCGCGGCAGCCCAAGCGGAAGGTCTCAAGCTATCGAGCATTCATCCCTGCGACCTGACCCGGGAAATGGATGTCGGCCGCCTCATCGGCGCGTCGGGAGGCGTACATGGCCGAATCGACATCCTCGTGAATGCCGCGGCTATCGCACCACACACGGCGCGCGTGGCGGACATGAGCTACGTGCCGCAATGGACGGAGACACTCAAGGGCGAGGTCGATATCGTGTTCCTGGCATGCAAAGCGGCGTGGCCGTATTTGCAGGCAAGCGGCGCTGCGTCCATCATCAATTTCGCCTCGGTAAACGCATTCCGGGGTAGCAACAACTTCGGCATGGTGGCGCACTGCGCCGGCAAGGGTGCGGTGCTCGCCATGACACGCCAACTCGCGCTCGAAGGCGCGCCTACGATTCGCGCCAACACAATTTCTCCGGGATTGGTGCAGACAGCGGCGACGGTGAGCGCCAATGCAACGGACGGACCGATCGCCGCCGCAATCTTGAGTCGCATCCCGATGATGCGCTTTGGTACGCCCGAAGACATTGCGTCTTGCGCCGTCTTTTTGGGATCGGATGAGTCTTCTTGGATCACCGGTGCCAACGTACCGGTGGATGGTGGTGTGCTTGCCAATTGAAATTCCGACGGGGGATAAGATGGAAAAGTCAGATCGAACTGCGTCGCTGAGCCGGCGCAATGTACTGAAGCGGATTGTGGCGGGCAGCCTCGCGTTGGGGAGCCTGCCTGCGGTGGCTGACAGTGGCGCGCGCTCAGTCGCGGCGGTAGAACTCTCGCTGGCGCAGCGCGCGTTGAAACGTTCAGTCAAGGGGACCGTTTTTTGGAAGAGCGAGCCCGGTTATGAGCTTGCGCGCGGGAGTGCAGTGTGGCGCGCGAACAAGCCCAACCGCTTTCCGGCCGTGGTCGTCATTCCGAAAGACGCCGCTGACGTGGTCACCGCGGTGCGCTACGCCAAGAAGCATGGCCTGAAGGTTGGTACGCGATCCGGGGGACACAGCTGGCAATCGCCGCACGTCCGGGACGGCGCGATGCTGCTGGATTTGTCAATAATGCAGAACATCGAGGTCGATCCCGCAACGCAAACGGTTTGGACAAATCCAGGCGTATTCGGATCCGCCGTCAATTTCGAACTCGCCAGGCATGGCCTCATTACGCCCACGGCGCACCACATCGATGTAGGCATCGGCGGATTCGTACTTTGCGGCGGCTTCGGCTGGAATTCCCGATTGTGGGGCACCGGCAGCGAGCACATCGTCGGCTTGGAACTAGTCACGGCCAACGGCGATCTGATCGAGGCGGACGCGGATCGAAATTCTGATTTTTACTGGGCAGCGCGCGGCGCTGGCGCGGGCTTTTTCGGAGTCGTGACGCGCCTGCGCCTGGCCGCTCATCCGAATCCGCCAGTTTGGCGCCTCAGCGTGTATTCCTACCCCGTCGAACTGCTGGAGGACGTGTTCACCTGGGCCCGTGGCATATCCGATCAGGTGGCGCCCAACGTAGAGCTCGTCATCACGACGTCCGCGCATGACGATGCGGGCGCGTGGGCGCCGATCCGCATCACGGTGGCGGCCCTCGCGATTACGGATACCGAAGCGGAGGCCGCGAACGGCCTAGCTATCCTCGATACCTGCCCGGTTGTCGACAAGGCGATCAAGCGCCGCGACAAACAGCCGACAGTGCTGGTCGATCGCTATGTGAGTGGCATGCTCGCCGACCCACCTGGCTATCGCTTCGCATGCGACAACATGTACACGAACGCTCCGGCCAGCGAACTCGTTCCGAAACTGCGGGAGTTGTTCACTCAGTTGCCGTCGCCGCGATCCCACGTGTTCTGGTTCAACTGGGCGCCGTTGCGCCACTGGCCCGACATGGCTTTATCGGTTCAGGGCGATATTTACTTGGGCGCCTATTCGGTTTGGGAGAACGCGGCTGACGATGAACGCATGGAGCGCTGGCCGGTCGAGCAGATTCGCAAGCTAGAAAGTTTGTCGATCGGGGGGCAAATGAATGATGAAAACATGCTCGCACACCCACAACGCTACCTGTCCGAAGCCGCCGCGGCGCGCCTGAAAGCGCTGCGCGCCAAACACGATCCGCAGCAAATGTTTGTGTCGTATTTGTCGAGCTGGAGCTCGAAGGATGAAAGTCGCTGAACAAGCCGTGGAAATTGTCGCAGGCATTGATGTGGCGGCACCGCGCGCGACGCATGCGCTGAGACCGTTGCCTGGCTCCCAGAAGGTCGCTTGGCGGCACGCTTCGGAGTCCCCAGCGTCTCGACCAGTTCATCGAGTACCAGATGACGCCAGCCATGCAGCCCTCGGTTGATTCCGCCGCAGTATATTTGCTAATATATTAGTGATTATTTCTGGTGATGGCTACTGTCTTATTCCTCTCAGTCGGGAAGATCCGGAAATGTTGCCGAGCGCAGGATTCCAATCGATAGCGGTCGACACCGCCCCATATCGGCTGAGCGGCGTTGTCTATGGCGCGCTGCTGAATCATCGTTCGGCGCTCGCCGTACTCGGTGATTCGGTCAACAAGCCTCCGTATAAGGCGCCGCCGCGCGCGCCCGTGCTGTACCTGAAGCCGCGCAACACTCTCGCGGGAACGGGCGATGTGATCAGAGTTCCGGCGGGTTGTGCCGAACTCGAGGTGGGGGCGTGTCTCGGGGTCGTCATTGGGCGCGCCGCGTGCCGGATTCGCGCCGCCGATGCGCTCGGCTACATCGCCGGTTATCTGATCGTCAATGATGTCAGTGTTCCGCATGAGAGTTTTTACCGGCCGTCGGTACGGGAGAAGGCGAGGGACGGCTTTTGTCCGATGGGGCCGGTGGTAGCGGCGCGC
>Ga0182024_10015078_pt1 | contig 14859 bp, 13 predicted proteins | sample P32metaG_FD_120480 | JGI IMG/M metagenome (GOLD analysis project Ga0182024, IMG submission 120480) | Permafrost microbial communities from Stordalen Mire, Sweden - P3-2 metaG (Illumina Assembly) | ecosystem: Environmental > Terrestrial > Soil > Wetlands > Permafrost | place: Sweden: Stordalen... | reverse complement strand
ATCGCGGTCACCGGCGACCTCGTCAATCTGGCGCTCGCTGCCGAATTCAAACCGGCCCGGGCCTGGCTGGAGAGCGTCGGCTCACCCGAGCGCGTCGCGGTCGTGCCCGGCAATCATGACGCCTATGTCCGCATCACCCGGCACCGCTTTACCGAGACGTTCGACGATTATTTGCGGGGCGATACGCCGGATGGCGGCGGGCCGTTTCCATTCCTGCGCCGGCGCGGGCCGCTGGCGCTGATCGGCGTCTCGTCCGCGGTGCCGACGCCGCCCCTGATGGCGACGGGAAGGCTCGGACGCAGCCAACTCGATGCGCTCGATCGCATCCTGAACGATCTGTCCGCCGCGGAGGCCTTTCGCGTGCTGCTGATCCATCACCCGCTGCGCTCGAATTCGCGCGTCAAGCGGCTGACCGATTCGAAGCCGTTGCTCGCGCTGCTCGCAAGACACGGCGTGGACCTGATCCTGCACGGGCACGATCATGTCCATTCGACGATCTGGGTCGATGGCCCGAGCGGCGCGATCCCCGCGGTCGGCGTGCCGTCGGCGTCCGCGGTCGCCCACGGCCGCTATCCCGCCGCGGCCTACAATTTGTTCTCGATCGCGCGCGACGGCGCCAGCTGGCGCTGCGAACAGACCGTGCGGGGGATCGACGATGGATTGCGCGTCCGGCAACTCCGTCAGACGCGACTGATATAGCACCTGTTACGGCAAGCGGTCCGGCTCCTTGCTAGAGGAGCACGACTTCAGGTGATTCTCAAACGGGACATTTCCGAGAGATACCAGTCGAGTATCTGTTCTCCCGTGCAGATCATGACGTCCTGATGACCAAGAATGTAATCGTATAATTGTTCCAGATAGCCGATGCGGTGCGGAACCCCCGTCAGATAAGGATGCAGGGAGATGGCGGTTATGACCACGTCGTTGATTTCGACGCTATAAGGCACCGAGACAAGGGAATTCTTCCGGGTCCTGATTGGAATGGGCTGGTCATCGACCACCCAATCCGCGACATACTCAATTCCAGCTTCAGCGAGTAGATCAAGAGTCTGCGTCGTCTCCGTGAGTCCAGGGCTTTCCCAGCCGCGTGGCGCATGACCGGCGAAATCCCGGATGGCGGCAATCGTATCGAGGATGGCCTTGCGCGCTCGTCCTCGACCCGATGCATCGGAAGCTGGGAAAACCCGTGGCCCATGAACTCCCAGCCGGCGTCGCGCGCCGCTCGGCAGGCCTTTTCGTAAACCCGACACGCTGAGCCATTGACCGCAAAGGTAGCCGTGACTTGTCGTTGGGTGAGGGCGTCCAGAAACCGCCAGAAGCCAACGCGCATACCGTATTCGTGCCAGGCCCAGTTTGGCACGTCGGGCCAGTACGGCTTTCCCATTGGCGGCGGGAGCACGGAACGCGGCAGCGGCTCCTCCGGTAGCCAATGCTCCACGTTGACGATGGTCCAGACCGCGATCCGTGCGTTATTGGGGAGCCTGAGCTGTTCTCTCTCGGTAATTGGTCGAAATGGAACGTTGTCCCACGGGCTCCAAATCGGTCGAGTGTCCGTCACCATTGTTCCGCTCCCAGATCGGGATACGGCCAATTATTCAAGTCGCTTGAATAATAGTCAAGTCGCGTGATGATAACGACAGCCTAGAAGCTTGGAGGGGTATTGACGATGATCATGCTCGCTGTGCTCTGGCCGATGTTGCGAAAGCCATGGGGCTGTTCGGACCTGTAGCAGATCGAATCTCCCGCATTCAGCGCATAGTCGGCCTCAGCCACCGTGAACTTGATCCGGCCACTCAAGATGTAGGCAACTTCCTCACCTTCATGCTTGATGAATCCGTCGCTGCCGCCGCCAGGGGCGATGTGATGGATGCATCCCTGTAGCAGCCGAGAACGATCGTAGGGAATCAGGCGCTCAAGGGTCGATCCCGGACCGCGACGCAGCGGGTCGAACTTCACCACCGGTCGCTGGCCTTTGCGTGATACCAGTCCGTTCAGGTCGACGCCCCTGGCAAATAGCTGGCCGACGGTGAGACCCAGCGCCTCGGCAATTCGATAGAGGGTATTGAGGGACGGCGCGGCGCGACCGTTTTCAATCTTTGACAGCATGCTTTCGGAGCAGCCCGCCTTCACCGCCACATCCCGCAGCCGCAATCTCAATGTCATCCTGGCATGCCGGAGCCTCACTCCAACATATTCACTGGTCCCCCATGGCATTTCGGCGGGGTCTGCCTTGCTGGCAACGCGTCCTTTCTTCGGCATGACTTCCAGAGCTTTCTGTGACGTCCGCAGAACGGGTAGGCTTTCATCGAAGCCCGGCATCAATGCTGTACCACAATCGTATCACAATCGTCCCGACACTGGAACGTCCTACTTGAATTTTATTCAAGCTGCTTGACTGACCTCAAGGCTGCGCCAATTGACACGACGTTATGGTGGCTGGAGGCAACGATGGCCGTCGAAGCCAAGCTCATCGATGCAAGGGCGTCCGATTTCAAGCCGCACTACGAGCCTTACGGCTGGCATCATTGGCCCGAACATCCGTTCATGTCCTATCAGTTCCGCCGCGGGCTCGGTGAGACGCAGGAAGGGGCTGGCGCGGTCAGCGAGTGTTTCCAGGCGGCGTCTCGAATGATACCTGGCGACAAGGAAAGCTGGTTCACCGAGTTCAAGCGCATTGCGGACCGCAACCTTCTGCGGGGCGACCAAGCGCAGACTGAGGGCCACATCCGAACCGCCCAGAATTGCTGGCTGAGGGCTGCCGGCTATTATCGGCAGGCCGAGTTCTGGCTTGCACCGGACGACCCGCGGCGGCTCGCCACTTTCGAACAGATGGAGGCGTGTTCGAAAAAATTCCTCTCCTGGCTGATTCCCGCCGGTCAACCCGTCGACATTCCCTACCAGGACGGTGCCGCGCTCTGCGGCTATTTTGTTCGCGCGCCCTTCGCGATCGAGCGTCAGCCTGTTCTGATCTCGATGGGCGGCCTTGATTCAATCAAGGACGAGATGTGGGCAATGCAGGCTCATGGCGCCTTGCAACGGGGCATTTCAGTGCTCATGATCGACGGACCCGGCCAGGGCGGCACGCTGCGACGGCACAAGATCGTTAGCCGCCACGATTACGAAATCCCGATTGGACGGTGCATTGACTATCTGGCAACGCGCACCGATGTCGACTTGAGCAGGATTGCGGTCTGCGGATCGAGTCTCGGCGGCTATTATGCCGCCCGGGCTGCGAGCCTTGAACACCGGCTGGCGGCGTGCATTTCGCACGGAGCGATCTGGAGCCTGCCCGAGCTGTTTGCCGGCGCGAGCGAGGATCACGGCGTTGCCGACCATTTGAAATGGGTCATTGGCGCAAACTCGGTGCGTGAAGCGCTTGAGAAAGCCGCGAACTTCAAGCTGGACGGTGTTCTCGACCACATGAAATGCCCGTATCTGATCGTGCACGGCGGATACGACGTTCTTGGCGTCGGCCAGGCAACGACGGTGTACCGATACGCCGCAAGCAAGGGCATCGACGTCACTCTGCGCCTGACCAGTGAGGAAGATACCGGGGCTGACCACTGTCAGCACGACAATCCGACCCTGGGTCAGGAGATCATCTGTGACTGGTTGGCGCGGCAATTCCAGATCGATGAGCGCAACCTGCGCAACGTCGCGCTGGCACCGCTGGTTTAGCGCACTCAGTCGAGAGGTTTGTCACTACCGCCCCGGTGTCCCGATCGTGTCGGGGTCAGGCCCGGATCTTTGCTGATCAACTCTGGCTGGCCGCGGGCCTGCTGTGGAGCAAGCATGTCCAAAATCACTGAACGCGATGCCGTAACCGGACGACTGTCTCCACAATCCGCGCTGACCATGCTGGTCATTGTTGGTCTCTGCTACATGATCAACGCGATGGACAGGATCGTGTTTTCGATCCTGTTGCCCAATGTGACCAGGGACTACGGGTTCAGCCTGGAGCAGGGCGGGCTGTTGGCGACGATTTTTACCTTGGGCCTGGGTTTGTCCGGCATTCCGACCGGTCTCGCAATGGATCGCCTTTCCCGAAAGAGCGTCATTCTTCTCGGCATGTTGATCTATTCGCTCCTGACAATCGCGACGGCGTTCGCGTTCAATTTCTACGACATGGCGGGCTATCGGGTGTTGTCCGGGCTGGGCGAGGGAATGCAAAACGCAGCGGCCTTCACCGCCATCGGCATCTACTTTTACAGCAGCCGTGCGCTGGCCATAGGCTCCATGAATTTCGCCTATGGGCTGGGGTCATTCATCGGCCCGGTGCTTGCCGCGCAAATACTCAGCCTGACCAGCGATTGGCGAATTCCACTGATAACATACGGCCTGCTGGGGCTTGCGATGATGCTGGTGGCGTTGCTGGTTCTGTCTCGCCTCTTCACCGAGCAGAAAGCCGAAACCGCGGCGGGAGCGGATCCGTCGTCGCCGCCATCGATCCCGAACGGCTTGCTCCATCGCAACGTCGTCATCTGCTGCATTTGTGCAACCGGGCTCGGCGTGGCGGTCTACGGCTATATCGGGCTGTACCCGACGTTCCTGCGAACCGCATTGCAGTTCGACGTTCGGACGGCCGGGCTGGCCGCCAGCATGTTCGGCCTCGGCGCGCTGATCGGCATTCCCGCCGGCTGGCTCGCCGATCGCTTCGATCAGATCGTCATCAACCTCGTCGCGATTGCGGTACTCGCGGTCAACGCCTACCTGCTGTTCAACATCGTCACGTCGCCGACCTGGCAGGTGCTGCTGTCGTTTGTGCAGGGGTCGGCGGCGAGCGGCTTCTTTTTTGTCAACACCTACGCATTGATGCAGCGCTCGGTGCGGCCGGAATTCGTTGGCAGAGCAACCGGCCTCGTCGTCACGTTCCTGTATATCCCTGCCTCCCTGGCCGGCTATGTCTTTGCAACGCTAAAGGGAGAATACGGCTGGGGGGATGCGGCGACGTTACAACTCTCCATCAGCCTGACGATACCCTTCATGGCCATGCTGTTCTTTGATCGGAATGCCATCAGGCGCCCTCGACGCGTCTGACAAGGCCGTGCCGCCGCATCGGGTTCAGAAATCGCGCAGGCTCGCGAACAGCGCGAGGGCAAACAGCGCGAGCGCACCGAGCACGAATCCGAGCGCGAAGCTCCAGAACCTGCTGCGCCGCGGCTTCTTGATCGCCGCGGGTTCCACCATCGGCGTCGCCACCAGCGCATGTTCGCGCTCGATCATGCGGCGGGCAACATAGCCGGTGACGGCGTCGACGATGTCGGCGACGTCGTGGGATTCGGCGATTACGATCCGGCCGAAACGGGTGTCCTGCACGAAGCGGTAGATGCGCTTGTCGCGTCCCATCAGCACATGGGCGACCACGTCGATCCACAGCCGCGGCGTTTCGCCCTGGCTCAAGCCGCGATCGAACAGATCGACCTGGGCGGGAACCTGCGCGAACAGCGGATCGAGCGCTTCATTGAGGATCTCGAGCCGGGCGACCTCGGCGTCGCGCAGGTCGACGACGACGCCGGTGCGATCCGCAGCCTCGATCCGCGCCTGGCGCAACGCGTCGCGCAGCCGGACCGGGCGCGACTCGCTGGCGGCACTGCTCCCGGTGTTTTGCGCCTCTGACATGCGGTTCGGCCCTAGCTGCTGAGTCCCGAGCGCCGTTAACCTATCAGTAACCCCAGCCACCGGCAAAGGCCGTTTAATCCCAAAGGCTTGCGGCTTTCGCCGAGCGCAGACGCGGGGCGGCCCCAGCCGGATCTCATGGGGCCGCTGTCGTCCCTGGGCGTTTTTTTGAGCGTTGCCTTGGGCTTTTTGTGGGCCGTCAGGCGGTGGCGCGATTGGGCTCTTCCACGATCGAAAAGCGCACGCCGGCCTTGTGGCGGTTCTCTTCCGAGACCACCCGCCAGGCATCCTCGGCTTCCTTGCGGGTCTTGAACGGACCCTGGACCTGGGCCGAACCTTCCACGAGCTTGTGGAAGTTCATCGAACCGAACTCGCCGCCAATCACCCAGAAATTGCTGCCTTTGGTCATCATCGTCTCCCGTTATTCAGCCGCTTGAACCTTGATTTCCGAACCGTGCGACTTGAACTGCGCGGCTTCGGTCGAATCGTGAAGCGCTGTTGTCGATGAGGTACCGCCGGTGATGGTGGTGGACACCAGGTCGAAATAGCCGGTGCCGACTTCGCGCTGATGGCGCGTCGCCGAATAGCCGTGCTTCTCCGAGGCGAACTCGGCCTGCTGCAGGCGGGAATACGCCGCCATGCCTTCGGCCTTGTAGCCGCGCGCGAGTTCGAACATGCCGTGGTTGAGCGAGTGGAAGCCCGCCAGCGTCACGAACTGGAACTTGTAGCCCATGGCGCCGATCTCGCGCTGGAATTTGGCGATCGTCGCCTTGTCGATATTGGCTTTCCAGTTGAACGACGGCGAGCAGTTATAGGCCAGCATCTTGCCGGGATAGACCTTCTGCACCGCCTCGGCAAATTCCTTCGCTTCCTTGAGGTTCGGCGTCGAGGTCTCCCACCACAGCAGGTCGGCATATTTCGCGAAGGCGATGCCGCGCTTGATGCAGTGCGCGAGGCCGGTGCCGGGCTTGAGCCTGAAAAAGCCTTCCGCAGTGCGCTCGCCGGTGATGAATTCGCGGTCGCGCTCGTCGACATCGGCGGTGATCAGCTTGGCGCTTTCGGCGTCGGTGCGCGCCAGCACGAAGGTCGGCGTGCCGCAGACGTCGGCGGCCAGACGCGCCGCGATCAGGTTGCGCTCATGGGCGGCGGTCGGGATCAGCACCTTGCCGCCCATGTGGCCGCATTTCTTTTCCGACGCGAGCTGGTCCTCGAAATGGACGCCGGCCGCGCCGGCCTCGATATAGGCCTTCATGATCTCGAACGAGTTCAGCGGCCCGCCGAAGCCGGCTTCCGCGTCGGCCACGATCGGCACGAACCAGTCGATCTTGGCGCCGCCTTCGGAATGCTCGATCTGGTCGGCACGCTGGAAGGTGCGGTTGATGCGGCGGCACAGTTCGGGGCCGGCATTGGCGGGGTAAAGGCTCTGGTCCGGATACATCGCGCCGGCGGTGTTGGCGTCGGCGGCAACCTGCCAGCCCGACAGATAGATCGCGGGCAGACCAGCGCGCGCCTGCTGCATCGCCTGGTTGCCGGTGACGGCGCCCAGCGAATTGACATAGGGCTCGCTCTTGAGCGACTGCCAAAGCCGATTGGCGCCCTTCTCGGCCAGGGTGTAGGCGATCGGCACCGAGCCGCGCAGCTTCTCCACCTCAGCCGGGCTGTAGGGACGGCTGATGCCATCAAAACGCCCGGCGGGCGCGGGAACCAGCTGTTCAAAGGTCTTCGCCATCATAATCTCCAATCGACATTCGTGACAGTGCATTGCGAAATGCGTGGCAGGAGCTAAACGCCAAACACCTTAATTCGTACAGATAGCTTGCGCTTGAATGGTGATGTCATGTAACATATACACATGTCAGATATGTTATTTTGTCAATTTTGTCACAATGAGCGAGGACGGCATGGCAGGCGATTCCGGCAAGAAGCTGTTCGTCGGACCGAGGTTCCGGCGCATCCGCCAGCAATTGGGCCTGTCGCAGACCCAGATCGCCGAGGGTCTTGGCATTTCTCCGAGCTATATCAACCTGATCGAGCGCAACCAGCGGCCGGTGACGGCGCAGATCCTGCTGCGGCTAGCGGAAGCCTATGACCTCGATCTGCGCGATCTCGCCAGCGCCGACGAGGACCGGTTTTTCGCCGAACTGAACGAGATCTTCTCCGATCCGCTGTTTCGCCAGATCGATCTGCCGAAACAGGAATTGCGCGATCTCGCCGAATTGTGTCCCGGGGTGACGCATTCGCTGCAACGACTCTACGCCGCCTATACCGAGGCGCGCCGCGGCGAAACGCTGGTCGCCGCCCAAATGGCCGACCGCGACGAGGGCATCCGCTTCGAGGCCAATCCGATCGAGCGCGTCCGCGACCTGATCGAGGCCAACCGCAATTATTTTCCGGAACTCGAACAGGCCGCGGAAAGCCTGCGCGATGAATTGAGCGTGGCATCCGAGGAGCTGTTCGCCGCGCTGGCCACCCGGCTGCGCGAAAAGCATTCGATCGTCACCCGCATCATGCCGGTCGATGTCATGCGCGAGACGCTGCGGCGGTTCGATCGCCATCGCCGGCAACTGCTGATTTCCGAACTGATCGATGGCCCGGGCCGTGCGTTCCAGATCGCGTTCCAGATCGGCCTTGCCGAATGCGCCGGCCATTTCGAGGCCATCGTCAACCGCGCCGGCCCGCTCGACGATACGCCGCGCCGGCTCTATCGCATCACACTCGCGAACTATTTTGCCGCCGCCGCCATGATGCCCTACCAGGCCTTTCACGCCGCCGCCGAGCAGCTCAGCTACGACGTCCATGTGCTGGCGCAGCGCTTCAACGCCGGCTTCGAACAGGTCTGCCATCGCCTGACCACACTGCAGCGACCCAATGCGCGCGGCATTCCGTTCTTCATGCTGCGCGTCGACAATGCCGGCAACGTCTCGAAGCGGTTTTCCTCCGGCACCTTCCCGTTCTCGAAATTCGGCGGCACCTGCCCGCTGTGGAACGTGCACTCGACCTTCGACACCCCGGACCGGGTGCTCAAGCAGGTGATCGAACTGCCCGACGGCAACCGCTACTTCTCGATTGCGCAGATGGTGCGCCGGCCGGTGGCGCCGCATCCGCAGCCGCAGCCGCGCTTTGCGATCGGGCTCGGCTGCGAAATCCGCCACGCCGCCAAGCTGAACTACGCCACCGGCATCGACCTCGAGAAGACCGAAGGCACGCCGATCGGCGTCAACTGCCGGCTCTGCGAGCGCGAAAACTGCAGCCAGCGCGCCGAACCGCCGATCACCCGCACCCTGATCCTCGACGAGAACACCAGACGGGTGTCGTCGTTTGCGTTCTCCAATGCACGGGAGCTGTAGTTCTTCCGTCATTGCGAGCGCAAGCGAAGCAATCCATGGCACGGCAAGCGGCGGCATGGATTGCACCCTCGCCTGCTTGTGCAGGGTCGGCACCGCCGTCTACAGTGCCGACCGCGACAACAGCGATCGCCGCTGCCCTGGCGGCAGCAAACGATCCGCGTGACGGGAGAGTTGGACATGAAACACGCCTATGTGCCGAGAACGACGACCTACGGCCTCAATCCGGGCGACGAGCTGAACGATCTGCGGATGTCGGACGAGGTCCGGCCGCTGTATGAGCATGTCAAGAAATTCATCCGGGAAACCGTCGATCCGATGTCGGCAGAGTTTTATCGGCTCGGCGAGAACAAGCCGGACCGCTGGAGTTTTACGCCGGGCCAGATCGAGGTGCTGGAGAAGGCCAAGGCAAAGGCCAAGGAAGAAGGCCTGTGGAATTTCTTCCTGCCTGACGCCGAGACCGGCGACGGCCTGAAGAATCTCGACTACGCCTATATCGCGGTCGAACTCGCAAAAAATCCGCTGGCCTCGGAAACCATGAACTGCTCGGCGCCGGATACCGGCAACATGGAGGTGCTCGAGCGCGTCGGCACGCGCGAACAGAAGGAGAAATGGCTGAAGCCGCTGTTGGCCGGCGAAATCCGTTCCGCCTATGCCATGACCGAACCCAATGTCGCCTCGTCCGATGCCAAGAACATCTCGACCACGGCCAAGCTGGTCGGCGACCAATGGGTGATCAACGGCGAGAAATACTACATCTCCGGCCTCGGCGATCCCCGCTGCAAGATCATGATCGTGATGGTAAAGACCAATCCGGACGCGCCGCCGAGCAAGCAGCAATCGCAGATCCTGGTGCCCAAGGACACCCCCGGCGTCGAGATCATCGGGCCGATGCATGTGTTCGGGCACGACCACGCGCCGCGCGGCCACATGCACTTGCGCTTCAACAATGTCAGGGTGCCGAAGGAGAACATCCTGCTCGGCGAAGGCCGCGGCTTCGAGATCTCGCAGGTACGGCTCGGGCCGGGCCGCATCCATCACTGCATGCGCACAATCGGCAAGGCGGAAAAGGCGCTCGACCTGATGGTTTCACGCGGCCTGACACGCCAGGCGTTCGGCAGCAAGATCGCCCATCTTGGCGGCAATCTGCAGATCATCGCGCAGGCGCGCTGCGAGATCGAGGCGATGCGGCTGATGGTGCTGAAAGCCGCCAAGGCGATGGACGTGCTCGGCAACAAGGAAGCGCGCATCTGGGTCAGCATGGTCAAGGCCATGGTGCCCGAGCGCACCTGCCGGATCATCGACCAGGCGATCCAGATGCACGGCGCCACCGGCGTTTCGCAATGGACTCCGCTGGCCGAAATGTACACCGACGTGCGGCACCTGCGCTTCGCCGACGGCCCCGATGAAGTGCACTGGATGGTGGTCGGCCGCCACGAGCTGAGCATGCCGTAGCGCACGCACGACCGGTCCATCGTCATTGCGAGGAGCGCAAGCGACGAAGCAATCCATGCTTTTCGCCCGTCACGATGGATTGCTTCGCTTGCGCTCGCAATGACAGCGTTTAGGCGTAGGGTGGGCTAAGGCGCACTTGCGCCGTCTCGAACCACGAGGCCACGGGCGTCAACTCGCCGGCGCCGGCTCGCCGATCTTGTCCTGCGTCCTGGTCTCGAAATCGCTGGCGTCGTGGCGTTCGTGCAGCTGGCTGGAGGGATCGCCCCAGGTGCGGTTGACCATGCGGCCGCGCCGCGCTGCCGGGCGTTTGGCGATCGCCGCGGTCCAGCGCTGCACGTTGCCATAGGCCTGCACGTCGAGGAATTCGCCCGCGCCGTACAACAGGCCCTGCGCCAGGCCGCCATACCAGGGCCACACCGCGATATCGGCGATCGTGTACTGCTCGCCTGCCAGATATTCATGGTCCGCGAGGCGGCGGTCGAGCACGTCGAGCTGGCGCTTGACCTCCATCGCGAAGCGGTCGATGGCGTATTCGATCTTGGTCGGTGCATACGCATAGAAGTGGCCAAAGCCGCCGCCGAGATAGGGCGCGCTGCCCATCTGCCAGAACAGCCATGACAGGCATTCGGCCCGTGTCGCGGCATCGCTCGGCAGCAACGCGCCGAATTTCTCGGCAAGGTGCAGCAGGATCGCGCCGGATTCGAACACCCGGATCGGCTTCGGCCCGCTGTAATCCATCAGCGCCGGGATCTTGGAGTTCGGATTGACCGCGACAAAGCCGCTGCCGAACTGATTGCCGTCGATCCGGATCAGCCACGCATCGTACTCCGCGCCGCGATGGCCGAGCGCGAGCAGTTCCTCCAGCATCACCGTGACCTTGACCCCGTTCGGCGTCGCCAGCGAATAAAGCTGCAGCGGATGGCGGCCGACCGGCAGTTCCTTGTCATGGGTCGGCCCGGCAATCGGGCGGTTGATACTGGCGAACCGGCCGCCGCTTTCCTTGTTCCAGTGCCAGACCTTGGGCGGCGTGTAGGTGGTTTCGTCGGTCATTGCGTTGGCTCCAGGCATCTCACATGCCGCCAATGGGCAACAAAACCGGGCGGATGGCAAATCCTGGCCGGGCATGGCTGCTGCCGAAACAATGGCGTGCTCGGTCTCGCGCGCACTCCTTCATGGCCGCGAACAGCGAAAGCGGCGATGTCGGCCGGAGCACGGCTCGCGCTGGAGCCCGCCAGCGTGCCGGGTGGCCAATCCGCGACGCGGCCTGTAATATCGAATTCCGCCCTCCCCTTCATCATGAGCCCGCCACATCGATGCCCACCTCTTTGCCTGGAATACGCGTTGCGATCGCAACCATCGCGGCATGGCTGGCGTTTTCATCCGCGCTATCGGCGCAAGCTCTCAAGCCGGCTGCGGCGCCGACCAGAGCTGTGGCAGCGCCATCCTCGCGCGCCGCCTCCTGCCACAACGGCCTGTCGTTCGACCGCTTCCTCGCCGAGCTCGAGCGGCAGGCCATCGCCGCCGGCGTGTCGCAGCACACGATCGCCGAAGCCTCGCCGCATCTCGTCTATGATCAGGCCATCGTCAATCGCGACCGCGGCCAGCGCGTGTTCGGCCAGATCTTCACCGAATTCGCCGGCCGCATGGCCGCACCCTACCGGATGCAACAGGGACAGGCCCGGATCAAGACCTATGCCGCCGCGTTCGCGCGCGCCGAGAAGGAATACGGCGTACCGCCGGCGGTGATATCGGCGTTCTGGGGGCTGGAAAGCGACTTCGGCGCCAACATGGGCAATCTGCCGACACTGCGTTCGCTGGTTTCGCTGGCTTATGACTGCCGGCGCTCGGAGATGTTCCAGAACGAGACCATCGCCGCGCTGAAGATCATCGATCGCGGCGACCTCACGCCGGACGAGATGGTCGGCTCCTGGGCCGGCGAACTCGGACAGACGCAATTCCTGCCCACCCATTATTTCACCTACGCCGTCGACTATGACGGCGACGGGCGCCGCGATCTCCTGCACAGCCCGGCCGATGTGATCGGCTCGACCGCGAACTACATCGCGAACGGCCTGAAATGGCGGCGCGGCGAGCCGTGGCTGCAGGAAGTGCGCGTGCCGCCAAACCTGCCCTGGGAACAGGCCGACCTGACCATCCAGTTGCCGCGCTCGAAATGGGCGCAGCTCGGCGTGAGCTATCCGGACGGGCGCGCGCTACCGAATGACGACATGCCGGCATCGGTGCTGCTGCCGATGGGCCGGACCGGGCCAGCCTTCCTCGCCTATGCCAATTTCGCCGCCTATACCGAGTGGAATAACTCGCTGATCTATTCGACCACCGCCGGCTATCTGGCGAGCCGCATCGCCGGCAGTCCGCCGATGCGCCGGCCGGCGGCACCGGTCGTGCAATTGCCGCACAGCGAGATCCACGAATTGCAGCAGCTTCTGATGCGCGCCGGCTTCAATGTCGGCAAGGTCGACGGCGTGCTCGGCCAGCAGAGCCGTACCGCCATCAAGGCGATGCAGATCAAATACGCACTGGCCGCCGATTCCTGGCCGACCCCCGAGTTGCTGGCGCGGATGCGCGGCGCCCCGCGCCCGCAGGCACAGGAATCGGCACCCGTTCGCTAGCATGTCCTGGCGGAGTCGAACCATGACGTGCGAAGACCGTCATGCCCGAACAAACTTGCTCGTCATTCCGGGGCGCGCAGCAGCGCGAGCCCGGAATCCATACGCCTGATCGTGGTTATGGATTCCGGGCCTGCGCCAAGCGGCGCATCCCGGAATGACGGCGTTAATGGGGCTGCGCGCGGCTCGCCCGCGGAATCCGAATGGCTGGCGGCATTGCCGCAGTGATAAAAATACCCACCTGTCTGCCACCCGCCAATTTCTGGAACAGCCAACATGAGCCAACCGACCAAACTCTTCGAGCCCTACAGGCTTGGACCGATCACCCTGCCGAACCGCCTTGTCATGGCGCCCCTGACCCGCAACCGGGCCATGCCGGGCATGGTGCCGAGCCAGCTCGCCGTCGAATATTACGGCCAGCGCGCCTCCGCAGGACTGCTGATCACCGAAGCCAGCCAGGTCTCGCAACAGGGCCAGGGTTATCAGGACACCCCCGGCATCTATTCCAAAGAGCAGGTCGCAGGCTGGCGCAAGGTCACCGACCGCGTGCATGAGCGCGGCGGCCGCATCTTCATCCAGGCCTGGCATGTCGGGCGCATTTCGCACGTCTCGTTGCAGCCCGACAACGGCGCGCCGGTCGCACCCTCGGCGATCCGGGCCAAGGGCAAGACCTTTGTCAATGGCACCTTCACCGAAATCTCCGAGCCGCGCGCGCTCGCGCTGGAAGAGATCCCCGGTATCATCGACAGTTTCAAGCGCGCCACTGCGAACGCGATCGCGGCCGGCTTCGACGGCGTCGAGATTCACGGCGCCAACGGCTATCTGCTCGATCAGTTCGCCAAGGACGGCACCAACAAGCGCACCGACGGCTATGGTGGATCGATCGAGAACCGGGCGCGCCTGATGCTCGAGGTTGCAAAAGTGGTGGCCGGGGAAATCGGGCCGGAGCGGACCGGCATTCGCATTTCACCGGTGACGCCGGCCAACGATGTTTCCGACAGCCATCCGCAACCGCTGTTCGATTATATTGTCGACCATCTCAATGCGATGAAGCTCGTCTACATCCACGTCATCGAGGGCGCGACCGGCGGCCCGCGCGACATCGCGCCGTTCGATTACGGCTCGCTGCGGCAGCGTTTCAAGGGCGCCTATATCGCCAACAACGGTTACGACTTTGAGCTCGCCACCGAGGTGCTCGCCGCCAATGCGGCCGACCTGATCGCGTTCGGCAAGCCGTTCCTCGCCAATCCCGATCTGGTCGAGCGTCTGAAGCGCGGCGCACCGCTCAATGTGCCGGACAAGGCCACCTTCTATGGCGGCGGCGCCAAGGGCTATACCGACTATCCGGCACTCGGCGAAGCGCTCGACGCGGCGCAGTAGGACGCAATCGTCGCTCCCGTCATTCCGGGGCATCGCGAAGCGATGAGCCCGGAATGACAAAGGATGGATGGCTTCGCTTCGCCGGCGAGGACGGATATGCTGATCCGATGACCAGCAGCAGCGCCGAGGACATCGTTCGCAGGGCGACGGCGGCCTTCAATGCCGGGCGCGCCGCCGAAGCGCGGAAACTCTGTGAAGGCGGCTTGAGCCGCGCGCCCGCCGACCCCATGCTAAACCACCTCTTCGCCGCCGTGCTGTTCTCGGCAGGCGAGATTCAATCGGCGCGCGGGCGTGTCGAGGCCAGCCTGGCACAACGGCCGCAAAATGCCGCCGCGCATCTGCTCGCAGCGCGCATCGCGCGCGCGGCCAAGGATTTCGACGGCGCACTGTCGCATCTGGATCGCGCCATTGCGATCGCCCCGCAACGCGAGGTCTTT
>Ga0182024_10015077_pt1 | contig 14860 bp, 17 predicted proteins | sample P32metaG_FD_120480 | JGI IMG/M metagenome (GOLD analysis project Ga0182024, IMG submission 120480) | Permafrost microbial communities from Stordalen Mire, Sweden - P3-2 metaG (Illumina Assembly) | ecosystem: Environmental > Terrestrial > Soil > Wetlands > Permafrost | place: Sweden: Stordalen... | reverse complement strand
GACATGGACGACATCAACCCGGAGTTCGAGCGCACCGACGTCGCGCTGGTCGTCGGCGCGAACGACGTCACCAACCCGGCCGCACGTGAAGACAAGAACAGCCCGATCTACGGCATGCCGATCCTCAACGTCGACAAGGCCGCCAACGTCGTGGTGCTCAAGCGCTCGATGAATTCGGGCTTCGCCGGGATCGACAACCCGCTCTTCGACGATCCCAAGACCGTCATGCTCTTCGGCGACGCCAAGAAGTCGATCGACAGCGTCGTCGCGGGCGTCAAGGCGTTGTGAGTCGACGTTGCAGCAGCGACCGCTCCGAGCGTAACTCCTACGGCGTGTCGGATGCGTCGGCTTTCAGATCGGCGACGCGAGCGCGGTTGAGGCGGTCGCGGCAGATCGAGATCTCCATCGGTTGGATCGAACCGCCGGCGAAGTTCGCGCCGGCCGCTTTGCATTCGGTATCCCGGTAGGTCTTCCAGGCGTTCTGCGCGGCGACGACGAGCGTTCGCCGCTCCCCCGTCGCGCGCGCGAGCAGGTACGCGTAGGCGACCGAAACCTGATGGTCCGACGTGTTCGCCGCCGCCCCCCAGCAGGTGTTCATGGCCAGTTGGGTCTGCGCGCTTGCGCACGGCCCGCTCGTCGCCGCAGCGGCGGCGCGCGGGGCGCTCGCGATCAGCGGTAGTGCGAGTGAGAAGGTACCGGCGGCGGCAAGAACGATGAGGCGGCGTGCGATCATACAAACGCCGTTCGGAGCGGGCGCGGCGCAACCCCTCCGGCGAACGTCACCGGGATGATGATCGCGGCAATCGTTTCGGCGTGGCTGCAATACGCGGCCGACGGCGCACCGCACGCTCGCGCCGTGGTGACCGACGCCGCTTGTCCGGCGCTGGTCGTCGACGGGCGCACGACCGCGATGCACGAGCGTACCGGTCGCGCGCCGCAGTTCGGGGATCTCGTCTGCGAAGCGACGATCCCGTCCGATGCGAAGCACGTGCGCGTCGGTGAGCGTGAGTTGCCGGCGCCCGTGCACGATCCCGGCACGATCGTCGTGCTGGGCGACACCGGCTGCCGCATCAGCGCGCTGCGCGCGCAGTCGTGCGACGATCCGGCGGCGTGGCCGTTCCCGCGCATCGCGCGCGCGATCGCGGCGGTGCATCCGGACCTGGTCATTCACGTGGGCGACTATCTCTATCGCGAGAATCCGTGTCCGCTGCTGGCACGCTGCGGCGACAGCCCGCACGGTGACGATGCACCGGCCTGGTACGCGGACTTCCTCAAGCCGGCGGCGCCGCTCTTCGCCGCCGCCCCGGTCGTGTTGATGCGCGGGAACCACGAGGAATGCTCGCGCAACGGCACGGGTTGGTTCCGCTATCTCGATCCGCATGCGCTCACGCCGTGCGCGAATGCGACCGAACCGTACGCGATCGACCTGGGCGACCTGCACCTGGTCGCGTTCGACTCGGCGGTCGCCGAGGATCAGAGCGTCGATCCTTCCTACGCGCCGATCTATCGCAAGCAGTTCGCGCAGGTGCGTGAGCTCGCGCACGGCACGAGCTGGTTCATCACCCATCGGCCGCCGTACATCAACGACGACGAACGCACCGCAATGGGTGACGCGCTCGCGCCGTTCGACGCGGTGCTCTCGGGTCACATCCACTTCTTCGCCGCGATGAACGTCGCGACGCTGCCGCCGCTCGTCGTCAACGGCGAGGGCGGCACGCAGCTCGATCCGAATTACGCTCCGTTCCTGGGCTTCGACGTCGGCAGCCTCAAGGTCGTCGGACGCGTATTCGGGGCCTCGCAGTTCGGCTTCGGGCTCTACACGCGCACCGGCGAGGGCTGGACGATCTCGCTGCGCGATCCCGACGGCATCGAGCGCGCGCGCTGCACGCTCGCCCACCGCTCGGTTTCCTGCGGCGCTCCGCAAAAGTGACTTCGTGAAAGGCGGCCCCTCGTGCCGATGATCCTCTCGCACGTCGACCTGCGCGTCCGCAACCGCGCGAAGGCGACCGAGTTCTACGACGCGCTGCTCAACGTGCTCGGGGCCGTAAAGTCCGAGGGCGAGTCGTTTACGACCTGGGAGATCCCGCCGTACGACGCGGGCCCGGACGACGAATCAGACGAGTGGTTCGGCATCACCGAAGATCCCGACATGACGCCCGGCGCGCTGCGGATCGCGTTCAGCGCGCCGTCACGCGGCACGATCGACGCGATCACGGTCTTTCTTCCCGCCATCGGCGGACGCAACATCGAGAAGGACGACGGCATGTACGGCGACCGCTACTATGCCGTATTCTTCGAAGATCCCGACGGCAACCGGCTCGAGGTCTGCCACATCGGCTAACGTGATGTCATCCTGAGCTCGTCGAAGGGTGAACGATCGTGCTCAGCGACCTTCGGCGCGTGATCGCACGCCGAGAATCGTGATGTCGCCCTGAGCCTGTCGAAGGGCGACCGACAACAAAGGTTGAGCGCCGCTCTATCGAGCAGCGCTCCGCGATCTTCAAACGAAGAGCACCGCTCGACTCGAGCGGTGCTCAACTTTTCTGGCTGTCGCCCTTCGACAAGCTCAGGACGACGGCACGCGCTGCGCAGTATTTCGTTTGGTGGTTGCCGTGCCACAATCGTTCATTCTTCGACAAGCTCAGAATGACAATGCGCTCATCGAGACCGACTCCATTGATAGGCGTTCCAGGTCGGCACGAAGGCGTTCGGGGAGAAACCGTTCAGAGTGGTACGATACCCGTACGAGTACGACGCGTCGAACAGAAAGATGATCGGAACGGCGGCGGCGACACGCCGTTCGATGTGCGCGTACAGCGCTTTGCGTGCCTCACGGGTCGGCGCGGCGAGCGCGTGCCGTTCGAGCGCGTCGACCGTGCGATCGCACCAGCGCATCGCGTTCGCGCTCCCGTCGCAGGCGAACAGGAACGAGTCGTCGGGATCGGCACCGAGCTGCCACGGAACGTAGGCCAGATCGAATGCGCCGGTGGCGAGCGTTCCGCCCTGGGCGCGCGGCAGAAAGAGCTGGGCGTTCGAGAGTGACTTGATCGTCACGCGCACCCCGCGCGCGGCGAGTTCGCTCTGCACGAACGTCGCCACGCGAACGCCGGTCTGCGACTCGGGGAACTGCACGTAGGTGAGCGCCAGCGGCAGGCCGTTCTTCGCGCGCGTTCCGTCGCCACCGCGCACCCAGCCGGCCGCGTCGAACAACCGATCCGCCGCGGCGGGGTCGTAGCCCGGCTCGCGCACGGCCGGATCGCGCGCCCACGAGCCGAGCGGCTGGGCCGTGTCGACGACCGGATACCGGCCGAACGTGATCTTGCGCGAGATGCTCGTGCGGTCGATCGACGCTGCCAGAGCCCGGCGCACGCGGGCGTCGTCGAGCGGCGGGTGCGTCGTGTTGATCGCGATCCCCGCGACGAGCGCGACCGGGACGGTGCGAAACCCGAGCCCCGCGGTGGTGCGCAGCGACTCGCGCTGCGCGGGCGAGAGCAGGTTCCAGTCGAGCTCGCCGGTGCGCAGCAGCGTGTAGTTCGTGCCGGGATCGGGGACGACGCGCACCTCGATGCGCGCAGCGCGTGGTGCGCCGCGCCAGTAACCCGGGTTCGGCTCATAGACGAGCCGGTCGCCGCGCGACCAGGAGACGAACCGGTACGGACCGTCACCGATCGGATGCGCACCGAACGTGCTCGTCGACAGATTCGCCTCGCGTTCGAGCAGGTGCGCGGGCAGCACGTACTGGGGCGCTGTGCCGTAGCTGAAGAGTGTCGCGACGATCGGCGCCCACGGTTCTTTGAGCGTGATGCGGACGGTGCGCGCGTCGACCGCTTCGGCTTTCGCCACGCGGTCGTAACCGGCGCGCGAACGCACCGGATTGCGGTCGTCGAGGATCGCATGCAACGTCCAGACGACGTCGTGCGCGCTGACCGGCACGCCGTCTTGCCAGCGCACCCCGGCCCGCAAGTGATAGGTGATGATGCGTCCGTCGGGCGAGATGCCCGCATTGGCGAGGGTCGGGATGCGGTCGAGCAGCACCGGCACCGGCACGCCGCGCTCGTCTACGTCGATGAACGGTTCGAATGCCAGTCGCGCAACCTGTTGCTCGACGCTGTTCGCGTCGACGTGCGCGAACAGCGGATTCAGCGTCTGCGGATCGCTCGCGAGCGCGAATCGGACGGTCGAACCGCCCGCGTTCGCCGCGCCGTTGGGCACGGCGCGAACGCAGCCCGCGCAAAGGGCGCTCGCGACCACCGCGAGCGTGAGGTCTCGCAGCGATCGGACCAGACGCACCGGCGTCTGGTCTACGTCTCGGGCCGGCGAAAGCCCGTCGAGCCAGCGTTACGCGATCTCGGCGTCTCCGAGGGGCTGGCCGACCGCCGGACCCCAGGGATGGCTGCGCGCGTGCTCGATCGCCGCGTCAAGGGCGAGATCCTGACTGCGCAGACACGCGCAGTCCAGCCGGCCGTCGCCGCCACAACCCTCTTGGGTGTGCCGGTCCAAGCCGTGGCCACAGGGGCAAAAGACCAAATACTTCATCGAACATTCTCCGCAGCAGCGTTGACGAAGCTCACGAATACGGCGCCCGGACCGTCATGGGGTACGGATGGTAGCGCGCCGAGCGGCACGACTCCGACCGCTATCGTACCACCTTGGCACGCCAGCTCAAGAGCAAATGGACGGTACTGTCGGGTGTTGCGGCTGACACCGTATTCATTCGAGGATGCGACGAGTTTGCCGAAGAATAATTGGCACATGCTGCGTTCCTCCGAACCGATCGAGCCTCGGACCGGATCCGCCCACTCGACCGCCGCCGAGCTCGACCGGACTGACCTGCGCTTGCTCGAGGCCCTCCAGCGGAACGCTCGCTCGACCTACGCCGAGCTCGGCGCCTTGGTGAACCTCAAGGCGCCGGCGATTCACGACCGCGTCAAGCGTTTGGAAACCAAAGGCTTCGTGCGGCGCTACTCGGCCCAGCTCGATGCGCAGCGCGTGGGCTACGAACTCACCGCGTTCGTGAGCGCGTTCTGCGCGCCCGATCTCGACTACGATCGCTTCACGACCGCGGTCGAAGCTTTTCCGGAGATCATCGAGATTCACAGTGTCGCCGGTGACGAGACGTATTTGCTCAAGGTCGTCACGCGTTCGACCGCCCATCTCGACGATTTCCTGACCCGGCTCAAACGCGTCAACGGCGTCGCGCGCACGCGCACCACCGTCGTGCTGTCGACGCCTTTCGAGCGCGGCGGTCTGCCGGTCGAAGCGCTGTTGTGACGCACACGCTCGACGACGCGCACCTCGCGGTACCGCTCGGTAGCGGCTGCCGGCTGGGATCGCATCGCGTGCTCGAGCCCAAAGGCGTGCTGCCGCAGGCGGCTTGGCGGATCGACAACACGCCGCAGCCGTATGCGAACGAAATCCTGTGCACGGTCGAATCGCTCAACATTGACTCGGCATCGTTCGCGCAGATGCGCGAACACTGTGAGCATGACGCCGTCGCGATCGGGGCGCACATCGTAGCGACCGTCGACGAGCGCGGCAAGCAGCACAACCCGCGCACCGGCAGCGGCGGCATGTTCGTCGGCCGCGTGCTCGAGATCGGCTCGGCGCTGGTCGCGCGCGAGGACGTCGCGCCGGGCGATCGCATCGCGTCACTCGTCTCGCTCACCCTCACGCCGTTGCAGCTCGACGCCGTCGACGAGGTCGATCTGGCCACCGGTCAAGTCCGCGTGCGCGGCAAAGCGATTCTGTTCGAGAGCGGGATCTACGCGCGCTTGCCCGACGACCTGCCGGCTGACGTCGCCCTGGCGGTGCTCGACGTCGCGGGCGCCCCCGCGCAAGTGCGGCGGCTCGCACGCGAAGGCCAGACGGTGTGCGTGATCGGCGCCGACGGCAAGTCCGGATTACTCGCTTGCGCGCAAGCGCGCGAGCGTGTCGGCCCGCTCGGCCGCGTCATCGGCATCGTTCCCGACGCGCAGACTGCCGGCGCGAAGGTGCTCGTCGACAACGCCTACGTCGATCATCTCGCCGTCGCCGACGCGCGTGATGCGCTGGCCGTGATGCAATTGCTCCCCGCCGCGTTGCCCGAGCTCGCCGACCTCGTCGTCAACTGTGTCAACGTCCCCGGCACCGAGCTGGCCTCGATTGTCTGTTGCAAGGACGACGGTACCGTGTACTTCTTTTCCATGGCAACCTCGTTCACCGCGGCGGCGCTCGGCGCCGAGGGTATCGGGAAAGACGTCAACATGATGGTCGGCAACGGCTACGCCAAAGGGCACGCCACGGTCGCGCTGCAGACGCTGCGCGACCATCCGCCGCTTCGCGAGTATTTCATCTCCCGCTATTCCCGCGCGGGACAGCCCTAGGAGCCCCGTGCAACACCACGTCAAGCCCGCGATCGATCCTGCCGAACTCGAACACCGCAACCTGCGCGGGGGCGAATTCTGGCGCGCCGTCCCGGCGTACGAGCACGTCGACGAAGCGACGTTTCTCGACCACATCTGGCAGGGCCGTCACTCCGTCAAGACAACGGACGAGCTGTTCGAGACGATCGGTGAGATCGTCGATCCGACCTTCCTCGAAGACGCGAAGGAAGGCTTCCGCCGTGCGCCGATGGCGGTGCGCGTTTCGCCGTACATGATCGCGTCGATCGACTGGACGCAGCCGTACGAGGACCCGATCCGCCGCCAGTTCATCCCGGTCGCCTCGAAGCTGCTGCCCGACCACCCGCGGTTGACGCTCGACTCGCTGCACGAACAGGACGACGCACCGGTGCAGGGGCTCACCCATCGCTACGTCGACAAAGTGCTGTTCCTGCCGTTGCAGACGTGTCCGGTCTACTGCCGGTTCTGCACGCGCTCGTATGCGATCGGTCCCGACACCGAATCGGTCGACAAGGCCGCGCTCGCGAAGACGCCCGAGCAGTGGAAACAGGCGTTCGCGTACATCGCTTCGCGCCCGGAGATCGAGGACGTCGTGATCTCCGGCGGCGACGTCTACCAGATGGCGCCCAAGAACATCACGCTGATCGGCGAGTCACTGCTCGAGATTCCGCACATCCGGCGCATGCGCTTTGCGACCAAAGGCCCGGCGGTGATGCCGATGAAGATCCTCACCGACACGGCCTGGGTCGATGCGTTGACCGGCGTCGTCGACAAGGGGCGCACGATGGGCAAGGACGTCGTGCTGCACACCCACTTCAACTCACCCAACGAGATCACCGAGATCACCAGCCGCGCGATGAACCTGTTGTTCGAACGTGCGATCACGGTGCGCAACCAGAGCGTGCTGATCCGCGGCGTCAACGACGATCCGCACACCATGACCTTGCTCGTCAAACGCCTGTCGTGGCTGAACGTCCATCCGTACTACGTCTACATGCACGATCTGGTCAAGGGCGTCGAGGAGATGCGGACCTCGATCCAGACCTCCGTCGATCTGGAGAAACACGTGCGCGGCGCGACGGCCGGTTTCAACACGCCGCTGTTCATTTGTGATGCGCCCGGCGGCGGCGGCAAGCGCGACGTCCACTCGTTCGACTACTACGACCGCGCCAACGGGATCGCCGTCTACAGCGCGCCGAGCGTGAAGCCCGGGCAGTCGTTCCTGTACTTCGATCCGATCGACACGCTCTCGCCCGAAGCGCAGGCTCGCTGGGCCATCCCCTTGCTCCAAGAAGAGATGATCCGCGAAGCCGTCGCCCGCGCCGGCGGAAAAGTCGCCGCCCTGGCGTAAGCTCCGGCGATGCTGATTCAGGTCGTGACCTATACGGTTTCGCGCGAAAGCATCGACGAGGCCGAGCAAACCTTGCGGCGGCTGCGGGCGGGGTCGGTGACCGAGCCGGGTTGCGTGGACTTTGAAGTCTGCCGCGGCGACGGTGAGTCGAGCGGCACGTTCGTGCTCTATGAGACGTGGCGCGACCAATCCGCGCTCGACGAGCATTACGAGACCGACCACTTCCACCGCTTCGGCATCAACGGGATTCGAACGCTCGCCTCGAGCCGGCACGCGATCCAGGGAACACCGGTCGAGTAGCGCGACGTGCGCGTCTGCGTGTATTGCGGATCGTCGCTCGGACTCGATCCGCAGTTTGCCGCGACGGCGCGCGCGTTCGGTACCGCGCTCGCGAATGCGCGGATCGGCGTGGTCTATGGCGGCGGTCGCGTCGGGTTGATGGGCGTGCTGGCCGATGCCGCGCTCGCCGCCGGCGGTGAGGTGATCGGCGTGATTCCGCAATTTCTCGAAGCGCGCGAGATCGCGCACTTTGCCGCTGATCTGCGCATCGTGAGCTCGATGCACGAACGCAAGCAGCTCATGTCGGAGCTTTCGGACGCGTTCGTGGCGCTGCCCGGCGGGTTCGGCACGTTCGAGGAGTTCTTCGAGATCGTCACCTGGGTGCAGCTCGGGCTCGTTCGCGCGCCGTGCATTCTCGCCAACGTCGGCGGATACTACGACCCGCTGATCGCCCAGATCGACGCCGCCGTCGCCGGCGGCTTCATCGCGCCGGCGAACCGCACGATCGTCGAAGCGTATCCGACGATCGGCGACGTCATGCGGCGACTCACCGCGACGTAGCGCTCTCTCGCGGCGCGCTCGTCCGCCCAGCGAGCACAGCGGTCGGCCCCCTCGTTGTAGGCGGCAAAATCCGGGGCACGATGATGGGACATGAAACGCTATGTCCCGGTCGCCGTCGCCCTCTGGGCAATTGCCCTCGGTACCGTCATCGGCACTGAAGCGCAAGTGCCGCCGCCTGCTCCGCCGACACCGGCACCGGTGATGACCCCGCCGGGTTCGAACCCGATCCCCGGCACGGCACCGGTGCCCAACCCGCAACCCGTCCCGAGCGCGAGCGTGTCGCCGATGCCGTAATGGCAAACACCGCACACACCTCATCGGCCGCCGCGGCCGGCACCGTCGCGCTCGGCGACCTGACCGTCAATCGGCTCGGCTTCGGCGGCATGCGTCTGGTCGGCCCGGGCGTGTGGGGACCGCCGCGCGATCGCGCACATGTGCTCGCCGTGCTGCGCCGCGCGGTCGCGCTCGACGTGAACGTGATCGACACGGCGGATTCGTACGGACCATACGTCGACGAAGAACTGATCGCCGATGCGCTATATCCCTATCCCGCCGGACTCGTCATCGCGACGAAGGCGGGCTTCACCCGTCCCGGTCCCGGGCGTTGGGTGCCCGACGGGCGGCCCGAGCATTTGCGGTCTGCCGTCGAAGGCAGCTTGCGCCGTCTGCGCGTCGACCGCATCGACGTGTTGCAATTCCATACGCCCGATCCGAACGTCCCGTACGAGGAGTCGATCGGTGCGCTCGCCGAGCTCCAACGTGCGGGGAAGATTCGCCACCTCGGCGTGTCCAACGTCGACACCGATCAGCTCGCTCGCGCGCGCCGCATCACCACGATCGTCTCGGTGCAGAACCGCTTGCCGGCCGACGGTGCGGACGACGACGAGGAACGCGACGTGCTGGCGATTTGCGAGCGCGACCGTCTCGTCTATCTCCCGTGGGCTCCGTTGGGCGGCGGAAGCTTAGCGTCGGATGCGTTCGAACGCGTCGCGCGCGCGCACCATGCGACCGTCAACCAGGTCGCCCTCGCCTATCTCCTGCGGCGCTCGCCGGTGATCACGCCGATTCCCGGCACGTCATCGATCGAACATCTCGAAGAGAACGTCGGCGCCGCCGCGCTGGCCCCGTCACTCACCGACGACGAGATCGCGGCGCTGCGCTAAGCCTCCGTCGTGCTAGGACGGACCGTGGCTCGTGTGTTCGGCGTAGGTGCGCGGGTTGAAATACCACTCGGGTAAGGTCGGCGGGAACGCGATGTCGCGGAACTGGTAGTCGACGTCTTTGCCGTCGTCGTTGTAACCGCCGCCGACGACGCCGTGCAAGTCGGTGACCACCGGCGTGCCCTGCACCATCCCCATCGTGATCGTGAACGTCACCGGATAGACGGGGCCCCGGCCACCGCGCTCATCGATGAATAGCTTGTCGGTCGCGACCAGCTTGTGCAGCTCGAGCGTTTTCTTGTCGACGTAGATCTCGCGCAGACGGTTGCGGTCGACGTCGCGGATCGGCGTGATCGACAGGTGCAACTCGTCGCCTTCGACCGCGACGGTGTCGACGTGATAGTCCCCCTCGACGAACGTGCGCACGCCGCCGATCACCGGAATCGGCGTGTCGCGCGGTTCCGGCGTCGGCACCTCGGCGACCGGGTGCGGGCGCGCGGGGGCGGGCTCGAACACGTCGGCGGTCGGCGGACCAGGATCGCGCGCTTCATTGAAAGCCGGCCGGTCGAAGGTCAGCTCACCGCGCGCCTCGTCGCGGAACACCATGCGTGTCAGTGCCGCGCGATCAAGGTTGCGCACCCAATAGTGCTTGGTGTAGCTGTTCGCGTAATCGGGATATCCGTTGGTCGCCTTTTGCGAGCGCACCAGCGTATAGGTCACGAACGCCGGCGGCGGGCGGTGCGAGCGAAACTGCGCGCGGATCAAGCCGAGGTAGCGCTGCGCCGAGGGCGTGGGTTCGGTCGCGGGTGCCGGCGTCGGTGCGGGCCGAGCCGCCGGAGCCGGGCTTGCGAGGAACGCGGCAAGCATTACGAAGGCCAGCATGCGCGCCATTACGCCGCCGCCGAGCGCTCGGCCCGCTGACTCCGAGTGGCGAGGCGAATGCGAAGCGTGATTCCGCGCCGCGCGCCGAACGCTTCGCAGAGCAATGGAGATGGCACGGTTCAGCGCGCTCGAGCGGCATTACGGCGCACAGGAGGTCTTCGCCGGAATCTCGGGCGCGATTCGCGACGGCGACCGCATCGGACTGGTCGGCCCGAACGGCGCCGGGAAATCGTCGCTGGTGCGGCTGCTGGTAGGGCGCGACGAGCCGACGGCGGGACGGTCGTTCGCGCGCGCGACCGGCGTATCGGCTACCTCGCGCAGGACGCCGCCGACAGCGGTCCGCCCACGCTGCGCGCCGCATTCGACGACGCGCTGACCGGCGGGCGCGCGCAGGAATGGGAGATGCGCGCGACGCTCAACCGGTTTGATTTCGCCGAAGCCGATCTCGATCGTCCGCTGCACCAATTCTCCGGCGGTCAGCGCACCCGTGCGCTGTTGGCGCGCACCCTGCTCGAACAGCCCGATTGGCTCGTCCTCGACGAGCCGACCAACCATCTCGACCTCGACACCGTGCGCTGGTTCGAGACGTTCGTCGCGCGCGATTCGCGCGCGTTTCTGATCGTCTCGCACGATCGCTACTTTCTCGAAACCGTGGCGACCCAGATCTGGGAGCTCGATCACGGCGAACTGCAAACGTACTCCGTCCAGCCGGGCCGCGCGTACAGCATGTACGTCGCCGAGCGCACGACGCGACGCGAGCAGCAGCGCCGCGACTACGAGACCGCGACGACGGAACGCAAACGGCAGCGCGCGGTGATCGACGAGCTGCGCACGCACGGCTCGCACAACTATAGCGCGGTCTGGAGCCGCGAAAAAGCGTTTGCGCGCGTCAGCGACGTCGCTGCGCCGCGCGCCGAGCGGCGCAAGATCGCCGTCGCGCTCACCGCCGCGCGCCGCGCCACCGGCGGTCCGGCGATCGAGCTCAAGGGAATCGCAAAGGCTTACGATCACCCGTTGTTCGCTAACGTGAGCGCGACGTTCACGCGCGGACAGCGTGTCGCGATCGTCGGTCCGAACGGATCGGGCAAGTCGACGTTCTTGCGCATCATGAGCGGCGAGCTGGCGGCGGATCGCGGCAGCGTGCGGTACGGAACGGGGTTGCGCACGGCCGGCTACGCGCAGAGCTCGGTCGACGACCTCCCGGCCGGCGCGACGGCGACCGAAGCGGTCATGCGCATGGGCGTGACGAGCGAAGAAGCGCGCGGTCTGCTCGGACGATTGAATCTCGGCGGCGACGCGGGTGACAAGCCGGTGGAGGCGTTTTCGGGCGGCGAACGCCGCCGGATCATGCTTGCGCGGTTGATGGCACAGCGGGCCGATTGTCTGTTCCTCGACGAGCCGACCAACGATCTGGACATCGCCAGCCGCGAGGCGCTCGAAGACGTGTTGGCCGACTATGACGGCGCGCTGTTCGTCGTCTCACACGATCGCTATCTGCTCAAGCGGCTCGGCGAACGCGTCGTCGCGATTCGCGACGGAGCGGCGCAGGTCATTGATACCGACTATGCGGCGTACGAGCGCCGCCTCCACGAGCCTGCCGCGGCGACGAACGCACCGGCCGCGCGCACGGCTGCAATATCGGATCGCGGCGGCGACCGTCGCGCCACGCACGACGCGAAGCTCGACGCCGGCCGGCGCAAACGCGCCGTCGCGGACGCCGAGAAGCGCGTCGCCGATCTCGACGCCGAGCGCGCGCTGCTCGAAGCGCAGTTCACCGCTTCCGAGCTCTATGACGATCCGCAGCGCGTCGTCGAGCTGCAACACGCCCTCGAACGCAACCGCGCCGAGTCCGGCGCCGCAATGGCGACCTGGGAGCAGGCCCTGGGGGCGTTCGACGCGTCTTCGTGACGGATGCAACGCGAGCGCGGTTGCTCGTGTTCTCGCGGCGTGACTGACGCGCGCTCCGCCCAGAAGATGGGGCCGATCGAATGGGTCTTGCTTCTGCTGCTCTCGGCGGTGTGGGGCGGCGCGTTCTTCTTCTACAAGATCCTCGACGACGCGGGGCTGCCGCCCTTCACGATCGTGCTGGGACGCGTCGGCCTGGCAGCGGTCGTGCTGCTCGCGGTCGTCGTCGCAACGCGGCGAACGATCCCGCGCGATCCGCGCGTGTGGGTCGCGTTCTTCGTCCTCGGTGGGCTCAACAACGTCATTCCGTTCACGCTCATCATCCTGGCCGAAAAACAGATCGACAGCGGCCTGGCATCGATCTTCAACGCGACCACGCCGATTTTCACCGCGCTGGTCGCGCAGTGGTTCAGCCGCGACGAGAAACTGACGGCCGGCAAGATCGCGGGGATTGCGCTCGGGCTCGCCGGCGTCGTTGTATTGATGGGCCCCGGCGCGTTACATCGCCTCGATCTCGGCAGCCTGGCCCAACTCGCCAGCGTTTTGGCGGCCGTGGTCTATGGCTGCGCCGCCGTCTATGCGCGGCGCTTTCAGCAGCTCGGCGTCGACCCGCTGGTGACCTCGACCGGCCAACTCTGCGCATCGACGATACTGACGCTGCCGCTGGTGCTGGTGTTCGGGCACCCGTGGACGCTGCATGCGTTGTCCGCCGGCGCGTGGTGGGCGTGGATCGGGCTCGCCCTGCCCAGCACCGCGCTCGCATTCGTCTTCTACTTCCGCATCCTCGCGACCGCGGGCGCCACGAACGCCGCCGCGGCGACGTTCCTCGTCCCGATCAGCGCGGTGCTGCTGGGAACGTTCTTTTTGGGCGAACGGCTCGCACCCACGACGTTCGGCGGGATGGCACTGATCTTCGCCGGTCTGGCTGCGCTCGACGGGCGAATCCTTTACGCTCTTCGCGCGCCGCGCACCCTCGCGCGCGGGCTAACGTCCGCGGCGCTTAGCGCGCGGCGTCGAGATCGGGCCGTGCGCGGACCGGCAACTCGAGATACGACGTTCCCATGACGGCTGCGGTGTACGGTCCGGCATCGGCCGACACCGGATGCTCGCCCGCCGCGAGCGTGACGCGCAGGCGATAGCCTTTGGGTACCGTCGCCGAAAACGGCGACGAGCGCGATCGGAACGTCGAGCGCGGCGCCGGGAACGACCGGTAGCACGTCGCCGCGCGCGTAGGTGTGGAGCGTGATCCGCGACGGTGCGAGCTTGCGATGGATCAGCCGCAAGTCGCCTTGGTTGAGATCGTACGTCGTTCCGTCCGGCGCGACCGCGAGCAAGACCGTCCCGGCCATCAATTAATTCTCTAACGGTCGAGAACACCGACCCTTGGAGAACCTCGCGTGCTCGGAGGCGTCAATGCCGCGCAAAGCCGCAGTCCATCTGTCACCCTGAGCGGAGTCGAAGGGCGAACGATCAAGCCGCGGCAACGACCAAACGTCGCACGTCAACGTCGTGCGGTCGTCCTGAGCGAAGTCGAAGGACGACTGCCACAGAGGTTGAGCGCCGAGTCAGAGCGGCACTCAACCGTTTTCTCGGTCGCCCTTCGACTCCGCTCAGGACGACATCACGATCGGGTGCGAAGCCGCGAGCGCCGATCACCTCGAGCGAACGTCGTTCGCACTTCGACTCCGCTCAGGGTGACATCGCGGCCTATGCTCTCACTTTGCGGCGAGCATCGTGTGGAAGGCGTCCCAGTCATCCATGTCGTTGACGCGAACGCTTTTGGTGTAACCGGGCGAGAGGCGCAGACGTTGACGGCGGTCGGCGAGCAGCTCTTCGGGCATGTCGAACGTGTCGATGCGGGTATTGATCGTCGCGATCGCCGCGTCGTTGAGGTTCGTCGCGTGCGCGCGCACGTAGTCTTCGACCGCGGGATAGTCGGGCTGCTCGTTCTCGACGAACGCGATGAACGCGTCCCGGTCGACGCCGAGCGTCGTGAGGACGAACTCGTCGAACCCGCCGACCCCGTGGCGATAACCGTCGGGCAAGCGACCGGCGGCAAACAGACGGATCTTGAGCCAGACGCGCGGGAGATGCGCGATGCCCAGCGGCCCGCGAACCGATGAGCTCAAGACGGGTGGGATCGCGGTCGGGACGCTCACGGGTCGACTCCTTGCCAGATGGCGAGAACTTGGGACGCCGCTTCGCGGGCGCGCGCGTCGAGCTGTTCGGCGGTCAGCGTGCTCAGCGGATGCGTCACGACGACGGGCCGCAGCGCATTCATGCCGAGCGCGGCGCGCTGCACCGCCGTCTCATGCTCGAAAACCGTCGTGACGATGACGGCG
>Ga0182024_10015076_pt1 | contig 14860 bp, 10 predicted proteins | sample P32metaG_FD_120480 | JGI IMG/M metagenome (GOLD analysis project Ga0182024, IMG submission 120480) | Permafrost microbial communities from Stordalen Mire, Sweden - P3-2 metaG (Illumina Assembly) | ecosystem: Environmental > Terrestrial > Soil > Wetlands > Permafrost | place: Sweden: Stordalen... | reverse complement strand
CGGGGTCGGGGGGTGCGGCGGGGGGGGCGGCGGGTGGGTGGCCGGGGGGGGCGGCGGGGGCCGGGGGGGGGTAGGGGGGGGGGATGGTGGGGGGCGTCGTGACGACCGTCGTCCCAGTGTCCACCAGCTTGATGCGGGGCGACACGGACCGCGTCAATGCCGTGGCGGCGGCAACTGACGTCGAAGCCGGGTCCGGGTGTGTCCCGTGCAAGCTGCGAGCGCTGACCCTCTCGGCCTTCTTCGTCTTCTTCACCTTCTTCACCTTGACGACGGGCAGGGTCGTCGTCGTGGTGGTCGTGGTCGCGGTGGGGGTCTTCAGTTTGGGCAGGCTGGCGATTGCCTTTTCGAGGTTCGCGATATAGGCCTGCTGCTTGGCAACCGCGCTCGTGTGCTGCTTCACCAGCTGCACTTGGGTGTAGCTCGCCAGAGCCGCGACGAATGCATTGGTCAGGCTTGCTGCTTCGTGCTTCGTCGGCTGAAGCACTGCGACTTCAAGGATGCTCCCGTGGACGCCGGGTATCTTCACTTTCGCGAGCATGACGTCGGATCGCAGCTGGTTGGTCAACGGGATGCCGTCGGCTTTTGCTGCTGCGGCCATCACGGCTGGGGCTTGGGCATAGAACTCGACTTGCTTCACACTGACCTTCGCCCCCAATCCGTTCGATCCGTAGGGCGGGTTGAGGCCCATTTGCGCGGGGGCCTTCCACGTGTTGGCAGGGTAGGCGGAATCCGATCCCACAGGAATGAGGAGGGCCACGATCATCGCCACGAGTGCGACAGAGACAACCACCGGCCAGCGCCGGATGGGTGCTCTCAGATAGGAGATGGGCTCCAACTCGACCTCCGGAATGGCGGACCGCCCCGAGCGCCCCTGGTCTGCGCTTTCAAAAACGACGGGTCCGGCCCGGGATACTAGCGAATCCGAGATGCAGCCCAGATGCGGCCCAGGTGCGGGGACGGACGCGACGATGACGCTTCGTCCGGCCAGGTGTCAGGCTTCCGTCCTCCGAGTGAACTCGAGTCAGAGACGCATCCGTGAACGGATGGGCTCAGCCTCCTTACGGCGAGAAATGCAACTCCAACGCGAACGCAGGGGTACCCCCAGGTAAACGTTTGATGTTCTGCGAGAATGTCGTGGTTCGCATCGCTCTATGGGCTTGACCGTTCGCAGGACCACAGACATTCTGACGGGAGTGCAAATCGCATCCGAAGTGCCTCGCCAGAATGAGATTCGCCCAGCCGAGACCGCCGGAGCGGTGTGTCGATTCCGTCCCGTGTACCTGACCAGCCGTCTCCTGATTCGTCGAGCAGCGGAAAAGTGACCAATCAGCGAGGTTGGGGGACTGTTCGCCTCAGCGTGTTGGCGACCAAGGTGCGGTCACGGCTGGTCTTCCTCCTGCTCGATGTAGCAGTCATCCTGGGAGCGTACGGACTGGCAGAAGCGGCATCGTTACGCGATCGAGCTCCTGCCGACTACATGCACAAGCTCGTCATTTTCCTCGCAGTGACTCTGACGGTACAGCTGATCGCAAACTGGTGCTTCGGACTGTACGGAAGGATCTGGAGGCATGCCGGCATCGAAGAGGCGCGCAACATCGTTCTCTCCTGTCTCTCCACGCTTGCCGTGCTCACGGCTCTCTACCCCTTCGGCTTCGCGGACCGGATCACACGGGTTCCATTCCTCGTGCTTCCGTTGGGTTGTCTTCTCACCATGCTGGGCATCGGGGTCCTGCGCTTCCACTCCCGGCTCCTCGGATGGCAGAGGGCGAACAGGGGTATGGGGCTGCGCGTCGGAGTGATCGGGAGCCGCGATGCCGGTGCGGCGGTCGTGCGAGGAATGTTGCGCAACCCGGCTGCCGGCCTTTTTCCGGTCGCCGTCTTCGATGATGACCGGCGAACTCACGGGTACTCGCTCATGGGAGTCCCTGTGGTCGGTTCCATCGACGATATTCCGGCGGCGGTTGCGAAGCTTCAGATCCAGCAGGTTCTGCTCGCCCTTCCGGACCCCTCGACCTCGCTGGTCGAGCGGTGCGTGAGATTGGCCGAAGAGGCGAAGACCGTCTTGAAGATCGTGCCTGACCTGCAGGAGCTCGTCGGGTCCGTGAGCGCGCCCTCGGTCTCGGTTCGCTCCGCGCGTGAACCGCGAATTGAGGATCTGCTCGGACGTCACGAAGTGGTCACCGACCTGGCTGCGGTTCGCTCCGCTCTCGAGGGCCGGAGGGTCCTGGTGACGGGCGCCGGGGGATCAATCGGCTCGGAGATCTGCCGGCAGGTGTCCGGATTCAATCCGGACATTCTGATCATGCTCGACCATGACGAGACCCATCTGCACGACGTAGGCCAGCTGGCGGACTGCAAGAGTGAGCAGGTCCTCGCCGACATCGCGCGGCGAGACGCCGTCTTCGAGGTGTTCTCGCGCTGGCAGCCCGAGGTCGTTTTCCACGCGGCTGCTCACAAGCACGTGCCGATCCTCGAGACCCACGTTGTCGAGGCCGTGAGCACGAACGTGCTGGGGATGAAGAACGTCCTTGACGCTGCGGCGCAGTTCCACGCCGAGCACTTCGTCTTCATATCGACCGACAAGGCGGTGACCCCGGCGAGCGTGATGGGCGCGACCAAGCGTGTCGGCGAGCAGCTGCTGTCGGCGTACGCCCCCGAAGGCAAGCCGTACTGCGCCGTGCGTTTCGGCAACGTCCTCGGCAGCAGAGGCAGCGTCATCCCGACCTTCAGCCGGCAGATCGCGGCCGGGGGTCCTGTCACGGTGACGGACCCGCACATGACGCGGTTTTTCATGAGCGTGGAGGAAGCGGTCCAGCTCGTCCTGCAGTCCGCCGTCTTGGCCGAGCGCGGGGACGTCTACATGCTTGAGATGGGCGAGCCTGTTTCCATCCTCGACATGGCCAAACGGATGATACGGCTGTCCGGCCTGCACCCGGGGACGGATATCCCGATTCGCATTATCGGGCCCAGGGTCGGGGAGAGGTTGCATGAGCAGTTGCACAGCCCGAGCGAGCGCCTCATTCCTACTGAACATCCCTCCGTGCTCCGCCTCGAGCGGTCCGTCCCGGAGCGCTCGGGATCCGACCGTCTGGAAATCTGCCTGGCGGAGCTGTCGGTGGCGGTGTCCGACCGCAATGAAGTCCGTTCCCGGCGCGTTCTCTTCGACATGGTGGCCGAGGAGGAGCGGGACGGCGCTCCAGACGAGAAGATCGGGGACATCGACGCCAAGCGCACAGGCAGGCACCCGCTGGCGCCGAAGGCGGTCGAAGACGAAATCCCGGCATGACCCCGGATGACCTGCTCATTGCGATCGCAGGCCATGGTCTTCATCCATCTCAGCTTCCCGTCACCGCGCGTCCGTTGGCGACGGAAGCCTGGCAGGAGCTGCTAGCGGCGCTCAACCGAGAGCTGGTGCTCGGCTTGGCTCTGCACGCAGTCGACTGCGGCGCTCTCCCCGTCACGACAGCGCAGCGCGAGGATCTGACCGACCGCCTTGCCTTGGCTCAAGACCGTCGGTCGGAGGCGGACCGTTGCCTCGATGAGGTGGTCGCGGCGCTCGACCGACAGGGTATCGAAACCTGCTTGTTGCACGGCGCTGCGACCGCTGCACTGGATTACGACGAGCCGGGGCTTCGCCTCTATGACACGCTGCACCTCCTCGTCCCTCCGACGCAACAGGAGGAGGCCGTGACGGCCCTAGTGGAGCGAGGGATACTGCGCCCAAATGGCGCAAAGCGCAGGCCGAGGAAACAGAGTGCACTGATGCACTCCTCGAGGGACGGGATTCGCGTCGTGGTGTACGCCTCGCTGGCGCCCAAGAATTTCGGAGTGCCAGTCGGGGCAGGCGACCTCTTCTCCAATCGGGTCACGTTCACCCCGAGATCCGTGACGTTCAGCGCATTGGGGCGAGAAGAGCGTCTCATCGCGGCATGCGTCCATGCCCGCCTCAACGAATACAGGAAAGACCTGTTGGCAAAGCGCGACGTCGTGCACCTTGTCCTGCGAGACGATCTGTCGGTGCGCAAGGTCGAGCGGCAGGCGTCGTCTTGGCGGTTGGAGCCTGTTGTGGCCGAGGCGGTGCGGGCTGCGTGGGAGACTTTCGGGGTGCCCGACGTTGTCCCCATCTCCGCCTGGAGTCGCTCCTACCGGCCGTACGGGCGCGACCGGCGCCGATTGGCCGCGTACCCGCTTCCAAGTTTCGGCGCATGACTCCAGGAGGCGCCTTTCCCGGGCGGACTCCCGAAGGCGACGCAAAGACCGTGCGAGGACGTCGGGTGGCCATTCTGGGCCAGGGCTATGTCGGGTTGCCGTTGGCCATGCGGGCCGTGGCTGTCGGCCACCATGTTGTCGCCTTCGACCGCGACGAGGCCCGAGTCAAAGCGCTCGCAGAAGGAGAGTCATTCGTCTCCGACGTTTCGTCCGAAGTCCTGAGGGCGGCCATGGCTTCAGGCCGCTATCGGGTGACCGCAGACGACGGGGAGCTCGAGCGATTTGATGTCGCGATCATCGATGTCCCGACACCGCTCCGAGAAGGAGTGCCTGATCTTTCGCACGTGGAGGACGCTGCCCGCGTCGTTGCGGCCCATGTCCGTTCGGGTTCGATAGTGATCCTCGAGTCGACGACGTATCCGGGCACCACCGAAGAGCTCGTCGCGCCATTGATCGAGGCAGGGTCCGGGCTCGTTCCCGGGGTCGACTTCCACCTTGGCTACAGTCCTGAGCGCATCGATCCGGGAAACTTCGTTTGGGACCTGGTCAACACGCCGAAGGTGGTGTCCGGCGTCAATGCGGCGTCCCTGGACGCTGTGCGCGGGTTCTACGACACCATCGTCGACAGGACGGTACCCGTGTCGGGGACGCGTGAGGCCGAGCTGACCAAGCTTCTGGAGAACACCTTTCGACATGTCAATGTCGCGTTGATGAACGAGTTGGCTGTCTATGCCAACGCTCTCGATATCGATGTCTGGGAGGCAGTCGACGCCGCCGCCACGAAGCCGTTCGGTTTCCTGTCGTTCAAGCCCGGCCCGGGTGTGGGAGGTCATTGCCTGCCCATCGACCCCAGCTATCTGTCCTGGCGGGTGCGTCGTTCGCTTGGACAGACCTTCCGGTTCGTCGAGTTGGCCAACGACGTGAATGACCACATGCCCGAGTACGTGGTCAAGCGCCTCGCCGAGGGGTTGAACCGCTCGGCGAAGCCGCTCAACGGAAGCCGGATCCTGGTGCTCGGCTTGGCGTACAAGCGCAACACGGGCGATTCCCGCGAGAGCCCGGGCCGTGTCATCGTCGAGTTGCTCCGTCGCTCGGGTGCCGTCGTCAGCGTGGCGGACCCCCACGTCGTCGACCTGGGGTCGCTCGCCGATTCCCTTCATGACGGCCTTCCCGCCCTCCTCGTCGAGCCGAGTCCGGAGGTGATAACGGACGCGGACGCGGTCGTCCTCGTCACCGATCACGACGCCTTCGATCTGCAGGGCATCGCACGACAGGCTCGTTATCTGCTCGACACTCGAGGTCGCCTCACCGGGCCCAACGTGGAACGACTGTAGATGGACGTCCTGGTCACCGGGGGAGCGGGCTTCATCGGGTCGCACGTCTGCCAGGCGCTGCGCCGGTCCGGGGGTGCGGGGCGCCTGGTCGTCCTGGACGATCTGTCGACAGGGAGTCGCGCCAATCTGGCGGAGTTGGAAGGGGTCGAGCTCGTCGAGGGGAGCATCCTCGACGAAAGTCTCGTGTCGAAGCTCGTTGTGAACGCGGACGCGGTGGTCCACTTGGCGGCGGTGCCGGCCGTGGCGAGGTCGCTCAAGGACCCCCGAGCGAGTCACGACGCCAACGCCACGGGCACGATGATCGTCCTGGAGGCGGCGCGTCTTCACGGCGCCTACGTGGTGGTCGCATCCTCATCTTCCGTGTATGGCCGGGGTGCGACCATGCCGACGCATGAGGACCATCCGACGCGACCGGTGAGTCCTTATGCCGCCAGCAAATTGGCCACCGAGAGCTATGCGCTGGCCTACGCGCGATCGTTTAAGCTCCCGGTCCTCGTCTTCCGCTTCTTCAACGTGTTCGGTCCGCTCCAACGCGCCGACCATGCGTACGCAGCGGTCATTCCGGCCTTCGTCAACGCGGCGCTGGCCGGCCATCCCTTGACGATCGACGGTGACGGTACCCAAACCCGTGACTTCACGTACGTCGGGGATGTGGCAGCGGTGATCGCCGACGCGCTCGACCGCATGGTCACCGTAGACCACCCGCTCAATCTCGCGTTCGGGTCTCGGACTTCATTGCTCTCACTCGTGTCTGAGCTGGAGGCGCTGCTCGGGAGAGCCGTTGTCACGCGCCATGGACCTTCACGTCCGGGCGACGTGCACGATTCTCAGGGTGACCCCTCCCAGCTCAGGCTTCACTTTCCCGCGATCGTGCCCACCCCGTTGCGGCTCGGTCTGCAGTCGACGGTCGAATGGCTCTCTGGCGCGGATCTCACTGCGGCCAAAGCAATCGACGGCGGGAGTCAGCGCACGCAGCTGATTGCGCGCGTTTGATCAGGCATGATCCACGTCGCCACGGTTCACTGGATGGATTCGAAATGGATCGCACCCCAGAGCCGGGGCATGGCATCGTTCATCTCGGCGCCCTACCGCTCCTACGCGAATCTCCAGGGGGTGGAACCGGCATTCGACGTCCGGTTTTCCTACACCACCAGGAGTAGCGGGACGCATGCAGACAAGTTGAATGCATTGGCTCGCACCATTGTCGAGCAGGCTGATCCCGAAGATTTGCTGGTCTTTGTCGATGGGGACGCGTTCCCCATCCGCCCGCTCGATCGCTGGCTCGAGGAGCTTCTGTCTGGGCACCCCCTGGCGGCGGTGCGCCGCGATGAGAACGCAGGAGACATCCAACCCCATCCGTGCTTTTGCGTGACGACCGTCGGCTTCTGGCGGGATATAGAGGGCGATTGGCGTCCGAGACCATGGGTCACCGACCAGGGAATTGAAGCTTCCGACGTCGGCGGGCGGTTGCTCTCCATCCTGAATGACCGGTCGATGGCGTGGCGTCCCATCCTGCGCTCCAATGCGATCGACCTTCACCCGCTTCTGTACGGCCTCTACGACGGTCATATCTACCACCACGGCGCTGGATTCAGGCCGCCGATTGCACGAGTCGACGAAGCCAATGTCCCGGTGTCGGAGAACGAGCAGTATCTCTACCTTCGGACACAGGCGCGCGCGAAATCTCTGAAGGACCTGCGCCCGTCGCATGCGAGGACGTTGTTGCGCCTCGGTCGCGACTCCGTTCGGGCTCGAAAACTCAACTCCTACATACGCAAGGAGGAACGACGCTCGGACGAGATGTATCGCGCCATCTGTGAAGACCCGGACTTCTTCCGCCGCCTGGAGCAGCCCGATTCCGTCACGCCTGAGCCCAGCAAGACATGATCGCCGGCGTCACGCCGCATCCTCGAGGGAGAACCCCAGCTCGCGAACCCGCGTCAGCCGCTCCGGCCCAAACTCAAAATCCATCTGACCGCGCGTCAGCGTCGGACGCGTCGGTGGGCGGGGCAGCGTGACAAGTTCGTCCATGACCGAAGTCGGGGGATCGAAGCCGAGGAATTCGACGAGTGTGGGGACAACGCTGGAGGGGTTTCTACACAGTTCGTCGTAATTGACGACGAGGAAGTGGCCCGGCCGCATCGCACGTCCACGCGTCAGGGCAAGCTCGTTGGCCCTGATCCAATAGTCGAGTGAATCCTGGGGTGTCGGCGTGGTTCCGCCGACGTCGAGCCCGAAAATTTGTCCCCAGCGGCTCACCTGGTTCTGGTTGTGGCTGTGGGCCATGTACACGCCGTTTCGGATGACATGCACATAGCGCAGTCGATCTTCGAAGTGGCGGACCAGCTGCGGCAGAAAAAGATGGCAGTTCGGCTCCTTCCAGCCCCATTTCGGTGCACTTCTGGGGACGGTCTTTCGGGAGAGAAGCAAGGACGCCTCAATATCTCGTAGCCACTCGGGTGGGCGGTCGTCCAGTAGTGGTCGAGCCCGGGCTTCCATCTGGCAACGTTCGACGACGTCCGCAATGGCGCGCCGGTCGCCTCGTGAGATCTGTCCGGTCATGGCGCGTTCGAGGACATCGAGCGAGCGTGACACGAGTACCTCGTCAGGCGAATTCACCTCGAGGTCGAACCGGGGCAACTTGCACAGCAAGGTGAACCACTTGTTGTCGCCCGCTTTGTTCAGGGACGATCCGGTATACACCTCGAGTTGGCGCATGATCTGCGCGACCACCCGGGTTCCGCTTCCGCCAACCCCCCCTGCGACGATCGGGCCCTGCTCCGGCCCGAACGCGGGAGCTCGATTACTCCGGTCGAACAGCCTCACAAGGCCGACCCCTGTCGCCGGTCGGTCGGCGATGCGCCGGTTTTCGCTTCCTTGCGCAGATACTCATCCCGCGCGTGCTCGGCGTCCTTTCGCTCGTACCACCTCTTGACTCCGGCCAGGTCCGACCATGGCAGAGGATTCCGGTGGGCCGACACTCGGCGGTTCGGCAGAACATCGAGCGCGTCCCAATGCTGCGTGTAGACAGCGTCAAGTGATCGGCGGCGTCGGGCGAACCCGCTGAAGCCGGCTGATTCGTGCAGGCCGATCCGGTTGGCCCGGGGACCGCAGATGAGCTCCAGCTTCGCCCGTGTGACCTGCTCGTCGCGGTACTGGAAGTGGTGCATGACGATGCCTTCTCGCGGCTCGACCAGTGGATCGGAGGAAAAGGCCAGGTGGGCACCATCGTTGCTCAGCACGAACTGCCCATGGCGGTCGAAACGTTGCAGGGGGTGCTTCCAGTGCCCGAGGGGGCACGGCGGGTTGTTGGCGGGCTCGAAGACGTAGCAGAGGGGCTGGAAGTCGATCGGGTGGAAGCCTTCGAGGTACTCGGGAGATCCGCTCGGAACGTGATTCATGAACGTTGCACCAACCACGCGGAACCGGCGGTCGAGGCCGGCCAGGTACTCCCTCACCGTCTGCCCAGCGGGACCCTCTGGGAATTCGTCGCTGTCGAGGAGGAGCCACCACACGTGGTCGGCGCCGCTGCGCAGGGACTCCCGCGCCACGACCGCATTGACCAGCGGTTGCACGAGTCTGCCGTCGAAGACCTCCGTCTCGTAGACCTCTGCAACAGTCGCACCGGCGCGTGCGGCATTGGCCAGCGTCGCGTCGGTGCTTGCGTTGTCCACCAGATAAACGGCGTCGGCTCCATGCGCGAAGACATTGCGAACGGTGGCTTCGATGAGGTCCTGGTCCATCCATGTCTTGATGACAGCGCAGAACCTGAAGTCCGGGACCGTGTCAGGGCTCGCAGGGTCTTCCATGTTTCGGATCTGAGGCCCGGCTGCTGTCGGGCGGCGATCCAGTACCCGCCTGGGTGTGCTCGGCCAACGGAGCAGGCGGGCCGGCTGGTTCCCCGGAGCTGCGCTCCCGTTTTCCGTAGGACCTGGGAGCTCCGAAAGGGCGGGGCCCGAGGACGTCGCGCGCCAGATCGCCCGGGTGGCAGCGAACAGCCGGGACCGCTTGATCCATTTCAGTTCCGATTCGGCGCGCGCGAGTCCGAACGAGACCATCTCACCATTGCGCTCGAGTGCAATCACGTCGCTCACCCACTGCGGCTCTCCAGGCGCTGCGAACGTGGACCACTGCGGATTGGGTCCGCGTCTCGAGAGAATGGACTGCGCAAACGATCGTTGTTCCTCGACGAGAACCTCTGATGTGCGGGGGGGCGCTGCATCGCTTCCCTGGGTCGCGTGGTGACGGAGCGCCGGCTCGAGTGCGGCCACCGCCTCGGGCAGGCCGTGGCCGGCGAGTTCGATCCCCTGTTCGGCGAGAAACAGAGCGAGGTCACTCAACCCTCGCTGCGAATCAGCTAAGAGCTCGCCGTATTCGACCACGAATACGGGAAGACCCTCGACGGCCTCGATGGATTGCTGCACATAGCGACGCCAGAGCCCGAGCCCAAGGGTCAGCGGAAAATCATTGCGGTGGCCGAGTGAACGGGCGACCTCCAAAGGGTCCCGTAGGACGAGGATGGCGACCGGTCGTTCGGCGAGGGCGGTGCGCCAGAGTGGGAGGGTGATGCACAGCCGCGGATCTTTCAAGACAAGATGCGGCTCCCGAAACTCTTCCCGCACGAACGTTGCCGCGCCGGACCGGAGCTCGGAAGCCCAGGGGTCGTTGGCCAGCGCCCAGTCTGGTTCGGGAAGGGGTGGTGCCGACCAGGTTCCGCCTAGGTGCCGCAGGATGGTATCGCTGTACGTCACGAACCTCCGGCTCTCCCAATAGCCCCGCTCGTTGAAGGGGCCAGGAGTAATGAGGTCGGCCACGTCGGGCAGCGTCAATCCGAGCCGAGCGACGGCCTTGGCCACCGCGGAAGTGCCACTCCGGTGCATACCAACGACCACGGCGTGCGTACCGGGGCGACCGCCGCCTTGGCTCATCGCGCACCCGCACGAATGATCGCTGCCATCTGGGAAAGACCGCTCACTGGTCCGGCTGTGTCTCTTGCTCGGACGTCCCGAACTGTGACGTTGAGGGTCGTGGGCCGCCTCCCGTCAAGCGCCAGAGAGCGCTGGCCGCTCGGAACACTCGCGACGACTTGGTCCAGTACAGCTCGTGTTTGGCCAGCACGACCTCACGCCGCAATTGGAGTATGTAGTCGGCCCACGGTGGAGCGGGGGGCAACTCCGGGGGCTTCCAAGAAGCGTGGGTCCCCACGCGCTCTGTCATGATGGCGTGGACTTCGCGGTGTGCTCCGATGAGCGGCTCATAGTCGGATCTGTCACTGGTCTGATGCCTGAGGCGGGCGTCGAGGAATTTCAGCCCAGCACCTCTCGAATCGGGGTCGAGGCGAACGCCCAACTCCTCGAGGTAGCCGCACACGACGTCGCTCCATTTGATCGGATCCGCCAGCATGTCCGAGTAGTCGACCACGAGGGTGGGCGAACCCTCGAGACTCAAGGCTGCTGAGCGCACGTAGCGATCCCAAAGCGCCAGGCCGAGGACGATGGGGAGTTCGTCTCGTGCGTGCAGCGAACGAGCCACCTCCAGTGGGTCGCGCAGCACGAAGATCGTGGCCAGCGGACCGGGGAGCGCGGTTCTCCAAAGGGGCAGGGTGATGCAAAGACGAGGGTCTTTCAAGACGACAGGTCTTCCATCGAACGTCGAGCTGTACCACTGAGCGGCCTCGGCTCGCAGTGGGTCGAATTTGCGGTCGTTCTCCCAGCTCGACGCGGGCGGTGGCGGCGCGTACGTGTCGGCTCCCAGCGCGGCCAGCACACGCACATTGCACATGTGCACCGCCTCGCTCTCCCAGTGGCCGCGCTGATTTGACTCGCTCGCCGGCACGAGGTCTTCGGCTCTCGGACCGGCGAGCCCCAACCCGACCAGCAGCCCGGCCGTCGCCGACGTTCCACTGCGGTGCATCCCGACGACCGCCACGCAGAGAGCAGGGTCCGGATGCGCCGCTGGCTCCGTCGAGTGTGGCCCTGCACCCGCACCCGTACTCGGGTTGGAGGTACGTGGCGGCCCGCCTCCCGCCGCCAGCTGCCGGTTCACCTCCGCGTCCAAGGCTTCAATGACCTCGGGTCGATTGGCCAGGTCGACCTTGCGGGCAAAGGCCGCACCTGAGTTCCAGACGGCGGGTAGATCCTCGAGCGTGAGGACCATCCACCGCGGCGTCGGCTTCTTCGGCCCGATCGGGACATAGGTCACAACATCGGTGGTGACAACAAGATCCTCGGCGCGGCGCAGGACCGTGTGGAAATAGGTTTCGTCGGGGATGTGACCGCCCCGGAACCACTTGGTGAGGGCTGGGTCCGTGTGCAGGATCGTCTCAGCGGCCCGCGGGCCGAAGGCGACCCACTGGGAACCCTTGTAGAAGGCCCAATTCTTCACGGGACCACGGGATCGGGGACGGCCGAAGAACCAGGTCTGGCGGCGGTGGGAGTACTCGATCGTGAAGATCGGGTTGAGGTAGAGGCTGAGCTTCCAGAGCCCACCGACGGCACGGTGCGCGGCCGACATGCGGGGCTGCTTCACACTGACCCACTGGTGGACGCACCTTGAGAGGTACATGTTGGCGCCTTCATCGGATCGCCCGAAGCGCAGCCGTTTCGGCAACGGATCGGCTTCCACGAACGCGTCGATGTTCGACGCTGCTGTCGTGTCTTCCCATTGAATGAGATCCGCCACCGGCCAGTGTTCGCCCGAGAGCACGACGAACCAGTCGGCGCGCAGTTGTTCGAGAGCAAACCGGACCATGCGCAAGGTGGCCTCGACAATCGACCAGTCGCCCCAAAGGACCCGACCACGCTCCACGAAGTGGATGCGCCTCGGCGGTCGACCTCCCCACGGCAAGTCGTCTGCGGCAAGATCATGGTGTACGACGACCTGCGCACGCGGGCTGAGCTCGAGGATTCTGGCGGCGAGAGCCTCCACTTGTCGTGGATCCTTGTGGGTCAGGATCAGGTAGGCGAAACAAGGGCCATCGTCTTGGCGGGACTCCAGGTGACGCGCCGAGCTCATCGGGAGCGCACCTCGGTCCGGTGCCGGCCGGCATCGACCAGCTTGTCGATCGCGGCTCTCACCTCAGGGTTGCGATACGGATGAAGCTTCCTCGCGAAGGCTGCGCCCGAAGCTGTCACATGTGGGAGTTCATGGGCCTTGAGCAGCATCCAGCCAGGCGTCGGGCTCGGCGGTTGCGGTGGGACCCAGGTCACCACGGTGGGAGCGATGGTGAGTTGAGGGTCGTGATGCAACAGAGACTGGAAATACGACTCGTCCGGGATGTGGCTGCGCTGGAACCACAATGCCACCCCTTCGTCGGCTTGCAGCATGACTCCCGCCGACCGTCTGTTGCAGGCGAACCACTCCGAGCCCTTGTAGAGGTCCCATCGCTTCAGCGGACCTCTCCGGCGCGCCACTCCGAAGAACCAGGCGTCGTTGCGCAGCGAGAACTCAAGCTTGAACACCGGATGTGTCAGGTTGCCGACCTTCGCCAGCGCGGCCAAGGCCCTGTGCATCGGCGACCAGCGGGGACGGCGGACTGTGAACCAGCGGAGCCGGCACCGCGCCAGATCGCGGTTGGCGTCAGCATCCCGCCGCCCGAAGCGCGGCCGCGCCGGGAGCTCATCGGCAGGCATCAACGCGTCGCAGCGGGAGTCGGCCACGTCCGCCTCCCAGGCCGCCAGGTCGGTCACCGGCCAATGCTCACCCGATATGACAACCAGCCACTCGCTGCCGAGCTGCTCGTGTGCGAAACGGATCATCCGTAACGTGGCCTCGACGATCGACCAGCCGCCCCATTCAACGGTCGTCCGCTCGACGAAATGGACCCGAGCAGGCGCACGCCCGTCCCATGGTGGGGGGCCACCCTTCAGGTCATGGTGGATGACAATGTGCGCCGTCGGGCTGAGCTCGAGGATTCTCCGTGCCAGGCCCTCCACCTGCCCAGGGTTCTGGTGGCAGAGGACGAGGTACGCGCATCGCGCGCGGGCTCCGAGTGAGCCCTTGCTCTCCTCTCCGGATGCCTCAGCCTCCACCAGATAACCCTTCGACCGCCACGTACGTAGCTTCGCGCTGCCAGCAACGTGACCGTTACGCGAACTTCAGACGCAGCCGCGTTCGCTGTCAGCTCCGGCGAAGCGGAGTGTAGACGAGCCCGGGACGAGTCATGTCAGGCTCCGGGCACCTGATTCGGTGCACGAGACGTCGCCGTCGTCGAGCCGCTCCGACGTTCGGGGCGCTGCTGATCCACGGCATCATCCATGCCGGCGACGACCTCCGGCCGGCCCGCCAGGTCGACCTTGCGGGCGAACGGAAGTCCCGACGCTCTCACCGCAGGAAGATCCTCGGGCGACAGCTGCATCCATCCGGGGTAGGGCTTCTCCGGTGTGTCCAAGACGAAGGTCGTCGGAACGTCCGCGACGACGAGGCCGGGAACGTGACGGAGCGCCGTCTGCAGATAGGTCTCGTCGGGGATCCAGCCGTGCTCGAACCACTCTGCGACGGCGGGATCGATCGTGAGCGCCGCCGCTGCGGCCCGCCGGTTGAGCGCAAACCACTGAGAGCCGCGATAGAAGGTCCAGCCCGGAACCGGGCGGTCGCGCCGCGCCCGGCCGATGGCCCATGCCTCCCGGCGATGGATGTACTCGACCGACAAGACCGGCCGCACGCGGGAGCTGAGTTTCATCAGGAGCCCCATGGAGCGATGGGCGATGTCGTTGCGCGGTCGGTCGAAGAGCGACCAGTGAAGGCGGCTCCGCGCCAGATACTGATTGCGGTCGAAATCCGTGGAGCCGAACCGGAGGCGGGAGGGAAGCCGCTCGGCGGCGAGGAGCGCATCGTTCCCGGATGCGGCCGTGCTCGCCTCCCATTGCGGCAGAACGACTGCGGGACGGTGCTCACCGGACAGGAGGACGAACCAGTCGGCGTCGAGGCGGTCGACCGCGTAGCGAATCAGGCGCAACGTGGCCTCGATCATCGACCAGTCTCCCCACGACACGCGGCAGCGCTCGACGAGGTGGATCGGTGCCGACGGGTGACCTCGCCAGGGCGGGTCGCCAGAGTCTGCGTCATGGTGGACGACGACCTGGGACCCCGGGCTCAGATCCAGGAGCCGGCGCGTGAGGTCTTCGACTTGCTGCGGGTCCTTGTGGGTCAGCAGGAGGTACGCAAACGAAGGATTCTTTGGGGAGGTGGACACGCCGTCAACCTGCACGGCGGGTCATGTCAAGGACCACGGCGATAATTCGGTCCTGATCAGCGGGGGAGAGGGCGCTTCCGCTGGGCAGGCAGAGGCCTTGCTCGAAGATCTTCTCCGCCACCAT
>Ga0182024_10015075_pt1 | contig 14861 bp, 17 predicted proteins | sample P32metaG_FD_120480 | JGI IMG/M metagenome (GOLD analysis project Ga0182024, IMG submission 120480) | Permafrost microbial communities from Stordalen Mire, Sweden - P3-2 metaG (Illumina Assembly) | ecosystem: Environmental > Terrestrial > Soil > Wetlands > Permafrost | place: Sweden: Stordalen... | reverse complement strand
GTGCTTCCGAGAAGAAATCCATCCTGATGCTCGCGCAAGCACTTAACTACACGACCACTTGCGATTGAGCGCGAAAAACACCCCGGCTGAAGTTTCTCTTTGAACCCGCCGAGGTCGCCACTGAGTGTGTTGTAGGAAAGCGCACGTCCGGCAATGGACATATCGCCGCTCTGTGATGCGCGGAGCGCAATGCCACGAAATGTACGAACTTCTGTTTTGACTGTCATATATGAATGTCTCCGTGCTCTGCCGTTCCCCTGTGACTGCGAAACTGTGACGACTACTTTTTCGGTGGCGGCGAATTGCGCTCGATCCACGCTTTCACTTCTGGATCGTCGAGACCCTTGTAAGGGTCTGGCTGCGGCTGCTGCTTTGTCTTATCCACGTTTCACCACCCCGTTTGCCCCGAAGGTTACGCACGCTAGGTCGAATTCGTTGTAGCCGTTCGTACGGCTAGGTTCGTTGCGCTGCTTTTCGAGAAACTCTGCGCGACTGCTGAATAACGCCGCATCTGTCGCGAGTGCGTCGGCGTACTTTTGCTTAACGGACGCCGGGGCGTGCGACGGAGGGGCGTCGTAGAAAGTAATTTCTCCCAAGGGCGATGTCTCGACGACGACAAAGCGCACGCGTGGATCGTTGCTCGTAGATTCTCGTATGCTCCATCCAGTTGCGGGAGCATTCTTGGGATCGGCGGCACGCTGCGCCTGTTCGTCATTCAAACGCTCGATGTAATTCTTGTACTGAAGTTCGACAGCGGCGCCTGAGTCGATGAGCGCCTGCGCTCTGTGTTGAGGTAAGTGCGTGATTGTGTTTCTTAAAGCAGGGTTGGGAACGAATTCGGTGTATTTGATTCGCATTTTCTTTTTCCTTTCCGTTCTTCTTACACGGCTGAGTCCTACTACAATTACCGGATTGCTGTGACAGCCCCTAAAAGTTTGGCATTACGAAGACTGTTGCTACGTAATCTTTCCCTTCCTTCCAAGTTGGAGTTCCGCAGACCCCGCCTGGGTGGCAGTTTTTACAGAGACAAGCAACATTCTTTGGGTCGAACATCAAGTCTGAGCGCTCACGCGGTGAGATGAGGTGATGGACAATCGTTGCAGCATTGCCGCACTGCTCGATGCCGAGCAAGCGTTGACATTGCCAGTTTTGCTCGATAACCATTCTGCGGAACCGGTACCAGCGTGCCAGCTTATACAGTCTGTCTGTCGGATCTGCATTCCGAGCGCGGACGTAATCACTGCCGATGTTCTTCTCTTGGTGGTCATCGCAAAAGCCGTTTGCATTCCGCGTGCGTGTCGGGCACCCCGGCTGCTTGCAGTACTTCACCGGTCGGTCGAGTGCCGTGCTCATATCAGTTTTCCGGAAGTATCGAGTGGCATATGCCAGCCTCTCCATGCATACTGTTTCCACCCGTGAGCTAGTGCGACAAAGCGCACGGTCTCGCTCTTCAACAGTGGTAGAGCAACCTCCATCGTTATGTACCGTGCCATTCCACCAACCGCATCATCTACGAAGACGAGCGCTTGCGGCGGGAGGCTTTCCCAGTACTCTTCTATCTGCCGACGCTGTTCCACGATTCCTTTCTGCTGTTCGGCTTTCCATTTTTCATTAGCAGCCGCTCTCTCTTCAGCAGTCGGTATCTCGTAGACGCTCAGGGCTGCTGCTACTGCATTCACGAGAGCATGAGTGCTGTCATAGCGACCACGGGCGAGCAGTTCTCCATTCGGGAATACACGGATGCCAGCGAGAGTCGGCAAAGATTGCCACATATACTCCTTAGCAGAGTCTTTTGGAAAAAGAGAGCCGCTGAATTCCTGCGCGACGTGATTCAGCTTGAGCAGCGCATCTTCTGCGTGCGCTGAACTTTTCTCGATTGCTACAGCGTTTCGTGACAGCAGCTTCGTCTGGTTAGGATCGTAGCCAACCGCAACAGCCGACCACTTATCGCAGACATCGCAAAGTGACCGACCAAACTCGATGTCTTCAATATTGTTGTCGTGCAGCGTAAACTCAGGGCGCCAGCGGTTGAAGTAGGGCACAGAGCGGAATGCACGTCCGTCTGTGAATGTGAACATGATGAGTTCGCGCTGTTCGATGCTGACGGCATCGTCAACAGATACACGAACACTGACGACAGCGATGCACGCTAGGTCTTTTGTGACGGTGACGCCGATAAAGTTAGGATCGCAGCGATCTTCCGCGATGGTTCTCAAGTCGGCGACGATGAAGTGTTCTCCGTTAGTGAGTCTGATGTCCATTTTCTAATTCCCTCCCGCGTTCGCTGTGCCGTAGATGTCTTTCGGATCTGTGTGGTTTTTGCAGAAGTCCCCACGGTTCGTCAAGACTTCACAACTCGGGTACGCGCATTTCCAGCGATAGTTCGGATCGAGCAAGATGACGCCACGCGATACATACGGCGATGGTGTTTCTTCAAGCGGACAAGCAACCACAGACTTGAGCGCCATGACGAGAGCAACAGCAGCGTCGATTTTCAGTTGACGGTCACGCGGGCGCACCGGCCATACGAAATGTAAGCCGCCATGTTGTGCTCGCAGGTTGCTCAGACACCACAGCAAGATGGGAGAGTTTGTATGCAGCCGCCCATCCGCGACAATCTCTTGCAGCAGATTCATGCCGTCCGTCATGTTGCGATTGAACTGCGTCACTTCGATGAATGAGTCATAGTCACCTGTACGGTTCTTCAGGTGCGTCATCATCATCGTTGCCTGCGCCGGATCGTAGTTCATGTCACGCGGCTTGCACTTGTTCCACTGCTGAAAAATCTCTTCTTCAACATCATCCTGATTCGTGACTGCGCCGGGGGTGACGACAAGCTGTCCAGTTTCTACCCAAGTACGCAGCGCAGCGACGTTGCTATTCGCAACAGCGTGCGACGGCATCCAGTTCGTGCTGAACACATAGAAGTGTGTATCTCGATCCTTCTTTCTTGCGTGAACGCGGACAACGGAGCAGAGGTCAAGTTTCGACGCTAGATCACAGCCGAAGACGGCATGCTGTTCTTTGAAATCGTCTTCACATAAGTCTTTGTCGTAGCACGCACGCACTGCATTGAAATCTAGGAATGTATTGTCGGCACCGTTTGCTAGCCACTCACTCAAATGGAAAATGCGGAAAGCATTGCGTGCCCCCGGCATGAGTTTTGCCGTCTTCGCTTCTGCTTCGAGCGCAACAGGATCGACGCTCACTCCCCAGGACGGATTAGCTTTCCGCCAAGAGCGTGGATTGTCCCACTCGTCTTTCGGATCTGTGCCGTAGACGAGCGCGAAGAAGGTATCGGCTTCACACTCTTGATTCAGCAATGACGAAACGAACTCGGACATTTCGTAGCCGAGACCGCTGCTGTCATTGCCAGCCGTGGTAATCATCAGCAGTAGTCCGCTAGCCGTTTTTCCACAAGCGGTAGAGAGCGTGTCATACAACTCGCGCCCCCTTGCCGCGTGAACTTCGTCCAAAATTGCGAGAGAGGGTTGGACACCTTCAACGCTGGTAGCTTTTGCTGGAAGCGCACGGAGTTCTGATTGCGTCGTGCGCTGAAGTATCCTTTTAGCCTGAACCTCTAGCCCAACTTTCTTGCATAGTTCTCGGTCGCGCAGCAGCATCTCGCGTGCGGAGTCGAGAACGATATGACTCTGTTCGCGATTCGAGGCGGCGCAGAGCACATCGGTTCCATTCGCGCCGAAGATGAAAGCGTCGTAGAGCGCAATGCAGCCGGCGAGGGTTGACTTTCCATTTCCTTTTCCAACTTGCACCCACGCCTTTTTCCAGCGCCGTGCGCCTGTGTCTTTTCTCCGCCAGCCGTACAACTCCGTGACGAACCAAATTTGCCACGGCAGCAGAACGACTTTCTCACCAGCGTTAGTCGCGATGCTGCTCTTGACGTGCCGCAAGCTGCTCATGAAGCGGCAAGCGCGAACGGCAGCATCTTCATCGAAGCGATAGGACCAAGCTTCATCTACGCGAGCGTGATCCCGCAGCGCACGCTCGATAGCAGCACGAGTCTCAGCGCACGCTGGAATAGCGCCAGACAAGATGTCAGTTTCGTACTGACGCGCCGTTGCTAAAAAGTCCGTCATTCCACGTTCACTTTCGGGGACCACTCGTCGTACTCACTTTGCGGACCAGTCTTTCCGATCAAATTTGCTTCTTCAGCGCGAAGCGCAGCTAAGTGACGAGAGGCGGCGCGTAAAGTTGACTCGTATTCGCGTAGGTCTTTGAACGCGGGATTTCTTTTACGTTTGCCCTCGTCATCCGTGATGTAAGGAGTGAAGCGACTTGAGCGTATTTGCGACATCGTTTGGTCGAGAAAACGCCGCATGCGTTCGATCGTCGCTTCTGCCGCTTGCATATCCGCTAGAATCTGCTCTCGCGTTCTTGGCTCTGTTTCCGTGCTTGCCTTACGGCTCATTTTTCTGCTCTCCTAATCTCGTCTAAATGCTGCGATTCCCGTGCTGCCTTGCTGCTGATTTTCCTGTCCTGCGCCTAAAGTCGCGCGATTCGGAAATTTCCCGTGGGTGAAAATTGCAGCGGGAACGCACCCTTGCTTGACCGTGTTATTTCATTTTTGAAGCGGCATACCCCCTTTTTCCTTTCAACCAGTTGCAAGGGCGGTCAAGCAGACTGACATCGCTGATGCTGTGCTCACTCATGCTTGCTCGGTAACTTACGGGTACATTCCCACTACATTCGGCAAGCAGTCCCTAAAAGTGCAGTGTCGCCGACCCCAGGGAAAAAGCATTCGGTCAGCGACTCGCTGCGCTGGCTCACCATCATGGAATGCCCACGGGATGTCATGCTGGCACTGAGCGCGGGAATGGAGACTGAGCACGCCATTGCGTAGGGTGATCTTGAGACCGCGCAGCTTGCTGGCTCGGCGGCTGCGGCTGACTACATCCAAGTAGATGTCTATGTTGCCGGGGCTGCTCTCAATGACAAAAGACTTGGCGCCCAGCGCTCTCAGGGAGTCGATGAGTGCGGTGTCTTCTATGGGAGTGTGGTGCTTGTGTGTTGTCTTTGCTTTGCTCATTACCTCTGCTCCAGTCTTTCCCTACGCCTCAGCCTGTCTCCTAACGATCTGGGTGACGATCTGGGATACGGGCAAGCGCAGCCATTGCTTCTTCATCCGTACCGATGTCGAAGATGTGAATGTACCTGCTGTTGGGATCCAGAACGCTACGGACTGCTTCAGCGCGGGTGGTGAAGAGATAGGCACCCATAGGAGTTCTGAGACACCAGCGCCCGTTGCCGGATAGGACTGGGCAACTGGGTCCGAGCAAGCGCTTGGCACGTTCGAGATTGTTGCTGGAGTTCACTCTGCACCCTTCTCCGGTTGTTCTGGCGCGACCAGTGGAAGCGGGTCCGCTTTGTGAACAGGCTCAGCATCGAGCACTCGCAGTCCGAGACTGCGCTCGATCGCAAAGCGCACAAAGGCAGAGGTCGGCACGAGAGTCTGGCGCTTGTGTTCAGCCAGTCTGTCCGCTAGTTGCGGATCAATCTTGAGTATTAGTGTTTCTGTCTTCATAGAAGTAAAGCCTTCTATATAGACAGAGACCTGTGACAGCTATCGGGAAGGTGGGACGAAGCCCGACGAACTGTCTTCATTCGCTTATAGGGCTGAGTGTGTCAGTTTGTGAAGTGAAGAAAGCCGGATGAAGACAGTTGAAGACACCTCGATGTTAACTCTTTAGGTTAGTGTGCTTTAAGTCTGTACACTCAGCCTAATAAGAAAATGAAGACACCTTTCACCGACACAGATGCTTCGGAAAGTCGAAGTGTCTTCAAATGGCAGCGGGCTATTTCAGGCGACGGATCAGCTTCTTGTTGCCAGATTTCGACTGCTCAACGTCGCCACACATTTCCAATGCAAGCAGCGCTTTGTTGCAGATGGAAGGCCCGAAATCACGCTGAGCATTTGTTGCACGGATCATGTCGCGTCTGTTGAGCCATTCGCCATTAGTAGAATGCATGTCCAAATAGTCGCGTAGTTTGCCAGCGACAATGGCGTCAGGATTCTTGCCCGGATTCGGCTTCAGAATTTTGCGTGCATAAATCTGATACTTCACGAATGCTTTCATCGGACCAAGATCAGCGGCTCGCAGAGTACGCCTTCCGTCAAAGGCCGCAGCAATAACAGCGCATCGCATTCCGACTTCGAGAACGCGTCGTTCTTCTGGCTTGACTTTCAACTCTTTAGCAATGCGGTCTCTCTCTGCCCAAACATCAGCGCCAAATTCAACAGGAACTGGCCGCTCACCACCGACTTGTGTTTCTGTTTCTGAACCGTAGTACGTTTCACCGTCGCTCTGCGCTTTAAGAACTGGTGATCCACTGAACGGCCGATAGTTGTATGCGTAGCCGCTCGGCCCTATTCCCCACATGAACCGATCCCAGAATCCACCAGTAGTTGCGACTCCGAATAGATCGTCAAATTTCTCATCGACGATGCAGCCAGAGAGCGACAAGCGGCAATTGAAAGACACATTCTTGCCGCGAGCCACAACCAACGGTTGCTCATCGTGATTCCAAGCAGTGTTCAAGACTGAGGCGAATGATGCACCTTGGATCGCAGCCTTGACGAGCAAGTGCTCCAGCTCATCTGTGTAGTACAGGCGCGGTGCTCCAGAGATGTCACCGATTGTCGCTGCTAGACCTTCAGCAGATCCCGCTTTCAATCGTAGCAGCGGAGGACTCTGGATGTTCAGCAAGCGCAGGGCGTAATCAAAGGCCGACGACTTGCCTGAGCCTTTACCAGCAACGAGACAGGTGAAAAGGTTCGTTCTATTGTTCTCATCACTGCTGCGCGGAACTAAAATGCTAGCGGCGGAGAGCAGCGCGGGCCAAGCGAACGCAATCGGAAAATCGGCCATGCGCTCCTTACAAACTTGGCCGAGCCAGCCGTCAAGCACTTCAGGCGACATATCCTTTACGCCTATGTGTTTCTCCATCGCAACTATCTTGACGGCATCTTTTACAGCCGCGAGGCTCAGATGACCTTCTTTGTCAGGCAGAACAGTAGCGACCTGTGTACAAGCGTTTTGCAAACAGCGTTCCATGTCATCATCCCGGAACGTGAGCACGACAGGTTTCCATGAAAGAGCGCCAGTTACATCTTCTGGCTTTCTCAACTCCAACACTGCGCGACGTGCGCGAGCATCACAGGTGTAGAAAGCATTCTTGACATACCAAGGCGTGAGTTTGTTTTCTCCTGCTCTCTCACGGATGCGGAGGTCGGCTGCATAGTTGTGAACTTCGACTTCATCCCGCACGATGTAAATAGGTTCCATCGAGTCATCTGGCAGCGACTTTGAAACGTCAATCCATTTCGGCTCAGGACCGCCGCCAGCATGTCGTAGTCTTTCTATGAGACTGCCAAGCGCAGGCTGAAGATCACGCTTCAGGCCGGAGTACGAGTCATCTGTGACGTAACGGTGAGAGCATATTGCTTCGGTGCAGTCTGCTCTACGGCAAGCGGGAGCATTCTCCCGACAATAGTTCCTCACCATCTCCTGATATTCGAGTGGAACATTTTTGTCGATGAGAATGAAGAGCCCGACTGGGCCGTGATTTTGCAACATTCCATGCAGCAGTTCTCCACGGCAAAAGTCAGAAGTGAACGGTTTCGGATTCTTAGCTTCATCACAGATCGCCTTGACCGCAGAGTTTGAGTTGTAGAGTTCATCGAATGTCATTGACCTTGCTCCTTCTTCTCTTGCGCGATTCTGGCCGGGTGATCCGGCGGCAGAGTTTTGATGAAATCCTCTCGTGAAAGAGTGGGGCAGACAGCAATCACTTTCGTTCCGTTTCCGCGCTTCTGGTTCTTCACAGCGTCGTAGAGAATCTCAGACAACATCGGATTGCTGGCGATGACCTCTTCAATTTTGATACTCATTGCTCTCTCCGGCCAGTTACCTTGGTTTGGAACGTCGCGCTGATGGGTCTGAACTGGCGGAGAATCTTTTCTGGCTCAGCGCTCAGTTCGGCAGCACGCACAAAGCCCTCTTCTACACCTTGTGCGAATGCGATCTTTTCCTTTTGCGTCATTGCTTTTTCCCCTTAGTCTTGATATTCGAGGTCGAACGCAGCCAAGCGAGAACTTCTTCACGGCTGAAGCGTAGATATTTTCCGGGCCGGAAGCAGGGCAAAGGGTTGCGCGATCGAGAGCGCGTCTTCGCGTGAATCCAGCCAATGCTGACTTTCAGTAGCTCAGCAGTTTCTTCAGCAGTGAGAATGTCGTTGCTGTCCATGTTCGCCTCTCACTGTCACGGGAAATCTGTTTAGGGTGCGGCACTATTAAATCGTTTCTTTAGCCTTTTGTTCTCTGTGTTTTCATGGGTGTTTCTCAGAGGGTTGCGGTGTTCTGATGTCTTTTTCGCAAGCGCTTCTCCGCTTTTCACAGAGGGTCCTAGATGCGAGTCTGCAAGCACTTGAAAACAGACCGAAAATAAATATTTTGACGGAGGGGAGAAAGTCCGCAAAAATCAAGCGTGAGGCGCAGACAGACGCACATATAATGATGCACATGCAGAGAGGATCTGTTGAGCAGAAATCCGGTGCATGGTATGTCCGCTTCCGCACTACGGAAGTAGACAACGACGGCAAGATTCAACGCCGCCTCATCCGCAAGCGGCTTGCCCCTATCAATGACGAATATCGGTCTGCGCGTGATGTCTGGCCGCTAGCCGATATCGAACTTGCCAAGGAAACTAAGGGTGGTGCTGCCGAGGGTTCTCTCTCTGTTTCTGATTTCGTTGAGAAGTTTTACCTGCCGTTCGTCGAAGCGAAGCGCAAAGCATCAACGTTCCGTTTCTACCGCGACACCATCAAGCTGAACGTTACGCCTGTTATCGGCGAACTCCGCCTTCGGGACGTTCAGACAGTCCACATTCAGCGCCTGCTCGATGCAAAGGACTTGTCTCACGGTTCTTTGCTACGGATCAAGTCGGCGGCATCCGCGATCTTCTCTCACGCCAAGAGGCTAGGGTTCATCAACGGGGTAAATCCGGTGCAGGGCGCTCTGGCTTCTGGCCGCCGATCTGATTTCGAGGGCCATGCTTACTCACTCGCTGACCTCCAATATTTTCTCCAGACGCTCGATGAACCCGCGAGGACAGCCGTCGGCACAGCCGCGTTATCTGGATTGCGGGAAAGCGAGATTCGCGGCCTGCAATGGCCCGATTACACGGGCGCGGAATTGTTCGTTCGCAGAGCCGTATGGAGAACTGCTGTCGATCAAACGAAGACACCGGAGAGCAAAGCTGTTGTCCCAGTCATCAGCCTATTGAAAACGCTGCTCGATGCTCACCGTAAGCGGAACGCAGACAGCACATGGATTTTCGCCGGGGAAAAGAAGGGCTTCGCGCTCAACTTGGACAACCTCGCACGGCGTTCTATAATTCCAAAAGTCGGAGAGCGCTGGCATGGGTGGCATGGATGGCGGCGCGGGCTTGCAACGATCTTGTTCGACCTGGGGGTCGATCCAGAGATTGCATCCAAGATCCTTCGGCATGCTGACAGCGCGGTCACGCGCAGGCACTATATAATGTTGGAATCGCGCAAGCAGGGGCGCAAAGCTATGCGGAAACTAGAGTCTCTCGTGACCAAGACGGTGAAGACTAGGAAGAAGAAACGCTGATGCCTTGTGACCTTCTTGTGACATAGGCCATACCGTTGAAAGTCGTTTTAGCCGCATAAACACTGTATAAGCCGACGTAGCTCAGTTGGTAGAGCAGCCGATTCGTAATCGGCAGGTCAGCGGTTCAAGTCCGCTCGTCGGCTCCATCTTCTTGTCCCTTGTCTTTGGGATCGTTTCCGCCGATTCCGTTTACGGCGAAACCATGTTCTCTAGCGGGCTTGGTTTTCGAGGTGTGGCGGGGCTTAGCACGCAGCCATTGCCTGTGCCGGATTTGCGAATAACGGCCACTGCGCGCCGGGTTGCTCCAGGCGGTACAACACGCCCAGGGGGCACAGTCTGCACGGCTGGAATTTGTCTCCTTCAACGTGCACCGAGCGTTGCGGTAGTTTGTGCGGAGTGGAGTGCAGGACTGCGTAGGAGCCAGAGGCCGGGACAACGTCTCCGCTCTTGAATGTGTTGAAGAATGCCATAAAGTCCTCTGATCGGCGGTGACCGATCTTCAATAATAAGAATTTTCAAACACCGGCCGGGGAGTCGCAATACGGGTTTCGCCGGAAAGTGGATTACGGCTTCGCTCTAGGGGCCCGAAGCGCTGCACTGTAGGAGGCGCGGGTGGTGCCTTAGCCTCAATCTAATCTAGTGGAACTGGTAGCCGGGTTTGAGTTCGCAGCGATAATTCTTGGATTGGTCGCGGTCGACCACTATGTGGCAATCCGCCCAGCGTAAGAACAGATCGGGGCCAAGGGGAAACACGATAGGGTCGCCCTGGATCTCGGCTTCGATGCTGGGGCCTTCGGCGGAAGCGGGCAGGCTGAAGTTCAAGGCGCGTCCTAAAATTACCGGGTAGGTTTCGCGCACCATGTCGCTGGTCATGGGATGAACCACTTCAGCTTCCACCAGGAAAGTAACGGTATCGGACCAGTTGAGCACGGAAATATTGAAGCGGCGCCGATCCTGGGCGGAGTTTTCCTGTTCGATTTTGGTGAACGGGCACGGCCCCGCGATGCAGGAAACTCTGGCATTGCGGAACTCGTTTCCTTCCCCAGCATCCAGCGACAAAGAGCCGACTACGGCTTTCCACTTGCCGCCGGGCGCGCACGGAGGATGATTGTTACAGGGCGTATTTCCTGTATTAATTATTTGAAACGTCCGGACGGCGGTGCCGACGTTGGCCTCGGTCGTAGCTTTTACGGAATATCTTATGCGGGTGTTGGCGACCGAGGAGCCGGCGCGGGTTTCGGCGGTAGTGTCCTGATGAAGCGGGACCATCCGGGCAACATAGATTTTGTCTCCGATGAAATCATTCACATCCAGGGGCCGATAATCTTTATGCCGGAAACTGAGGATTACTTCCTGACGGCGCCGAAGACCTTTGGGCAGCGTCAAAGTGAAAAAGCCCGAAGAGTCGGACTTGGAGGCTGCGCTTCCTAAGGCATTGACGGCGGTGATTTGGACATCCGCCAGCGGCAGTTGGCGGTTGTGGTCGGCATCCTGCCGCAAGACGGCGCCTTTCAAGGTCACCGGTCGACGGCGACTGAGCACGGCGACGGCTGAAGCAGCCGCCAGGGTGGCAAGAATCACGGCTGCCCAAATTGCGGTGGTCTTGCGTCTACTCATTGCGCTCCCTTATGTTTTAACATTCTAGGACGCAGTTTTCGCACGGCAAGTTTTCTCGCTATCATGGTTAGTCACTGTTCCAAGTCGATATGGATGCATCTAAATCTAACTGATGCGCACGGAAGAAAATAAATTTCCTAAGAAACGCCTTTCGCGAAGGGAACTCCTTTTTCAAATCGGTGGCCTTGGTCTGCTGGGGATTCTCGATAGCGGCCAGGTAATTGCATCGATCGCCGAAACGCGAGCAGCGCAGGCTTCCCAGCCTTCGCCGGCTGCGGCCGTCCTCTCGCCCGAGGACGATGATTTTCTGCAGGAGATGGAAAAGCGAAGCTTTCAATACTTCTGGGAGCAGGCGAGTCCGCAAACCGGGTTGATCAGGGATCGATGCAACGTAGCGAAGGATGACAACTCGATTGTGGCCAGTATTGCGGCAACAGGATTTGGGCTGACCGCTCTTTGTATCGGGGAACAGCGGGAATTCATTACATCGTCCGATGCGCGGGATCGGGTTTTGGCGACTCTGCGCTTCCTCTGGAAAAAGATGCCGACCCATCGGGGATTTTTCTACCACTTCGCTGACATCAACACCGGCGAGCGAGTTTGGGATTCCGAAGTCTCTTCTGTCGACACGGCCATCCTGCTGTGTGGTGTTCTCACCTGCCGAAGACATTTTGAGGAGCATTCTGAGATCAGTCTGCTGGCGTACCAGATATTTAACCGGGTCGATTGGAGCTGGCTGTCCGAGGATACTTCATTGTTGCCGCATGGGTGGACCCCTGAATTCGGGTTTCTGCCCTATCGCTGGGACTATTACAGCGAGATGATGATGATCTATCTGCTGGGGTTGGGATCGCTTCCGCATCCCTTGCCGGGGGAGGCGTGGAATGCCTGGAAGCGTCTCCGGTTTGAATATGATGGCATTCGTTATATCGGTTCGTTCGCGCCGTTGTTTGTACATCAGTATTCGCAGGCCTGGTTTGATTTTCGCGGAAAGCGCGACCAGTATGCCGATTACTTTGAAAACTCGACGCTGGCCACGGACGCCCACCGGCATTTCTGCCTGGAACTGGGCAAACAGTTTCCCGATTACAGCGACGACCTGTGGGGGATTTCCGCCTCCGATTCGCAGAAGGGCTATGTGATCTGGGGAGGTCCGCCGATGATGGGGCCGATTGATGGAACCATTGTTCCCAGCGCGTCGGCCGGTTCTTTGCCTTTTATGACCCAGCCCGTGATGCGCGTGCTGAGGAATATTAAAGATCGTTACCCTCGCGCGTGGAGCCGTTACGGATTTGTGAACGCGTTTAACCCGCTCAAGAATTGGTACGACAGCGACACGATCGGCATTGATGCAGGCATTTCCATGCTGATGGCGGAGAATGTCCGCACGGGTTTCGTCTGGAAAACATTCATGAAGAACCAGGAGGCGACGCGCGGCATGGATCGGGCCAGCTTCAAGAAGTATCAGCCTTAACCACGCAACGACTGTTCAGCGATGTTTACTTGAGTTCGATTACCGCCAGCCCATGGCTGGGCAGAGTTATGGTTAACTCGCCGTGCTGGAGATGCTCGGCTTCGGGCGCGGAGAGATTCGCCGCACTGCGAAGTTCCTGAATCTGTTTCTGCGTAGGGTAACGCGGACTTCCCATCTTCTCGTAAGCCGGGCGAACGTCACCGTGCTCGCCGTCCACCCTCGAAACCGAGGCATGCTTTTGGTTGGTATTCTTAAAGCGCAAGGTAATTTTTCGCGGAGAGCCGGATTGCTCGGGCGGCGCATAGTTCCACACCGCGAGCACCAACGTTCCATCCTTTCGACGAGTAAGCAGAGCGGACTCGGAATCGAGTTGGATGCGTTCTTCTCCGAGTTCGTGAAGTAGTTCGAAGGCGTCGAAAGCGGGCTTGGGAATGCCATCCTCGGCGATGAGACCGTAGCCGCCATAGAACGGGGTTTTGACCGCGCCTTGTTCCTCGAAGACATCGGAGAAAGTCCAGTAAGACATGATATCGACCAAACCATCGCACTGGCGGATTGTATCCGCCATCCAAGGGCCCATATAAGTCGCATCGGTGACATCGGGCTCGTTCTTGTAACTGGCGTTGAATTCGCTCCAGATCAGCGGAAGGCTGGGCATGCTAGACGATTTGATCTGGTTATGTACTTTATCTACTGCGCGACAGACCATGCGATCCCGAGGAATGTCTTCCTGCGTTCCGAAAATGTCTTTCGCCGTATCGTTGGCATAGACGTGGGTGGAGACATAGTCTAGCGGGATTTGTTTCTCCGCACAGTGCTTAATGAATGCGTCAACCCAGGCGGCTTGCGCAGTCGCGGGGCCGCCGACGCGGAGTCGCTGATTCACCTTCTTAATTGTGACGGCCGTGTGGTCGTAAAGCTCCCAATAAGTTTCCTGTTTAGGTTGTCCCGCCCAAAAATCAAGATTGGGCTCGTTCCAAACTTCGAAATACCATTGTGAAATTTCATCGATTCCGTAGCGTTCGACAAGGTGCTGAACGAAGGCTCTCACTAGATCGTCCCAGCGATCCCAATCCTTTGGAGGAGCAACATTCGGGTGGTACCAGAAAGCTTGAAGGGTGTGGCTGGCCGCCAGTTTGTCGGGCATAAAACTGATTTCGACGAAGGGACGGACTCCATTGACCAGCAAGCCATCATAGATGTGGTCGATGTAAGAAAAGTTATAGACGGGATGTCCCTGACTATCTTCACCGTAAATACCGACCTCGTCATTGAAGATGCCGTGAAAGCGAACATAGGTAAAATCTGTGATCTGCCTGACTGCGCGTAAGTCACCGAGGTAATCCTCGCGCAGGCTTAGTATGGCCCGTCCGGATCCAAACATCTTTTCCCAAAAATGGGGGAAGGGATGCGAAGGGGCTTTTGTATCGATGACTAATACTTCCGTCTGTGGATCTGTGACTTGAGCATAAATGGGTGAAATGCCCGAAGAGAACGTCAAGATAACTGCGAGAGTAAGAATGTGACGGTGCCGCATAGTTGCTCGCGTGAAGATTATACTTCGGACGAGTTCTTCGATCTTTGCCTGCGACTGGTTCAAGCTACCTTGGTGCGCGGTTTTGACGAACTGATGCGGCCGGCTGGCTTCTCCTGCAACAACAGTTCGGTGGCCTGCACGCGCGGATGGCTATGGAACCAGCGTTGCACAACTTCATCGTTAAGGAAATTTGCCATTGAGAGAAGGCTCATGCCCTGGTGGTGAGCCATCCAGCAACGCACGGTTTCAAAGCCGCGAGATGAGCGACGGTGCGATGGACTAAAGTCCAAGGATTCGTAATAACCGTAAGAGCTCAAACATCGTTTGCGTTGCAGAGTGCGCAAATTCCGGATCGAAGCAGCGGGTTCAATATCCAAGGCCAAGAAGGTTGAATATGGCGAGATCACAGGTCCGTTCTGCTCGGGTTTGTGAATCGCCAACTGAGGAACGCCAAAAGCGAAGTAGTGATAGTTGCCGGAGGAATCTAATTGGCTGGAAGCTGACTCAGAAATGCCCCAAGGTACTTTCTTACTGGAGGCATAGGCTCGTTGAGATCGTACGGCGGCCTCCGCCGCGCGCTG
>Ga0182024_10015074_pt1 | contig 14862 bp, 12 predicted proteins | sample P32metaG_FD_120480 | JGI IMG/M metagenome (GOLD analysis project Ga0182024, IMG submission 120480) | Permafrost microbial communities from Stordalen Mire, Sweden - P3-2 metaG (Illumina Assembly) | ecosystem: Environmental > Terrestrial > Soil > Wetlands > Permafrost | place: Sweden: Stordalen... | reverse complement strand
TCCGATCGCGCACGACCTGGGAATCTCAAACAACTGGTTTTTCGCCGCCTTCTCCGGAGCGCTCGTCATTTCGGGCCTGCTCGGGCCGCGCGTCGGCAGGCAGATCGATATTGTCGGCGGTCGACAAGTCCTGTCGATATCGAATGTCACGCTTGCGATCGGCCTCGCGTTGCTCGGCAGCGCTCACTCCCTTTTCGTTTTGGTCGCCGCTTGGCTGATGCTCGGCATCGGGATGGGGCTTGGTCTATACGACGCCGCCTTCGGCGCGCTGGGCCACATCTACGGCGCCAAGGCAAGACGTGCGATCACGGGCATCACACTGCTGGCAGGGTTCGCCAGCACCATTGGATGGCCGCTAAGCGCTTGGGGTCTGGATACGATCGGATGGCGCAACACCTGCTTTGCCTGGGCCGCCGCGCACATGCTGCTAGGCCTGCCACTCAATCTGATTTTCCTGCCGCAAGTAGATCGCGTGAAGGCCGCCGCAGTCGCCCTGGTGAAGCCACACATTCCGATCGACCGGACGATGGTCTTGTTGGCAGTCGCGTTCGCGGCGGCGTGGGCGGTGACTGGCGCGATGGCAGCCCACCTTCCGCGTATTCTCGAGTCGCTGGGCGCTACCAGCTTGCAAGCCGTTACTGCGGGTGCATTCATTGGACCGGCGCAGGTTGTCGCGCGCGTTGCCGAAGCCAGCTTCCTGAGTCGCTTTCACCCCCTGGTCTTGACCCGCATTGCCTGCGTGACGCATCCGGTCGGCGCCGCCATCATGGCGTTTGTCGGTGGGCCCGCCGCGATCGTCTTTGCGATATTCCACGGCACCGGCAACGGCATTCTCACGATCGCGCGGGGCACGCTTCCGCTGGCAATCTTCGGACCGGAAAATTACGGCTACCGGCTCGGAATCCTCGGAGCGCCGGCGCGTATCGCGCAAGCGGCGGCACCATTGGCATTCAGCGTGCTGATCGACCATCTCGGTGGCCGTGTGCTGATCGTGTCATCTGGCCTCAGCATTTTAGCCCTTGCCGCGTTGTGCCTGGTTCAAAGCAAAGTCCCACTAATTGCGGTCGTAGCTGGTTCTCCATCAGGCAAAGCGGGCTAAGCGCCGCCGGTATCACGCTATTTTTTGTTGGGTGCGCGCGTGCGGAGCACCTTTTTGATTATAACGAGAACTCGTTTCGGATGAGCGACCTAAATTATAAGAGTTACCCGCTGACCGGCGCGAAACACGGTCACTGTAAGCAACCGGGAAAAGGTCGCCCAGTTGCCTCCAGCGGGACCGCCTTGCATGACTGAGTGATCACGCTTCACCGCATAGGCCGGTTAAACGATTTGTTCACCTGATCCGGCGACAGTTTGCCCCGGGCCGCGTATCATGCCTAAGCCGTCGCCGATCTCAACCCGGCGGCGGCTTTCGTTTTTCTAAGACCCTTGACGGCGGTTGCCCGACTAACCGCGACGGGCTGTAGGGACCAAGATCGCCCGACCCCGACATATAGAGCGATTGCGCAAAGCGGCGCGGCGCGCTCTGATGCAGGATGGCTCCAAAACATCATCCTGCCCCGTTGTCCGGCGGCGACCGCAAAGCCCTCAGGAAAGAGCTTTCGAAGTCGCGGGCGATGACGCACATTTTCGCCGAGCGGTCGGCGGAAAAGCGGCGCGAGGGCGAGGCGCTGATCCGGGAAGCCGATAACCACCGATGACATGGCCGATCGCGTGGCTGGCTCCGACCGGAACACCGCTGGTGCCTCCGAACATCGACAGCCACATCCCAAACTGGCAATCCATCCGAAGCTGCAGATCGTCACTGGCGCCGCCGAGTCAAGGCAACGAGGCATGGAGCAGCTTGAGCGCCGAGGTGGCCGCCGCATCGGCGAGCGGGGACGCCCGCAATGCGCACAGGCGCTCAACGGCATGGTCCAATGCCTTCATACCGGTCGCGACCAGGTTCGGAATCGGTGAAGCGAGGGTGGCGCGAGGATCGAGCACCACGACTTGGGGCACGAACAGCGGGTGCGAAAAGCTTTCCTTTACCGGCCGGGTTGGATCGGTCACTCCGGCATAATAGGTGAATTCGGCCGCGGAGAACATTGTGGGCGTGGCCAGCATGCGAATGTGGTTCACCGCATCCGCCGGCCAATGGCTTGGATCCTGATGCCGGCCGCCGCGGTGCGGGTCGAGTCCCTGTGTCGTGCGGATGTCGTGCCACAGGCACAGCAGCATCACCTTGGTCGCGTCGATCACGGAGCCGCCGCCGATTGCCACCAGCAAATCCGCTTCGGCGGCGCGGGCGGCAGCCGCGCCATCGATCACGCATTGACGCGGGGTATGCGCAGTGATCCCGGCATAGAATCCGGCGAATTTGCCGCAAGTCGTCAATCGAAAAGTAAGCAGCGTTGAGTTGAGGAAGAAGTAGACCATGAGTGTCGAACGTATGCCCGACGAGCGGCTCATTCGTTTCTACGACAATATTCGACAACAGGTCGACACTGATCGTGCTTGCAAACACCGGTTCATGGCGAACCCGACCGTTCGCCAGGGCGCCGATCAGCTACGAAGCGAAATTGTCAAACGACGATTGACGCACTCGCCGATTGATTGGCCGGATTAGTCACCTGGACGATCACGCAAGACGATAAGGTAGTTGACAGTGAATGTTTCACGTTTGACTTGGATGCCGTGTCAGAGGCTCAACTTGCGGGCCGAAGTCTACGGTAATTCGGTCCAGTCGAACCCTGCGGGTCTGGGATCATCACCTGCAGTTAGCTCCTCGGCTTTGCTTCGAGCCCGAAGCCGGACCTCAAGCTGGTGCGCCTTGAACGTCACACCGCCCACGGTCCTATTCATCACTTGAGCTATCAGAGGTGTCGGATACCGTCGGGCCATCTGCTTCAGATCATCTTCCGGAGTGCAGCGTCTACCCATTTCCATCCTCCTCCCATCGGGCCGGACCTAGAAAGCCGGAGGGGACCGGAAGTTCCGTAAAGTCCCGGTGCATTCTTGAATGCCGCCGCCGAAAACGCCGGAACAGCGAACCGCTGAAAGTCCCGCTGCGCCGGCGAATTATTGATCGTCTAATGAGAATGCCTCATCGCAGCCGGTCTGTTCATCATGCGCAACATCGCGGGACCACCCGTTTTCAGGAATCGCCAAACCAGCAAGCCCGCGAGAATGAGAAAAGCGATATTGAGCCAGGTCGTGTAGTTCCACGCGACGGAGGCGTCAGCCACGCGCGCATTACGTTGCGCAGGAACGAGCCCCAGAGCCCCGAATATCAATTCGACAACAAGCGCGGCGCCCGCCATCGCAGCGTAGAACGTGACGAACAGGAAGCCGGCCATCTTCAGCCCGTAATATTTGCGATAGATGTTCAGGATCGGGAGAATGACCAGATCAGCAAAGATGAACGCGATCACGCCACCGAAACTGATGCCGCCATTCCAGAGCACCGCAGCCAGCGGAATATTTCCGACCGAGCACACGAACGAGATCACCGCCACCAGCGGTCCAACGATCGGCCCCCACAGCTTGGCAACAAGCGGGTGGCCGACAAGGAAGAACGACTGCCAGAATTCGGCAGGTACCCAAGCGGCGAGTGCGCCGGCAATTAGCAGGCCTCCCGCGATGTCGAGCCAGACCGAGGCCCAGTCCATTACGAAATAGTGGCTGATCGCCGTGAGGCCTTGTTCGGACGTTATTCGCTGCCAAAGAGAGCCACCTTCGGTAACGGACATGTCCATTTCGGCGTGGCCTTCCATTCGACCTGCGATACCCCTATCGGCCTGTGCCTTCGCCGCTTCGAGAAGCCCTCGATTGAGAAACCGGCGGAAGAGAAGAACCAGCAGTCCGACCATGATCGGTGCGCCGATGAATTCGGCCAGGGTGAACTGCCAGCCCAGGAACGCCAGCATGATGATGCTGAGTTCGACAACGAGATTGGTGGAGGCCATTTCGAACGCCATAGCTGCGGTAAAATTGGCACCCTTGCGGAACAGCGAGCGGGCAAGCGCCACGGCTGCATAAGAGCACGATGACGACGCTGCTCCGAGAGCGAGAGCCGTCGCAATAGAACGCGGCCGGTCGTCCGGCAGCAGCCGAGCCATTTCCCGATGGGAAACGACCGCCTGCACGACTGCCGACAGCGCGAAGCCAAGAATCAACGGCCACAGGATTTCCCATCCCATGGCGAACGCCATGCTGAGGGCGCGTAGGATTGCTTCAATCATCGGCCGCTCCCTTGCTTCAGACACCTGCGACCAACGCCCGTCGCACAGAACGGTTCGGTGGTCAGCATCGTGCTTCGATCATCTTGGTGATTTCCTCCGGTGCGGCGAAAATCACCGCAGCCCGATCGCCCATCATGCCGGCTGGCACGATCGCAGGTGCATCTTTCACCGGTCCATCCTTGCTGGAGTCGGTCATGAACCGCAGATTACGTTCCCAAAAGGCGCGCGTCTTGCCGTCGGATGTGGTCACGCGATAGGTGTCGTGGCAATAGGTGATTGCCTTGACCTGTTTGCCGGGCTCAAGACTTTTTAGGTTGGGATCGCGTCCGCCGCCCATCATTCCCCCCATGCCCTCCATTTGCGCCTGAGCGCCCCGCTCCGGCACCGCCCCAGGTTTGGTAGCGTCTTTGAGGAAAGCCAGCAGGTCGGCACGAACGTGGGCGTCCTTGATGCCTTCGAAGGGCATGTCATTGTCCGGCACCATGCGCTGCGGATCGGTCAACCATCCATCGAGCGCGCGGTCGTCCCAGGTGATGCCCGACGCCTTAAGCGCATCGGAATAACGGTCGAAACTCGGCAGGGATCCGGCCTTCCGTCCCCAAAGCCCGGCCAAACTTGGCCCCGTCAAATTTCGATCCGGTTCGAGCGAGTGGCATGGCGCACAAGCCCGGAAATCTTGATGACCGCGCGTAGCGTTGCCTTGCTCGGCAAGAGCGGAAGACAGCGATGCGAAGGTGATTAACGCCACGATCGCGAATTTGCTCATTGTCGGTCTCCCTTACGTCCAGAAAACAGGTATTTCACGAGCGCTGCTGCCGCCAGGATCAGCACGATGACGACCAGCACATAGAAAAGCCCCATGCTCCACGTCATTCCAGACGTCATACCGTTCATCATGGTTCACCTCACTTGACTGGTTTCGGGATAAGTTACCCTTTCCGCTTCGCGCTTGCACAATGCGTGTTTGCTGATTCAGCGCGCGCATTGCGCTCCCTGCGTCATTTCCTGCTGGTGGGCGTCACCGGGATTTTGGACCTCCCCGATAATGCAATGCGGATCTACCGTCGTTCGTATTCGTTGCGGGCCGCAACCTCGACATCATCTCAAGAGGAACCGCCGTTTCGACGATTCGCCCATCCTACTTAGGCGGTTGCCCGAGTTCCGCCGGTGCCGAACCCTCTTTTCGCGCATCGCATTCTTGCAACAATTCGGAGCCTGACCAGATGACCGTTCCATCATCTTCCACGATGAGCGGCATGAACAGATTCACGGTTTCCCTCAGTCGAACGACGCGGGCTAAGGCGCTTTCGTTGTCCGGGTGCGGTTCGCAGCGAAGGACCAGATCGCCACAAGGAAGAGAGTCCACCTGAGACATTGGACCATCGGCATAAAGCAGGGTCACGGGTCCAAACTCCGGTCGCTGCTTCCAACGCCGCAACAGTTCCTGACAGGCAAGCTCGACAGCACGCGGCACCGGCCTGATCTCGCTTTCCCAGTATTGAACGGCCCCGCGACTCAGTCCCAGCATCTCCCCTGCCGCAACCTGGTTGATTCCCAACTTCTTCCGCCACTTCTTGAAGTCCCACTGGTCCATAACGTCATCCTGGAACTGAGGAACGTGAGCGCGCTTCCGTCATTCCGCGGCCTGCGAGCGGTCGAGGGCATTTGCCGTAGTCTGGGCCTCGACGCCCCTCTCCACTGGAACGGCAGCAGTCGGTTCGCGGGGCATCCCGAAGCCCTTGATCAGCGCATAGACGGCCGGGATCACGATGAGCGTCAGCATGGTCGACGAGACCATACCGCCGATCATCGGCACGGCGATACGTTGCATGACCTCAGAGCCGGTGCCGGTGCTCCACAGGATCGGAATGAGGCCGGCCATGATGGCAACGACCGTCATCATTTTTGGTCGCACCCGTTCGACCGCGCCGAGCATGATGGCCTCGTTCAGGTCACGCAGCGTGAATGACTTGCCTTCCGCCGCCCTCTCGGCGTGAAGCTCCTTCATCGCCTGATCGAGATAGATCAGCATGATGACGCCAGTCTACGCCGCGACGCCTGCGAGCGCAATGAAGCCCACGGCCACCGCGACGGACATGTTGAAACCAAGCCACCACATCAGCCACAACCCCCCGACGAGCGCGAACGGCAGAGAAAGCATCACGATCAGTGTCTCGGTCAATCGTCGGAAATTGAGATAGAGCAGCAGGAAGATGATCAGCAAGGTGACTGGCACCACGATCTTTAGCCTGGCCGTGGCGCGCTCCAGATATTCGTACTGGCCGCTCCAGACGACATAGTTGCCCGGCGGAAACTGCACACTGGCGGCGACCGCCGCCTTGGCGTCGGCGACGTAGCCGCCGAGATCGCGGTCGCGGATATCAACGAAGATGTAGACGGCGAGTTGGCCGTTCTCGGTCCGGATCGAGGTCGGTCCACGCGCAAGCTTGATGGCGGCGACTTCGCCAAGCGGGACGGTCCCGCCGCCTGGCAGGGCCACCAGCACTTCACGCGCGATTGATTGCGGATCGCTACGCAGATCGCGCGGATAGCGCAGGTTGACGCCGTAGCGTTCGCGGCCTTCCACAGTCGTGGTAACCGTCTCGCCGCCTAAGGCGGACGACACCGTGTCCTGCACGTCGCTGACCATGAGACCATAGCGCGCGAGCGCCTCCCGGTCGGGCACGACGTCAAGATAGTAGCCGCCGATAACCCGTTCAGCGTAGGCGCTAGACGTTCCAGGGACCGCTTTGACGACGGTTTCGATTTGCCGCGCCAGCTTTTCCATCTCCGTCAGATCCGTACCCAGAACCTTGATGCCGACCGGCGTGCGAATTCCCGTTGCAAGCATGTCGGTTCGGGCCTTGATCGGCATGGTCCAGGCGTTGGAAACACCGGGAAACTGCAACTCCTTGTCCAGATCGGCGATCAGGCCGTCGACAGTCAGGCCAGCGGGCCATTGATCCTTGGGTTTCAGATTGATGATGGTTTCGAACATTTCGGTGGGAGCAGGATCGGTTGCGGTCTCGGCGCGTCCAGCCTTGCCGTAGACCGACTCGACTTCGGGAAAGGTCTTGATGATCTTGTTCTGCATCTGCAGGATTTCCGCCGCCTTGGTCACCGACAGGCCCGGCAGCGTCGTCGGCATGTACATCAGCGTGCCTTCGTTCAGGCTCGGCATGAACTCCGTTCCAAGTTGCCGCGCCGGCCACAGGCTGACCGCCAGGGCGGCGATCGCGAGAAAGATCGTCAGGGTCTTGGCTTTCAGCACGCCACGGATCAGAGGTCGATAGATCCAAATCAGGAAGCGGTTGATCGGATTCTTGTGCTCCGGAATGATCCTGCCGCGTATGAACAGCACCATGAGAGCCGGAACCAGAGTGATCGACAGGATCGCCGCCGCCGCCATCGAGAACGTCTTGGTAAAAGCAAGCGGGCTGAACAGACGCCCCTCCTGCGATTCCATGGTAAAAATCGGCAGGAACGACACGGTGATGATCAGCAGGCTGAAAAATAGCGCCGGACCGACCTCACTCGCCGCTTCGATCAGAACTTCAAGGCGCGGCTTGCCCGGCGGCGCCCGTTCGAGATGCTTGTGAGCGTTCTCGATCATGACGATGGCGCCGTCGATCATGGCGCCGATCGCGATGGCGATGCCACCGAGGCTCATGATGTTTGAGCCGATGCCGAGCGCTTTCATGGCGCCGAACGCCATCAGGATCCCGACAGGCAACATCACAATCGCGACCAGCGCACTGCGCACGTGAAGCAGGAACACGATGCAGACAAGCGCAACGACGATGCTCTCTTCCGTGAGCGTCCGCCTCAGCGTCTCGATCGCGCTGTGGATCAGGTTCGAGCGATCATAGACCGGTATGATCTGCACATCCTTCGGCAACGCCGACGCCATTTCGGCCAGACGCGCCTTCACATTGTCGATGACATCAAGCGCGTTTTGGCCGAAGCGTTGCAGGACAATGCCGCTGGCGACCTCGCCTTCGCCATTGAGCTCGGTAATGCCCCGGCGTTCGTCCGGACCAAGCTCGATCCGCGCCACGTCCTTCAGCAGGACCGGCGTGCCTTTGTCTACTTTCAGCACGATGTTCGAGAGATCGGAGATGCTTTTGACGTAGCCCCTACCTCGCACGATGAATTCGAACTCCGACAACTCTACGGTACGTCCGCCGACGTCCATGTTGCTGCCGCGGACCGCATCGCGCACCTTGGCCAGCGGGATATTCAACGACCTCAACCGGTTCGGATCGACGATGATGTTGTATTGTTTGACGAAGCCGCCGACGCTTGCCACTTCGGCCACACCCTCCGCCTTGGAAATGCCGTAGCGGATTGTCCAATCCTGCAACGATCGCAAATCCGCCAGCGATTTATCCTTGGACTGTAGCGCATATTGATAGACCCAGCCGACTCCGGTTGCGTCGGGCCCCAGTGTCGGCGTCACCCCGGCCGGCAATTTGCGGGCAGCGGCGTTGAGGTATTCCAGCACGCGCGAACGCGCCCAATAGATATCGGTGCCATCCTCGAAGATGATGTAGACGAACGAGACGCCGAAGAACGAAAAGCCGCGCACCACCTTCGATTTGGGTACGGTCAGCATGGCCGTCGTCAGTGGATAAGTGACCTGGTCTTCGATTACCTGCGGCGCCTGACCCTGGTATTCGGTATAGACGATCACTTGGGTATCGGAGAGATCGGGAATGGCGTCGAGTGCCGAGTGTTGCACGGCGTAGACGCCGGCAGCCACGGCAAAGACTGCACCGATCAGTACCAGCATCAGGTTCCGGGCGGACCAATCGATAAGACGCGCGATCATTGCGATTTCCTCGCGGCATCCATACCATTGAGCGCGGCTTTGAGGTTGCTTTCGGCGTCGATCAGGAAGTTCGCGGAGACCACCACCTTGTCGCCTTCGGCAAGTCCTTCCTTGATCTCGACGTGGCCGCCGCCGCGACGCCCGAGCTTCACTGCGCGTGGTTCAAAACGGCCTTCGCCCTTGGCGAGAAGCACAATCTGGCGTTCCCCGCTGTCGATGACCGCGCTGTTCGACACGGTGACAACTGGAGCCTCCGTTCCTGTGGCGATTTCGACATCCGCATACATATCCGGCTTCAGCACATCGTCCGGATTTGGCAATTCGATTCGGATTCGCGCGGTCCGCGTCTCTGCCATCAAATGCGGATAGATCAACACGACTTTGCCGCTAAAAACCCGATCGGGATAGGCGCGAAGCCGGACGTCGGCCTTTTGTCCGACCTCAAGCAGGGAAAGATCACGCTCCGCGACATCGGCCAGCACCCAGACAACGTCGTGATCTGAGATCCGGAACAGCACATCCCCCGGAGCCGCGCGCATGCCGTTAACCGCCGTGCGCTCCACGATATCGCCGTCTTGTGGCGCGGGCCAACTCACATAGGCCGGGATTTCGCGGGTGCGCTCTATGTCGGCAATAAATGCTTCGGGCGCGTCGAGGTTTTCGAGGCGCCGCCGCGCCCCTTTCAAGGCTTGATTGCCTATGCCAGCCTCAGGGTGAGCGTTGAGAGCCGACAGATATTCCGCAGCGGCGCTCGACAAGTTCGGCCCGTAGATACGCATCAGCGGCTGTCCTTTGTGGACATGCGCGCCGGTGGTGACATTTCCGACGGTATCGATGAAGCCTTCAAAACGCAGCGATACAACCGATTTGCGGCGCTCGTCTTCCTGAACGGTGCCCGGGGCGCGAACCATGGTGTTCAAGGTTCGGCGCTCTGCGAGCTCGGTCTGAACGCCTGCCTTCTGCAGTTTGCCCGCGCTGACCCTGACCGACGAATCGTCGTCCTGTTCGTTCTCATAGACCGGCAAATAGTCCATCCCCATCGAATCCTTCTTTGGAGTTGGCGATGTGTCGGGAAGGCCCATGGGGTTGCGGTAGAAGCGGATTTTGCCGTGATCCCCGCCCTTCGCGGTCATGACTTCCGGAGCCTTCTCCTCGAAACTCACGTCTTCGCTTGCGTGGACTGCCGCATAGTCTTTGCCCGAGGATGTCTTCTTTGGGCTAAGCGAATAGTTCGGCGCGCCGTCCGGATCGCGGTAGTAGATGATCGGTCCAGTTGTTTCCGGCTGCGCCGGGTTTGGTTTTGCCGCTGCGGGGAGCACCGCGGAAGGCCACACGGTTAGCGGTCCATTCGACCGTCCAACCGCCATTCCGGCCGCTCCGGCGGCAACGACCGCGGCTATCATTAAGAAGGCGCCGACTGGCCGTCTCATAGTGAACCTCCGGCCAGACGTTCCATGTCAGCGTATTTCGCCTGCAGCTCCACCTTGAGCTTCAGCAAGTCGAGTTGAACCGCTCGAAGCCTTCGTTCCGATTCGAAAACGGAAGAGAGATCGGACGAACCTGCCTGAAACCCGTTTCGCGCATTGTCAACGGATGAGCGGGCAGGCGGCAGTTGGCGCGATGCATAGATCTGCACGACCTTCCGCAGCGCATCGACGCTGAACCAGGCGTCGGCAATTTGTCCGTCGATCCGCAGTCGCAGCGCCTCGTTGCGGGCTTGCGCCGCGCCAAGACGCGCGCCCGCCGCACGTTGCTCGGCGTCCTTGACCTCGTAGTGCAGCGGCAATGAAAATTTGGCCATAAACTCGCCGGTGTCCTCCACGAACGGCCGCTGCACGTACCTCGCGCCGAGCGTCACGTCGGGATAGTAGTTGAGATCGGTAAGAGATTTGGTCTGCGCCGCGGAATTGCTCTGCGCCCCAGCCAGCGCCAGCATCGGGTTCGCGGACCGTGCGAGCGCCTGCACCTGCGCGAGGCTGATCACCCTGACGGCCCGAAAGCCGGTCGGCGCAGCTAACGGTGCCAGGGACGGACGCCCGATCAGGGCATTGAGCCGCGCTGCGGCGGATTTCAGTTCGCCCTGCCGGCGAACGACATCGCCCTCGGCAGTAGCCGCTTCGATTTCAGCCTTGATGACATCTTGCTGATCGACCGACGTCGCGCCGTACCGCGATCGCAATAACCCAAGTATTTCGTCATACCGCCGTTTGATTTCGACGGAGATGCCGACAGCCTCGTAAGCCGCGTTATATTCACCATGCGCAGCAATAACCTGCGCAATCAGTTCGGTAACGGTCGCGCGGCCCTGGAATTTTGCGGCATCGGCTTCAGCTTGCGCGATATTGCGCTCGATGCCGTATTTGCCCCACAGCTTGATTTCCTGCTCGACGCCAAAGCGACGCTGTCCGACGCCAAGACTATTGACGTCCCAGGCTTCGAGAACAAGGCTCGGATCGGCCAGCACTCCAGCGGTACCAACCTTGTGGACCGCCGCATCGAAATCGAGCGCCGCCGCCGCCACCGTCGGATTGAGGCGTTTAGCGATTGCAACGACGCTTTCCACCGTCGCCCCGGGCAGCGTCTGGTCGCCTGCCGCTGCCGGAGACAACCACAGCACCGCTGTGGTTGCTCCAATTGCAGCGAGCCGAGTGATTCCGACCGGGCGGATCACGGCGTCGCCTTAAGGACGAGCTTGCTTTCGACCGTTCCGGTTTCGCCTTGCACCTTGGCGCCGAGCGAAAGCTGCCAGCCTCCGGCCATGCTCACGGTCGCCTTGAACTTGTAAACACCGGGCTCCGTGCTGGGCATCGCCGTGACCTTGGTCGCCATCTCCTGCATACCGTCAGGAGCCATATCCAGACGTGTTGCGAAAATAACCGCGTCGGGCACGGGCTTGCCGTCGGGCTTATGGATCAGGCGGACCGCGATGATCGCGTCGCCCTTCTTGAGGGTCTGGTCGACGAGTTGGAATTCGTAGTCCTTGATGTCGGCGCGCGCGAGCGTGGCCGACCCGTTCATGGCAATGCCGATCAACGCGGCCTGGAGGGCGCGCGTGTAGGTGTAGCTCTTCATGTTGCAATCCTCGATGTCCTGATGTGCCGCAAACGGCGGCATGCGTTTATCCGCGCGGCCAAAGAGCCGCGCAGCAGCAGACGGCGTCGTGACGCCGATCAGGTCGAGATTCGAGGAGGATGGTCCGGTGGGGCGCCAATGAGGCCATCGGCGAACAGGTCGACGAGAGCAAAGGACAGCCCGCGCGTCTGGAAAGCAACCTGGATAGCGTTCGTCGGGAATGGCTCAGCCAGAGCGATCGTCATCGTGCACATTGCGACGAGCGGACAATCCGGACAGTTTTTATTTTGCTGTCCATCCGGACAGCAAGGCATGTCGCCGGACATGGCCGACATATCACTCATCTCGGCGACAGGCAGCCGTTTTGCCGCAGCCGGTGTTACCAGCGGCGCAGCAACGAGCCCAGCGATGACAAAGACCGCGAGCATACGACCGATGAGTCGGCGAAGATTCATTACCCAACATCACACAGGAAGGGGCAACTTGGGAAGGCGTATCACTTCACATAGTTGCTAGATAGCGAAACGCGCCCGAAAGCGTCGAAAATACATATGGTTAGCTTTTCACTGCGGAGCCGAGTTAGAGAACTCAGCTTGGGCGAGCGCTACCCGAATAGACGAACCCCATCGCCCGCGGCGCTTTGAGATAACCGGTTTCCAGGCTTTCGATCCGAAAGCCGGCGGATTGCATCAGATCGTCCGGTTTGCGATTAAGGTGGCAGCCGCCCGCAACACGCTTCCATATTGGCGTTAGCCTGTCCTGCCAACGAGCCACGCCAATTTCTGGTGCACGCCCGTGCTCGGCGAAGAGGAGCACGCCACCGGGTTTGAGGACCCGACGAATCTCCGTGAGCGTTTTGGCAGCGTCGTTGACGGTGCAAAGCGTGAAGGTCATCACCACCGAGTCTATGCTTTTGTCGTCCAGTGGCAGGGCTTCTCCCGAGCCCCGCAGAAGCTCGACCGGAACATGTGCCTTCTCGGCGCGTTCTTCGGCGAATTGCAGCAGTTCCGCAGAAGGATCGACGCCACAAACTTGATCGGCTTGCTCCCCGTAGAAAGGAAGATTCAACCCAGACCCAATGCCGATGTCGAGCACGCGGCCGCTGGCGGCTTTTCCGATCCGTTCTCGGAAAGGTACCATTTGTTTCTGCTGCATCACGAGATCGAGCACCCGTGGAAACAGCCATGCATTGTAAAAGCCCATCAGTTTCCTCCAGGAAGGTTTTTCTCCGCAATAGGGCGCGCAACCCCCTTGGCGAACTTCGCGTCAGCTTCGCAGAAAACGGCTGAACTGAAAACGCTGCGTGTTGCCGCCGGGGGTAACATGATCGTGCCGCCTGGAGTCGATCAGTTCAAACTCGGCTCCGAGCACGGAGGCAACGGCTTCCGGATCGTAACGCACGATCGGCAGCCCGCTGCACCTTTCCGGACCGTCCGGAGCGAACGTCGCGATGATCACGTGACCGCCTGCGCGGACCACTTTCTTCAGGCGAACAACGTATGCGTCGCGATCAGCGGCCTCAGTGAGAAAATGGAAGGCGGCACGATCGTGCAACAGGTCATACGTGCTCGAAGGCTCCCAGGTCGTCACATCTGCAGCGATCCAGTCGATTCCGTCGGCGCGCCGTCCGAGCCTCTTTTTCGCCTCCTCAAGGGCGTTTGCGGAAAGATCGAGGATCGCTACCCGGCTGAAGCCTTTTTCAAGCAGGCTATCAACAAGCCGTGAAGCGCCGCCCCCGACGTCGATGATAGCTGCGTCGCTTGGAATCCCGGTAGCAGCGATAAGATCGAGCGATGAAGCGGGATTCTCCTGAAACCAGCTTACTTCCTTCTCGGCTTTGGTGGCGTATACGTTCTCCCAATGCGTCTGGCGGTCGGTATTGTTCACGACTGCATCCCTTCCTTTGAATTTTCAGATCCTTCCTAAAGCCGGCCGAAGAGGGAGAGGGCCGTGTGGGGTTGCCAGACAGCTTAGCCAGACAGGCGAAGCCATCACTCGATATGCTTAGGTCGAAGATGGCACGACACGACCGGCCTTACCAGTGAGCTCGGCGAGCCATTGAAAGGTGTGTTTAAAATCGTTCGGGTGCGACGGCCTCAGCCATGAGATTGAGACCCATGACGCGCGAGCCCACGGAGCCAACGAGCATTGTGCTGTTATCGCTCGAAGGGATATCTCGAATGATCTAAATTTAGACAAACCTCGCGCGCGCGCGTTGAAGGTGAGGCTGGCCATGAAGATTGCCGCGCCGTTGCCGCGCCAAAGCGACTAGCTCTTGCCCACCTTCGCTCTCGGCGTAGGCCTTCCGGCCCTCGCAATTGCCCTGAGCCCGCCGTACGCGGTCGCGGGCACCCTTCAGTTTGGCAACGATCATCGCCTTGTCGAATTCAGACACAGCACCGAGTATCTGTCGGTTCAAATTTGATGTGGGGCCATCATCAAGGAAGGATGACGGGCTGACGTCCTTCCCGGAATTAAGGTTATTGGCAGCCTCCTTTCCCGGAATTTAGGTTATTGGCAGCCTCACGCGCGCTAAGGTTGATAAGTAAGGTTAACGCGGTGGCCCCCATGCCATTTTTCCGAACTCCTCCCGTAAGCGAGCGACCCCATAGCTCCGCAGGAAGCGGTTAACGCCGCCCCATCGGTGTCCATAAAGGAGCCCGAGCCGCGCAATTCGCGCCAGAACGCTGTCACAGTCCCAGTCACACCGCCCTGTCCAAACTACTTTATATGCCT
>Ga0182024_10015073_pt1 | contig 14863 bp, 15 predicted proteins | sample P32metaG_FD_120480 | JGI IMG/M metagenome (GOLD analysis project Ga0182024, IMG submission 120480) | Permafrost microbial communities from Stordalen Mire, Sweden - P3-2 metaG (Illumina Assembly) | ecosystem: Environmental > Terrestrial > Soil > Wetlands > Permafrost | place: Sweden: Stordalen... | reverse complement strand
TTATCAATCAGAAAGATAATTCCTATCGGCAGTTCCCCTTAAAGACGCCCAGCGCCGGGGCCGTGCCGCCGACGGGCACTCGCCCTGCCAATCCGAATCAGGTTCAGACTTCGCTCGGAACGCAACCAATCGCAGGCACGTCGTTCAGCGCACAGGGCACGCAGACCGTGACTACCATTCCGGCTGGTCAGTTCGGTAACGCGCAGCCGATCACGATCACCTCCGTTCGGTGGTATTCACCCGATTTGCAGGTGCTGATCAAGAGTTCGCGCAACGATCCTCGCAACGGCGTTGCCACTTACCAGCTGAGCGATATTTCAACCTCGGAGCCCGCGGCGTCGTTGTTTATTCTTCCTGCCGGGTTAACATTAGAGCAAGGGCCGTCGCATGGTCCTAATGGCAGAGGTAGACGCGCGCCTTAAGAGCACCGCGGTGCGCGACGGAGAAGCAGGTTGAAGGCAGTCAGGATTTTCGTGTTGTTAGGCATCGTTTCGCCGATGCTACTACTGTCGCAATATTATCCCCGGCCTGGACGTGGTCTCTCCCGCGGCACTCCGAATCCTGGGGCCATTAAGAATGTCGCCGGTTCTTTTCACGGCAAGCTCAAAGACTTGAGCAAAAAAGAGATCACGATCGAAACCGAAGACAGTCAGCTGGTTTCGATCCATCGTTCCGGCAAGACAAAATTCTTTAAGGGGACTCAGTCGATCAAGCCGTCGGACATCGATATCGAAACGCCCGTCACCGTGGACGCGATCGAAGATGTGGACCTCTCACTAACGGCGAGTAGCGTGACTGTGGACACCCCGAAGAAGAGCGGCGACGGCAAGTAGCTGCCAAGTCTAGCGCAGAGAGGGCTGCGTGCGTCAGAATGGCAAGGAGTGATGAGAGGCAGCCTTCTGAGGACGCTACTCCGGCCGCTATATCACCGCGCGTTTCGCTCTCAACTCCATGTGCGCTTGTGGCTGGCTGACCATCTCTCCGGAAGAGCCTTGCCACAGCCGGGTCCTCCTCTGCCCTCGGCATTGCTGCGATATCGAGTAAGTGAATCACTGTCGGCTGAAATGTTTCTGCGGGTTGGGAATGGTTGCGCCATGCACGTTGAGGGGCAAGTTCGAATGATGGGCACGAGTTTCGCCGATGTTGAACGGGTCCTTGATTTCGGTTGCGGGTGCGGCAATCGATTGGTGCGTCCGGAACCTTCCTGACGGCGTGTTCGTCCATAGCAAGCCGGAACCCCCGCTGCCCTTTGAGTCCGGCTACTTCGACGTCGTCTACTGTTTTTCAGTGTTCACGCACCTCGATGAGCAGATGCAGGACATGTGGCTTATCGAGATAGAGCGCATTCTGAAGCCGGGGGGAATCGTGATCTTGACAGTCCATGGGGACAGGGCAGCATGCAACTTGGACGCGGAGGCGGCTGGAATATTGAAACGTACGGGTTTCATGCATCAGCGAAGCCGAAAACTCTCTGGCATCGTTCCTGATTGGTACAACACTTCGTGGCATTCGCAGACCTACATAGTTGCGCGGCTTGACGCGCTGTTCAGTGACGTGCGTTACACCGTTGTCCCCGATGGCATCCAGGACTTAGTGGTAGCGCGGAACTGTCAGGACCAAAGACCGTCTTGCTAAACTGGTTCCTTGACACCCGCTACAAAACCGCGCGTCTCGGTAGTCAGCTATCTCAACACGGTTCCTTTGGTATGGGGGATGCTGCACGGCGAGCAGCGCGGACTATTCGATTTGTCCTTCGCGATCCCGGCCGAATGCGCCGATCGCCTGCAATCCGGACTCGCCGACATCGGCATCGTTCCGGCAGTGGAACTGAACCGGCAAAAGCTCGATATCATTCGCGGCGCCGGGATTGCCTGTCATGGTCCGGTGCGGAGCATTTTCCTGATCTCGAAGGTGCCCTACGGCGAAATCCGCAAGCTGGCGGCCGATTCCACATCGCGAACCTCAGTGGCGCTCAGCCGTGTGATTCTATCCCGCAAGTATGGCGTTGAGCCCGAAGTGCGATCGCATGCGCCGCACCTGCCGTCCATGTTGGAGCACTCAGACGCCGCGTTAATCATTGGCGATGCCGCGCTGGTGCTGGATCCCGTCGACTTGCCGTTCCATGTTCTCGACCTCGGTGATGAATGGGTCCAAATGACGGGACTGCCGATGGTATTCGCGGTTTGGGCCGCGCGGGCCGAGTTGCCGGCCCAGGATCCTAAACCGTTTCTCGATTCCATGCGCTTCGGGATGGAGCACGTTGACGATATCGCTCGTTCGGAACATGCCAAAGTAGGCGTTTCCGAAGAGCTGGCGCGGTCGTATTTGAAAGACAACATCGTCTTCGAACTCGGCGACCGGGAGTACGCTGGCCTGAAGACTTTCCTACAATATGCATCAGAGCTTCGAAGTCCAGTGCAGGGGAGACAAGTTTCCGTATGATGACGCGCCAGGAAGCGATCGACGTATATAACAACGATGATTTGATCGGCATCGGGATGGCGGCCGACGCAGTGCGCCGCAAGATGCATCCGCATGGCGTGGTCAGCTATATAATCGACCGCAACATCAACTACACCAATTTCTGTACCGAATATTGCAGCTTTTGCGCCTTCTACCGACCCATGGGGCATCAGGAAGGCTACGTGCATTCCAAGGACGTGATCTTCGAGAAGATTCAAGAGACCATCGATCTGGGCGGCACCGGCATTTTGATGCAAGGCGGACTGCATCCCGATCTCAAGATCGAATGGTATGAGGATTTACTGCGATCGATCAAGGATCGCTTTGGCGACCAGATTTGGAATCATTGTTTTTCCGCGCCCGAGATCGTGAATATTGCCGAAGTGAGCGGATTGAACTTGCGGGACACGATCGCCAGGCTGCGCGATGCCGGGCTGGAGTCGATTCCTGGAGGCGGCGCCGAGATTTTGGACGATGACGTGCGGCGCAGGATCAGCCGGTTGAAATCGTCTTCACAAGACTGGATCGATGTGCATCGCATCGCTCATTCGCTCGGCATGAGGACGACGGCTACGATGATGTTCGGCTGCGGCGAGACCATCGAGCAGCGCATGAATCACTTCGACATCGTTCGACAGATTCAGGAAGATACCGGCGGATTTACGGCGTTCATCCCGTGGTCGTTCCAGCGGGAAAACACTTCTCTCGGCAAGTTCGTCAAGCAGGAAGCCACTGCCGTCGAATATCTGAAGATGCTGGCGCTATCGCGGCTGTATTTCGAAAACATCGAGAACATTCAGTCCTCCTGGGTGACGCCGGGCCTGAAGACTTGCCAGCTGGGCTTGCGTTTCGGCGGAAACGACGTGGGAAGCATCATGATCGAGGAAAACGTCGTATCGGCGGCGGGCGCGCACAATCGCGCAACGGAAGAAGAACTGCGGCGCTTGATTCGCGATGCCGGCTTCATCCCCAAACAGCGCGATACTTTGTACCGGACTTATTTTCTGAATTAGCTGGGCCGTTCTTTTAGCAGATTCTGCACCGCTTCGGCCAGCATCTTGGGCACAAATGGCTTTTGCAGGAACGCTACTTGCTGCTGCAGGGAAGCGGGAAGATTCTCGATGAAGAACGGCGAGCCGCTGCAAACCAGGATTCGAAGGTCGGGCTTGATCTCAAGCATGCGCGTGAGCAGCGTATCGCCGGGCATGTCAGGCATGCCGAGATCGGCGATTACCATTCCGTAGCGATCGGGCGCGGCCTCGAAATCGCGCAGGGCATCGAACGATTTCAAATACGTTTCCACTTCGAATCCCAGCCGTTCGAGATATTTCTGGATTAGCTGGAGGAGCGGGGGTTCATCCTCCACCAACAGAATTTTGACGGGAGCGCCGCTCACCACATCACCGGTGACGTTTCACCCAGACCGAAAGCGATGCCGAGACTAACGCGATTGGAATCCATTTCCAGAATTGCATCTCCTATGGTGTAGGGTGTGGTGTAGTGGCGATAATCATAGCGTACATCGATGTAAGTGGCGCCCGTCAACTTATATAACACCTGGAGTCCGCCCTGCAGGTTTGAATAGGTGCCGAGACTTTGTCCCAGGGCTGAGAGTTGATTGTAACCGGCGCTGGCGCGCACTTGGATGGCGCGGCTCGCAGTAGAGGAATACGAAATCAATCCGGAAGTTTGGCGAGAGGTCAAATACAGGCCGTTCCCCGGCGTAACGCCGGTTGAATAGTCGAAGTTCAGCGACGCGGTTTTGAAACGGCGAGTCAAGCGAACCTCGGCCACCGGAAGATAGTGGACGTTGCTGAAAGTGACCACAGCGAAAGTCTCACCCGTAAGAGCCGTGATCGCTGGATCCAGCGGGACTTGCATCAGACCAAGCGTACCCGCTCGGATGCCTCCAGCCAGCGTACTGAGATCCCACTCTCGCGTTAATCCAATGGAATAACCAAGCGCGATGGTCTCCAGGCGCGAGTTGCCATAGGCGGCTTGAAAGTCGAAGTAAGTGTTTTCGTAACTGGCCGAAACGGTTTGCCTGGGCGTCAGCCGGTAAGCCGCGCTCGCTCGTACATTGAATCCGTTCAGCCCAGCCAGCAACACAGACGCCCGTCGAATTACGAACCCGTCGCCGCCGAAGTTGAACGACAATCGCGGGGTAAGACGCCACGTGAGGTCCACGCGCGATTGCAAATAAGTGGTGCGGCTATCGAACAGTTCATCGGTGGGAAGGCCCAACCGGTCCAAGGCCGTGAGAGGAAAGAATGAGAATGCGCCGTTGGCGAGCGTGGTTGTGCCCAGAGTATTCTTGAGGTCCAAAGTGAGATGCCGGAAGAGAGCTTCGCTGTAATTGAGTTGCAGATACTGATCGAAGCCGTTGAAAGCCGGCGCATCGGTATACCTCCGATAGGAGCCGCGATACTGGACGCTCAGCTTGCCGCGACGCCAGTTGTGTGAAACATTCGCGCCGAAGTTGGTTTCTTCACCAAAACCGTCTACTCGGTTTCCCTGCGCGGTGGTGAGGCCCGAATCGTACACGCCTATGATCTCCGCGTAGAGACCGAACACATTCATCGCGCCTCTCGTCTCTTCGGAGAGTCCACTTTCGCGGCTCAGTATGGACGGGCCGGCGTAGCTGGAATCCTGGGGAGCGGCTGTGACGGGCATTTCTGAATCCATGGCTGTGCCCGCAAAATGGGCATAGCTACTGAACGCACTTTGACGGCTCAGCACGGAGGGCGCTTCATAAGTTGGTTCCTGCTGTTCCCGGGCGCCAGGATCAGGCTGGTCCTGCGCCGGAGCAAGGCCGGCCGCCAGCAAAGCCAGGAAGAGAATTCTAAGTCCCAGCCTGCTTGTTCCTTAATGCAGACTCAAGTCTGACGTGGCCGCCGCGACGTGTCAAGCGCGCGCCGGCACTCGCTATCATCGGCGTATGCGATTCCACACCGAATATCTGAAGTTCCAGACCAAACAACACCGGCAGTACATCAACATCACTACCGAGGTGGATGCCGCGCTCAAGAAAAGCGGAATTCGTGAAGGAATGATCCTGGTTTCGGCCATGCACATCACGGCCGGCGTCTGGGTGAACGATGCCGAAGACGGACTGCTGGCCGATATCGACGAATGGCTGGAGAAACTGGCGCCGTTCCGCGAGAACTATCGCCATCATCGTACTGGCGAGACCAACGGCGATTCGCACCTGAAAAGCCTGATCGTGCATCATCAGGTGATTGTTCCGGTGACGGAAGGGAAGCTCGATTTTGGTCCCTGGCAGCAGGTTTATTACGCCGAATTCGATGGACAGCGTCCGAAGCGCGTCATTATCAAAGTAATGGGTGAATGAAGCCCGAAGCGCGAAAGGATCGGCGTCGATGGGGCATACCTTCATAGGAGCTCTATGCGACGATACCTTCCTCTCTTGACTGCGTTCTTGTCCGCGGCTTTTTTGATCACATTGCGGGCCGCGGACCTTCCCATCCGCGAAGTAATTCTTTACAAGAGCGGGGTTGGCTATTTTGAGCGCGGCGGTACGCTGGGCCCCGGCGAATCCGCACGTTTGGACTTCAAGGCTACGGATATGAATGATGTTCTGAAGTCGCTGACCATCTCCGGCCAAAACGGCGGCATGGTCACCGGCTTGCGCTACGATTCGAGCGAACCGCTGGATCAGAAGCTGGCCGGTTTTCCTTTTAAGATCGCAGGCCAGGCATCGCTCGCGCTATTTCTCGATCAGATGAAAGGCGCCAAGGTGGATTTGAAGTATGGTTCGGAGACCATCAGTGGGACGGTGGTCAGTGGCCGGGTGGTGAAAGGAGACGACAAGCAGCCCGAGCGGGAGCAACTGGTGGCGCTGCTCGATTCAGGCGAACTGCGAACGCTCGACTTGGCCGCCGCCAGTTCCATTCGCTTCGCCGATCCCAAGCTGCAGACGCAGTTGCGCGACTACTTGACGTTAGTGAACCAAGCGCGCTCTACCGACAAGCGCAGCATTTATCTGGATGCGTCCGATGCGAAAGAGCGGCAGATCGATGCCAGCTACATGACTCCGTCGCCGGTGTGGAAATCGAGCTATCGATTGATCTTCGGTGACAAGGGCCAGCCGACTCTGGAAGGCTGGGCGATCATCGACAACACCACGGGTGAAGATTGGACGAACGTGCGGTTGGCGCTGGTGTCGGGCCGTCCCGTGTCGTTCATCAGCAATTTGTATGAGCCGAAGTACGTGAATCGGGAAACGGTGGAACTGCCGGAGGATCGTGCGGCCAATCCAGTGATCTACAACGGCGCGTTAACACAAGCAATGAGTGGGCCGGCTGCAGCTATGAAGAAGGATTTTTTCGCCAGCACCGGAGCGGTGGGCGGATTCTTGGCGAGTCCCAGGGCGCAGTTCGAAGTTGCTCCTGAACGGCAACAGATCGCGAGCAATGTGGCGGTGAATGTTGCGGCCGGGGATCTGGGCGAGCTCTTCGAATATCGATTCTCGACGCCGGTCACGGTTAAGAAAGACGAGTCCGCCATGCTTCCGTTCCTGCAGCAGCCCATCGGCGCTCGCAAGCTGCTGATCTATTCGGAGAGCTACGGTGAACATCCGATGAACGCCGCCGAGCTGAACAATTCCACCGGCAAGACGTTGGATGGCGGCCCGATCACCGTTTTCGACGCCGCGAGTTACGCCGGGGAAGCTCTCATGACAACCCTCAAGGCAGCCGACAAACGGTTGATCAGTTACTCGGTTGATCTTGGTACGCGCGTTACCACCCAGTTTGATTCCAGCCGCGAACTGGTGCGTGAGATTCACGTCAATCGAGGCATGCTGACTACTCGCCTGGCGATGGATGAAACCAGGACGTATACCATTCGCAATGTCGATCAAAAGGCCAAGACGCTGATCATCGAGCATCCCGAGCGCGAGGGATACAGGCTGGTTGCGCTGAAGCCTGCCGAGACCACATCGAACGCATATCGATTTGAAGTGAAGCTGGGTCCCGATGCGACCGAAAAGTTTCCGGTGGCCGAGGAGCGCGTCTATCAAACTACGAACTCCGTATCCAGCCTGACGCCGGACGTACTGCTCAGCTACGTGCAGAACAAAACGTTATCGGAGGCGGCCCGAAATCAATTGCAGCAGATCTTAGATGCCAAGCGGCAAATTGCCGATCTCGATAGCCAGATCCGGCAGCTCGATAGCGACATCAGCAGCATGGTGGGCGATCAGACGCGCATTCGCCAGAACATGCAGAGCCTGAACCAGGTAAGCGGCCAGCAAGACCAGGTTCAGAAATATGCGCGCCAGTTGGCTGCGCAGGAAAGTTCGTTGGTAAGTTCGCGGGACAAAGCGAGCGATTTGAAGAAACAGAAAGCGGCGGGCGAATCCAGGTTGAACTCGCTGATCGAGAAAATGGATTTCTGAGCTCGCCGATTGCCAGACTCGCCGGTTACCAAAGATGATAATAACCATCGCGCCGCGCCAGCTCCACCGGAAGGCCGAAGAGCCCGGTAAGACGTTCGGTGGTGAGGAGCTCGCTTTTTGGGCCGTCGGCAAAGACACGGCCTTGGCGCAGCAGAATGACGCGGTCGATTTCAGGAAGGATGTCGGGGAGATGATGCGTCACCATCAAAATGCCCGTGCCGGCTTGTGCCAGCTTGCGCAAAATATCGCGCAGCTCGAGCGCGGCGCGGAAATCCAGGCTATTGCTCGGTTCGTCCAGCAGGAGCGCCAGCGGATCGTGCACCAAGGCGCGGCCGATGAGCAGACGGTGCGCTTCGCCGGAGGACATCTCGGTCATCTCGCGATCGGCCAAGTGTGGAACTTCCAAAAGATCCAGCACCTGGTTGGTCTTTTCGACCATCGCGCCGGTGACTTCGTGATAGGGCTGAATTCCGATGCTGCTGAAAAACCCCGAGAGCAGCATTTCGCGGCCCGTGATCTCGCGCGTGCAGCGGCGCATCAGATCGTTCGAAACGATGCCCAGCAGCGGGCGAAGCTCAAAGACGTTCCAGGTCTCGCGTCCGAAAATGGTGAGCGAAGAATCGGGCCGGCCCAGAGGATAGCATTCGCGCGTGATGGTCTTGATCAGCGTGGATTTACCGCAGCCGTTCGGCCCAAGTATGGCAACATGCTCTCCGGCGTCAATGCGAAGCGTAATTTCATGCAACACAGGCTTGTCGCCGAGCATGACCGAGACGTTATGGAAAGCCAGTAAAGCGGCAGTTTCGGGAGTTTTTGTTAATTCGATATTCACTGCAGGAGAGTATACTCGAATGATGCGGAAAAGCGGTTTGGTGTTTGTCTTGGTATCATTTTGTCCCCTCGCGTTCGGGCAATTGGATTCGAATTCGATCACGGTCAGCGTTTCCAGTAGCGCCAACCTTCAGCCGGATCAAGCTGTTTTCTCGGTGACCGTCGTATCTAGCATCACCAGCGGTCTTGACGACGTGCTTGCGGCACTGCAGGGATCGGGAATCACGGCGGCGAACTTCACGGGCGTGAGTACGCAAGTCCAGAGCATTGCAATCCTCAGCGCAAGTCTTCCGCCCACCCTGGCGCCGACTATTGGGTGGACGTTCAGCCTGCCCGTCTCGCTGACAAATACGAAAGCCACAATCGCGACACTAACCACAGTGCAGCAGAACATCGCCAAGCTGAACAACGGAATGACGCTATCGTTTAATATTGTTGGGACCCAGGTTTCGCAGCAGTTGGCGCAATCGCAGACGTGTTCGCTCGCGGGCTTGATCGCAAGCGCCACCACGCAGGCGCAGAGCTTGGCTAACGCATCAAGCCTGACGCTGGGTTCGATTCTGGCGCTGTCGAGTGCAACATCCAGCGTTGGCTCCGCCACGCAGGGAATTGTGGAAGTGGGAGCTTTTGTTTCCACCCTTTCAAGCGCTATCCCTCCACCCTGTGCAGTCACAGTGAAATTCAATGTGACCAGGGACTAGATTGATGTCGAAGACTACGTTGTCGATCCTGTTATTCGCTGTGGTGCCGGTTTTCGGGCAGCTCCCATCGCACACGGTGACCGTTCAGGCGACGCGCTCGTTGAACCTCCAACCCGATCAGGTTGTCTTCGGAGTGTCGGTGAGTTCAAGCGCTGGCACGAATTTGAGTCAGGTTGTCGCCGGGCTATCGGGGATCGGCATCACCGCCGCCGATCTGACGGGCGTAGAAAATTTCGATCCTTCCACCGTGCAATGGGGCTTCACGCTGGCCGTTCCTATCGCCAGCCTGACGGCGACAATTACCTCTCTGACGAGTCTCGCGAAGACCATTGGGCAAAATAATAGCGGCCTTACACTGACGTTTAGCGTCAACGGAACGCAGGTATCGCAGCAATTGCATGCATCGCAGACGTGTTCCAATGCCGATCTGATTGCCGACGCCACGGCTCAGGGGCAGAAACTGGCAGCCGCTGCTGGAATGACGCTGGGGCCGATACTCAAATTGTCGAATGTATCTCCTGCCCCACCCGCCGTCGGCGCGACGTTGGGCTTGTTTCCCACCCTGTTACTCGGCGGACGTTTGGGCTCTTTCTCGGGGTTCGTGCAATACGTGGCGCCCCCGGTTACGTCCCCGGTAACATGTTCGCTCTCCGTCCAATTTCAACTTTTGCCGTAGCCTCAAGATACAATGTCTGAGCATGTCGAACGATCATTTGATGGAATCCCTGGCGATCCGAACTGTAGTTGACAACTGGGTGCTGTGGCGTGACGCTGGCGATTGGGAACGCTTTCGAACCGTATGGCATGACGACGGCTACATGATGGCCACCTGGTTCCAGGGAACCGCCGATCAATCTATTCAAGTGACCAGGGAAGGCTTCAACCGCGGCGTCACCATCCTGCACTTTCAAGGCGCATTCACGGTGGACATCGAAGGTACGCGAGCTATTTCGCAGACCAAAATGACAATCAATCAGCGCGCTCTGGTTCACGATGTTTTGTGCGACGTAGTTTGCACCGGCCGCTTTTATGATTTCTTCGAGAAGCGCAACAACCGTTGGGGTATCGTTCTGCGGCAGCCGATTTACGAGAAAGATCGGATGGATCCGGTGGATCCAGGCAAACTATTGCCACTGGATCAGGAATTGCTCAAGCGCTTCCCCGAAGGTTATCGCCACTTGGCGTACCTGCAGAGCAACATCGGTTATCCGGTGAAGACCGATATGCCGGGATTGAAAGGCCCGGAAGTGGAGGCGCTCTACGCACGCGGCAAGAAATGGCTCGCGGGCGGACCCATCGAGCGTTAGTCTTCGGGCGCTTAAGGAAGCGCGAACACTACCAGCGCTTGATTATTTCCCTTGCCTGGACCCGCTGAGACAATCGCGACATACTGCTTGCCTGTCTTGCCTTCATAGGTGAGCGGATTGGCAGTGGCCGAATATTCCAGCTGTGTGCTCCAAAGCTCCTTACCGGTTTTCGATTCGAACGCGCGGAAGCGAGCGTCGCTGGTGGCCCCGATGAAAACCAATCCTCCGCCGGTTGCGATGGGACCTGCGAACGCTCCCGATCGTCCGGTATTGCGTTTATCGGGCGGCAGAAAATCGGTGACTCCGAGCGGCACTTGCCAGGCGATGTCACCCGTATTCGCGTTCACCGCAAACAATCGCTCCCACGGTGGCTTGATGCAGGGCAGGTTGCCGAGAGTCTTGCCATCGGCGTCTTTATAGGGCGCCGAAAAACTGAAAAATCCCGGACGCATCACGTAGGGCAGCTTGCCTTCTTCGTTCGCTTTGGGATTATTGCGCAGCCAGCCGGTTCCAGGACTGTCTTGCGAATTCACGAAGACATAACCGGTCTCGGGATCGGCCGTCGCACCGCCCCAATTGGTGCCGCCCGTTGGTCCAGGAAGACTGATGGTTTCGTGCTGCGGCGTGCCTTCGCCCTGATAAACCCAGGGCGCGAATGGTCCCGCATCCTGAAAACCATGCTTGTCCCAAACTTCCTGGCAGGCTTTCGCATGGTCGGCGTTGGTGTCGGCGGCAGTTACCAGATCGGAACGGGAGATGCTCACGCGTGCGAGCGGCGGCGGCTTCAACGGAAAGGGCTGCGTGGGCGAATACCATTCTCCGGGCGCGCTGCCTTGCGCCACCGGCCGTTCTTCCACGCCAAATACCGGCTTGCCCGTCACGCGATCCAGGATGAACATGTAACCCGATTTGCCGGTCTGCACCAGGGCTGGAATTTTCTTGCCGTCTTTGACGATGTCGATCAGCACGGGGTCGGGCGGAAGATCGTAATCCCAGAGCTCGTGATGGACCGTTTGGAAATACCATTTCAGCTTGCCTGACTGGGAGTCCACCGCGACCACTGAGTTGGCGAAAAGGTTATTACCCTTGCGATCGCCGCCCCAATAATTCGCAGCCGGCCCGCCCATGGGCATGTACACGATGCCGCGTTTTTCGTCGACGGTCATGGCGTAAGACCACATGTTGTTGCCGGAGCGCGCTTTCCAATTGCCCTCTTTCCAATCGTCGTGGCCCACTTCGCCCGGCTGCGGGATGGCGTGAAAATCCCAGAGCTTCTTGCCGGTGCGCGCATCGTAAGCGCGCGAGTCGCCAGGCATGCCGCCCGCTTCTTCATCCTGTTGATGGAGGTGCTCTTCGCCCGGACCGAACATGTTCATGCCGACCAGAATCACGTTTTTGTAAATGGTGGGGACGCCAGCGAAAGGAACGTCCATGGTAAGTTCCCCTTCATTGCCGAAGCCGGGGTCGAGTTTGCCGGTCTTGGCGTTCAGCGCCACCATCTTGTGGCCCGCGGTGAAGAGAATGCGCGCGGGATTGTCCTTATCGCCCGGCCAGTACGAGACGCCGCGTTGGGAAGCCGCGCCGCTTTTCAATTCGTAACGCCAGATCTCGGCGCCCGTATCGGGATCGAGAGCCACTACCCGGTTGCCCGCCGGCAGATACATCACGCCATTCACAACGATGGGGGTGACTTCGTTCATGGTACCCGCCGCCGGACTGTTCGCATCAGGCCGCAGCCGGTAGGTCCAGGCTTGCGCCAGTTTGGATACATTGCCCGCGTTGATTTGCTTTAAGGCCGAGTAGCGTGTGGCGGCGAGGTCGCGATTGTAACTCGGCCAATCGGCTGCCGTTTGCGCGACGCCGGTAGAAGCAAGAAGGAGGGGAATTAAGAATACTGTCGAAAGAAACTTCATTTCCGTCGCTGAGTATATCAACGCGAGGACCTTCGCGCTATTGACATGGGTGACGCAGCGACGTATTTTGGGAAGCGCCTATGCCAACACTGCATTCTTGGCGCCGTTGTTTTTTCGCGGCAGTCATTCTAACGGCCTTTGTGCCCGTTCTTTTCGCTCAGTGGGCGCCTTATCCTACGCCGGGCATCCCCAGAACTCCCGATGGAAAACCGAATCTGAGCGCGCCTACTCCCAAGACCGCCGACGGCAAGCCGGACCTGACAGGCATCTGGGAAAACTTCCGCGCGCCCGCCCCAGCCCCGGCGGCGGCGAATCCGAAAGCCCCGGCCGCGAACGGCGATTTCTTCGCCGGCTTGAAGACGAATGACGACTTTCTGGCTCTGGTAAAGCGAAGCGCGTTTTGGAACATAGGTTCTTCCTTCCCAGACGGTTTGCCGTTCCAGCCCTGGGCCGCGGAACTGCACACGCAACGCGTCGCAGACAATAGCAAGGACAACCCGGACGCGCACTGCCTGCCGATGGGTATGATGCAGTTTCACTACCACGGGCAGCCTCGCAAGATGATCCAGACCCCGCAGGTGATTGTGATCCTGTACGAGGCCAACGCGGGCATACGGCAGATTTTTACCGACGGACGGCCGTTGCCTAAAGATGCGGATCCCTGGTGGTATGGCTACTCGACCGGCCACTGGGAGGGCGACACGCTGGTGGTGCAATCGGCTGGATTCCGCGATCTTGGATGGCTGGACGTGGAGGGCAGTCCATTGACCGATGCCGCCCATATCACCGAGCGCTACCGCCGTCCCGATTTCGGGCATCTGGAAATCGAAGTTACGATTGACGATCCCAAAGCCTACACCAAGCCCTGGACGGTTTTCGTTCACCAGCGCCTCATGGCGGACACCGAACTGATCGAATTCGTCTGCCAGGAAGATGAACGGGACGCGCCGCATCTGACGGCGAAGTGACGGGGACAGAAGTCAGAAGTCAGAAGTCAGAATTCAGAATCCAGAGCTCGAGGCGTGATGGGCGATTGCATTGGGATACTGCATCCCGGACAGATGGGGACGGTTGTGGCTGTTTCCGCTCGCAACGGCGGCAACGACGTGTACTGGGCGTCTGAAGGCCGTAGCACAAGCACGCACACGCGCGCGTCTCAGGCTGGGTTACAGGATGCCGGAACGCTCGGTCGGCTGTGCGAACTGTGCTCGGTGATTGTGAGCGTCTGTCCGCCGGAGTTCGCCGAGCAAATCGCGGAAGAAGTTGCGCGGCATTCGTATCGCGGCGCCTACGTCGATGCTAACGCCATTTCTCCTGAACGCACCCAGCGAATTGCCCAGTTGGTAGAAGAGCGTGGGGCGCGGTTCGTGGATGGTGGCATCATTGGCCCTCCTGCGATGAACCGCAATCGGACTTGGCTGTATCTCTCGGGCGAAAACGCCGACAGTGTCGCGCAGTATTTTACCGCCGGTCCTATTGAAGTGGAAGTGCTGGCGGGCGGTATCGGGCGGGCGTCGGCGTTGAAGATGTGTTTTGCGGCTTATTCCAAGGGCTCTATTGCGCTGGCTTGTGCGGTGCTGGCTGCGGCCGAACAACTGGATGTATTTGAAGATCTCAAACGGCAGTGGGAACGAAGCGGCCCTTCACTTCCTGAGTTGGAGCGCGAGATCTCGCGCGCGGCCCCGAAAGCCTGGCGATTCACGGGCGAAATGCACGAGATCGCGGCAACGTTTGAGAGCGCAGGTCTGCCTGCCGGATTTCATCAAGCGGCGGCCGAGATTTTTCGCCGCTTGAAAGAGTTTCGGGGCCAGGGTGAGCCCGGCACAAACGATGTACTCGCTACACTACTAAAATGAGCAAACGCACCAGTATCGAAGTGCCCGGCTTGGAGCATGTGAATCCGATTCCGAATGCCAGCCGGTTGGGTCCATTTCTCGTCAGCGGCGGAATTTTCGGAAAGGATCCTGGCACGGGCAAGGTACCCGATGGAGTGGAGGCGCAGTGCGAGCAGATGTTCGCCAACGTGCGAAAAGTTCTGGAGGCTGGGGGCGCGACGCCGGAAGACGTCATCAAGTTGAATGTGTGGCTGCGGGACATAGCCAACCGTCCGGTGGTGAATAAATACTGGGTGGAAATGTTTCCCGATCCGCATTCGCGCCCGGCGCGGCACACGTTTCCGACACCGGATCTGCGGGCTCCGCTGCTGGTGGAGTGCGAGATCATGGCCGT
>Ga0182024_10015072_pt1 | contig 14863 bp, 11 predicted proteins | sample P32metaG_FD_120480 | JGI IMG/M metagenome (GOLD analysis project Ga0182024, IMG submission 120480) | Permafrost microbial communities from Stordalen Mire, Sweden - P3-2 metaG (Illumina Assembly) | ecosystem: Environmental > Terrestrial > Soil > Wetlands > Permafrost | place: Sweden: Stordalen... | reverse complement strand
TTTGACTGACCGAGGGTGCGCATCAGATCGGAACTCGTGGCGCGCGAACCAACGGGTTGCGAGTGAAGGAACGTGGTGACCACGGCTTGCTGGATCGGTCGTCCGGCGAGGACCGCGTACTCAGGCTCGGCCTCTATGTCGACGGCCTTGCCGAGCTCGCTTTCGATAATCGCGGCCCAATCATGTTGGCGTCCCTCAACGACGTCGTGCTTCGCCGTCCTCGCGAGCTCGGTCAGCGCATCCGTGAGACGAACCTCTCCGGGCGGCCCGAGCAACACGTTACTTGCAATCAGCAGAGATTCGTCCCACGCCGCCGAGCCGCGCAAGGCGAGCGCGAGAATTCGCAGCACGCCGCGCGTTCGTTGAAAACCTTGGACCTGCGTCCACTTCGTGTAGAACACATCGAGAAAGTCGGGGTGAAAGGGGTAGGCCGCGAGGTAACGCTCTTCCGCGTCGGATCCCTCGCGGCGTGTGTCTTCGTCGAGCTCGCGAATGCGAGTAAGCGCCGCCAGCACCGGAACGCGGAAGCGTTCGCGCTGCGCGAGCGACTCCGGCGTGAATAGCCGACGGCGGAGGATCTCGGCAACGTCGTTCTTGCCGACCGGGATCACGACCGCTTCTTGCTCGCGCGTAAAGACCTGCTGAAATTTCAGCGCGATACGCTGGTCGCGCTCGCCGTCACCTCGATCGCTTGCAAGCAGCGAAGCGACGAGCGCAGAGCGTTCCGTCTTGCTGATGGCTTGCGTCAAAACTTGAAAAAAGTAGGCCAGGGTCTCATCGGCACCTTCGCGGATTCGCGCGTACATCAGAGGTTCGTCGATCAGCACGAGCGCCGCGCCGGCCTCGTCGATGGCGCAGCGGAGTAAGTCCGTGATGATCGGCTCCGCTGGCGGTGTATCGTTCTCTTCAAGTTCGCCGCTGCGGTGAAGGCTGCGCACCCCGTCGTCGCCGGCTAATTGGTAGGCGAAAATTGTCCATGGCTGCAGCCAACGTCGTGTTTCACCGGAGGGTGAACGTGTGTCCAGCCCCCGTGCGATGTCGATCTTATCGAAGGGCAGAAGCACGATCCGAGCGCGCGTAAAGCCGGTGCCGGCATGCTGGCGAAACTCGTCGACGGCATCGACCTGCGGCAGGTTCGCCGGATCCTTCGCCAAGTGATACAGCGTGATCAACGCGTGGGTCTTGCCGCCGCCGAAGGTCACGTTGATCTGATGGACGGCCTTCGAGCCCTTGCCCGCGAGGCGTAGCGAGACGTTCCGAACGAGATCGCGCAGGTTGTGCGTCGGATACGTGAGCGAAAAGAATCGGCTTGGGTCGCTATATACGGACCCCCCGCGCCCCTCAGCCACATCATAGAGATCCGCAGCAAATTCCGCCATCTCGAGCTCGCCGCTCATCAAGTCAGGACGAAGGGTCAGGACCTGATGCCACGGAGCGTGGGTGGTGAGCATGATGTTCGTATCCTAACTACGGGATGGGCGTGGGCGTCGCGCGGGCGCGCTCGGCGGTGGCGGCGGTTTGTCGGATGCGTCGAAGACGAGTTGCGCGCCGTCTTCCAGCGTGAACCCAACGCGCATCTTTTTGCCGGTCGAGATCGGCACGACGGCCGTGATGCGCTGACCAAAGGCGTGCTGGAGCTCATCGTAGCGAGAGAGATCGCGGTACGCCCAGTGTTTCGCCAGCGCGGCTTGAAGGTGCGCTTGCGCGAGCGAAGACAGCGATACAAGGCGTAGAGGCTCGACGTCGATGAGGCTGACATCCGTCGTCGAGATACGTCGTAGATCGACCCACGCGGCTGGGATGCCCCCCGACACATTTTCCGGGACGGGAAACGCGCCAAGACGGGCTCCTGTCTGAACGCCGGCACGGCGCTCCAGCGCAAGTTCGGCGTACGTGCAAAGCGGCGCTAGCGCAATAAAGCGGTCGAGCGACACGTCATCGTTCGCGAGTTGCTCGGCTTCAGGCTGGGTGTGGCCGGCCGCAACGAGAAGCGCAACGTGTTCGTTGAATTCCTTTTCGAGTGCGCAGGCATGCGGGAGGACCATCGCAAGTCCCCACTGCGCCCGTAGTCCGAGACTTGGCGCTTCCGGAAGCGTGCGGGTCGAGCCAAGCCACACCTGCACCAGCCGTTCCTCGCCGAAGTGCAGCGGCGACGCCGGAGAAACGTCTCCGTGGTCACCCTCGAACACTCCCGTCGCCGCTACGACGATGTCGCCCTGGGCCAGCACCTCGGCCGACGGTCCATAATACAGAGACGCGTCATCGTACCACGGCACGCGTGCTCCTCGCCCGGCGCTTCGGCACGACAATCGTGGCAAAGGCCAGTGCCTCCGCATCAGAGGCCGTCGAATCCAACTCGACCGATCCCGCTTTTCGCGGCCGTCGACCGGCGGCATGTGGGATGCCTTGAACGCGTGTCATGGCCGCGCTCCAGGGTGACTCCGGGGGCGTTGGAAGGGCGGCGGCTAGACGCTCGGCCTCCTCGACGGGTTCGAGCGTCATGATCCACGTTCGCGGCGAAACCGCCACGAAATGCACCGACTGCCCGACCTCGAAGCCCTCGGGAGTGCGTACGACCCGGCCTTTCGTGACTTTTCTACGTACTGGGGCGGCGGGCATCGGCTGACTCCTATAATCTGGAAACTAGAAACAATATACCACCGTTGCATTCGGCGTGTCCATCGCTATAAAGACCCGAGCGTCGCCCCCCAGGGGCGCCTCGTCAAGATGGTTGCAGATCCTCTCGAAGTCGGCATTTCGGGGGCGGGTAGCCCGCACGATGATCGAACATGAGTTCGATGTACGCCGCGAAGCCCGAGTCGCCGACCCTAAACACCGTCTGGTGATCATCGCGGTAATAGATCGAACGGGCACAGCGGCCCGATCTGTTTCACCGGGACATTCCGGGCGAGTACGTTATCGATGTGTTCGCGATACCGAAGTCCGCGCATCAGCACCAGTTCCAGGTGCTGACGAAACGCGCGGAACGTCTCGAATGGATGATCTGATACTTAAAAAAGAGCAGGCATCGCTTCCGCGGCAGGTCGAGTATCGCCAAGATGGTTGCTGATCGCCTCGAGGATCGACCGTTCCTCGGTTGCTCGTTCTGCGAGTTCGATGATTGCCTGAATCACTTCTCGCGCCCGATGATCCGAACTTAATCCGCGCGCCGCGATATATTCGTTAACCTTCGAGACATCACCCGACTTCCACAGTCTCATAAGGCGGTGGATTTGATCGATCAGCGGAGCCGGGCGGCCGATCGCATCTTCACCGAGCGATGGCCGCTTGCGATCATTCCACTGCTTGAGTTGCACCAGACTCTTATCGGCCTTTGCCGATCGCAGTGCGTCTTCACCGGGAACATCGAGGTCCGCAGCTACTGCATCATCATCCTGAAGTTCCTCGGTGTCGACCGTGGCCGTCTTCACTGCACGGCCCGGCCGTAACAGCAGATCGTATTCGTCGATAAGCGCTGTATCGCGGAGGTTGCACGAAACGGCGTACAAGATTGAGGCGCCGACCGGGACCGGCTCAAACTGGAAGTCATTACGATGCAGAAGATAATATGTCGTCGGACCGTCGATATCCGACTCGACATCGTCCGAACGGTGAAGCACTCTTGCAGCCGCGAAGCCAACGACCTCTCGACGTACGTCGATTAGGAATTCCGAAACCGACATCGATTCGTCTGGGCTGTCGACTTTTCGCACCCGAGGATACTTACTAAAAGCCTCAAGTGCCGGTCCAATTGCGGACCACACGAAATCCGGGCCTCGAATTCCCGCGTCCCAGAAGTCGCGCAGTCGTATAGCTACATTGTCGCGCATCTCTTCGCGAACGGAAGAATCCCAACCAGGTCGAGCCGCGTCCTCCCGCTTTTTACAAACGAGCCAGATTGATGAAGCAAGTGCAGCCGAACTTTGCGCACGCATCCTCGTGGCTTGCTCGGTTGCGATGGGCCAGCTTGCATCGACGACAAATCCCGCCCGTATCATGGCGGCAGCTAGCGTTTCCCAAGCGCTTGGATCCTTGTGCGCAAAAACTACAACTAGCCGGCCAGTCGGTTTGAGTGCACGCCGTGCTGATTCAAACGCCCGGTACATGCCGTCTTCATACGACTGTTTCGATTTAGCTTTATTTCCTCCGAAACGGCTAGCATCATCAATCAGCTCCCCATCGTTCTCAGTCGATTGCCACTTCGGCGAAAGATCCGAAGAGAATGCCGCATCTATCTCCGGACTTAATCCTTTAAGGCAACGACGCAACCAGACGTAGAAAAAATCCATGAGATCCGAATACGGTATTGCGTCGTAGTACGGCGGATCGGTAAGTACGAGATCTATCGTTCCGTCGATCCCATCGACAGCGATAGCCGACTCTTTCTGAACAACCGGCTTGTAATCCAACCCGATGCTGCGATAAGACTCTAGCGCAGTTATGATGCGTTCGTAACACAAGAAATAGCTTCCAGCGCTCGTCCCGAGCGGATTACCTTCCGCAAAGTCCCAACTGATGGGCAAAGCATAACGCACAAATGAGTGATTAATGGTCGCTGCGTCGATCTTGAACTGAACGCCACAATTAGCAAAGTCAAGTAATCGATCGAGGGCGGCTGCCAAATACATTGTGACCGCTTCCGTCCACTCGTGTCTGTAGTGCTCCGCCCGCATGTGATCGCGTACGGAACGTGTGTGCTTAACGAGCGTCCCCAACGCGAGGAGTTGGCGCGCCGTAAAGAGTTTGTCCCAGCGATCTAGACCAAAGCCGTCCACTGAAAATGCTCGGCTTGCTCCGCTACCACCCTTCGGTGTCGGTTCGGTCGGCAAGCCGTACGGAATACTAGCAAAAACGTCCTCCAACGCCTCTGCAGCTTCGGCTGCACGCTTCAGTTCGACATCTGTCGGTAGGCGAAAATCCTTGCCGTGCGATCCCTCCGTAACGACGGCCGTCATCAGCATCCCCATGCGCTCCGCTTTGCCCTCGGTACCTAACTCTGCCATGGACATCTGGGCGGGGCAACACGGGCAGCGCACACCGGAGCTATTCATCGTGCCGCTTGCGTCGTAGCCCGCCCGTTGCTTCTTTTCAAGTTGCACGACATCGAACTCGACACCCGAACCGTCGGCCCTCGGCTTCATCGTTAGCGCGACGGCCCTCTTAGTGGTCTTGCAGAGCCAACGAGTCTTAAGCAGCGGAACCGTCGCCCGGCAGTTCTTGCAGCGAACCGTCCGTGCCCACAGATAGGCGACTGTCGGTTTACCGTCGATCGACGGATAGTACGATGCGAGATCTTCGCGCGCGCGCTCGAGCACCCATCGTCCCCATGCACGCACGTGCGCGGCGAGATCACCCAGCTCACTGTCACCGATTTCTAAGCGCGGAGTGCGATTGTCGGAGCGGGTGAACTCCGGCAATGGATGAACCTTGCCGGCGAAACGCTGCGGATACTCAAGCGTGCATTTCAGAATGAACCATGCGACCGGATTGAGGTCCATCGCCGTCGTCTCGCAGCCGAGCCGCATTGCCTCGAGTGGAATGGCGCCGCCGCCTGCAAACGGGTCCAGCACGCGGGGCGGTCGGCCGCCGTACGCCTTGCGAATCTCATCGCGAAACCATTGCAGATCGGGACCATTCTCACTTCCCCAACGCAGTATACCGCCTCCGATCTCTTTCGCGGAGGTCGCATTTTCCGGAATCGTTCCCGCTAAGCGTTTGAAGATCTCTGCCCGTCTTTTCGGATCGCCGGGCTCGGGCATCAACGTGGCCACGAGGGCAGCACGACACGCCGCGAGCGGACGGCGAGCGGGCCAGAGGTGCAACGACGAGATGTGGCCGTGCCGAACGTTCTTCTCGTGAACAGAGGCCATCGATGTTTCGCGTAGCGGGAAGCCGTATTCGATTAGGCGCGGGAAATCTTCCATAGTATCCTTCGGGTCAGTTGTCCAGGGTGCTACTTGACACAACTGCACCGCGCTCGATGATCGCGTGTCCCGAGATGCGGTGCCGTAGGACGTTGGCCGGGTTGCGGACGCGCTGCAGCTCGGGCGCTATGCCCGCGCACCCGTACACGACGTAGAGCCAAGCTTCATCACCAAGGCTTGCAGCTTTGACGAGCTCGTTCAGCGTCATTTGAACCGCGCCTGTCGTTGCGCGCCCCTTCACCTCGATCGCTCGCTGCGTTCCATCCGAGCGCCGCGAAAGGAGGTCGAAGCCCGGGTACTCTTCGAGCCCTGCCGCACGGGCGCGATCCGGCCGTGAGACGTCGAGTACTTGTGCGCCGAAGCGTTCCTCGAACTCCATAACAATCCGGACCGCCGTCGCTTCGACGTCCGCGTCGAAACGCTCTTTGAGTTCCGGATCGCTTGTCGGAACCACGTACGCGTGAGCGATAAACTCAACGTCGCCAGCGGAAAGTTCGGCTGGTTCGTCGCGGACGCGCGTGATCGCCGCCTCCCGCCGATGCGCGAGGTCGCGCTGCCGCTGCTTGATCGCCGCCAGTTCTTCGTTCGCTTGCGCCGTGCCGCTGTCGACTTTCCCTTTCCAACGTTGCCGCGCTTCGGCAAGCTCCGACTCTTGGTAGGCGAAGCCGGCGTTAATGGTCCGCTCACGCTCGGGAAGCTCTGCGCGCAGGGCCGTGGCAAGTGCATCGACACGCGCCTGCAATATCTGATCGCGTAAGTAGTTTTCGGCGCTTTCGACGAGCGGCTGGGTCGCATTGTCGGCGCCTCGCACCTCCTCGAAGGTCCCTTGGCCTGGAATTAGGAGCGCGAGAAATCCCGGCGGCCACGCCTCGAGTGTATCGACGGACGTCTGCTTCACGGCGACGAGATCGCTTGCGATCGTCTCGCGACTGCGAACGACCGAAACACGCGCAACATGCAACACGTACGGGGCGACGGCCGTCGGGTCCACATACACGGCGCCGCGCAACGCGTCAGCGGCGCAGTGCTGCTCGATGAGCACGCGGATCCGCTCGAAGACACCCTCACCTGGCCGCAAGAAGACGAGTCCCGATCCGGCTTCCGGCCGACGAAGGCTGAAGCGAGTGCGCGTTCCTTCCTCGTAGCGTTCGAGGGCACCACGAAGTCGTTCGAGAGCAAACGGGACCTCTTCCGCGAAACGGAAGCCTTCGTCGTAATCACCCTCGGCCTTTAGCCCGAGCAGCGGCAGCGCTCCTCGCACGATGGCCTCGACAGATCCGGGCAGGAGGCGCGTAAGGCGGGCCCGCTCCAGCTCATTGCGTAATCGCGGTAACTCAGCGGCGACATCGCCCATGCCGTACCGCTCGCGGTCCGCGTCGGCTATCGCTCGCACGCGTTCTGGCGTTACGCGCTCTTCGATGACGTTCGCAACGCTCTGGGCGGCCGACTCGTCCGTCATCTCCTCGAAGAAGCGTGCGAGGGACACATCCTCGAACAGGCGCCCGATCACATCGAAGACCTTATCAGAGCCCAGATCTGTGCGAATCGTTTCGAGCTTCGCGAGTAGCGTTGCCATCACGCGGCCCTCGCGCGTATTTCCCGCGATCATGTTGATGATCACGACGGGATCATGTGGTTGGCCGAAACGGTGGATGCGTCCCATGCGCTGCTCAAGCCGCGCCGGATTCCACGGGATATCGTAGTTGACCATCCGCCAACAGAATTGCATGTTCAAGCCCTCGCCAGCGGCGTCGGTCGCGACGAGGATGCTTGCCCCACCATTTTCGGCCGACTTTCGGAAAAAGTCGACTTGATCGTCGCGTTCGCGAAACGGCATACCACCGTGGATGTGAGCGACCCGTCCGGCGAATCCGATCTGCTCAAGTTCCGCGAAGAGAAAATCTAGTGTATCACGGTGTTCTGTGAAGATTAAAAGTTTTTCTACCTCGCCGCCATCTTGCTGAAGGAACTCTCGCAGACGCCGAAATTTCGAACCTGGTCCGGCCGCGATCACCGCCTGGGCCATCGCTACCAACTCATGCAATTGGTCGCGCTCCAGTTCTAAGTCGGCGAGCTTTCCCGCAATGAGTGCCGTGACGGCGTCGTCATCTGCGATTTCGTTTTCTTCGCGCCCGTCAAGCGCAGCTTCTTCGTCGGCCGTTTGATCGTCGAAAAGGTTTTGCAAATTCGGACTGGAGCGACGCGCTCTACCGGCAAGTTCTTCAACTGTTAGCCTTCCGGCGCTCACAGCATCGATCGCATCGCTCACCTTCGCGAGACGCCGTACAAGAGAGCGCAGCAGCGCCGTCGTCGAACTCGCCAGGCGACGTTGGAACACGCTCTTCGCCAACCGCGCGGCAGATCGATTTACTTGGGAAGCGCGGTTGTAGTAGTCGTCGATGTAGCGGGAGGTGTCATCGTAGAGTTCTTGTTCGCTCGGCTCGCCCTGAGTTAACGAGAAGCTTAGCGTTACGGAGTCGCGCCTTGGATAGATCGGTCGGCCGCTATACCAGACCATCTCTTCCTTCGTTCGGCGCAGGAAGCGCCGTGCTCGCGCTTCAAGCGGAAAGTGCGCGAACGCTTCCCGCGTCGCCAGTGCCTCGGGTTCGAGGAGCCGCCACAGAAAGAAGTACGGCATCTCCTTTCCCATGTGCGGGGTCGCTGTGAGCAGCAAAAGATGTTGCGTGCTCCAGCGCAGCGACCAACGCGGCTCATCGCTCTCCACCCCGGCGATTGCCTCGGCCAAACGATAGCGATCCGTCTTTACGATGGAAAAATCGGGAAGCTGATTGGCCGAGAGCTTGTGTGCCTCGTCGAAGATAACTAGATCGTAGGGCTCGACGCCCGCCTCCTGAAGTCGCGCGAAAGCACGGTCGCCCGCCAAAGTATCAACGCTCAGGATGAGACGATCCGACCCGGCCCCGGAAAACGGGTTGCGCGAGCGCGCTTCCGCTCCGCTGACGATTGTGAACTCGAGCCCGAAAAGCGTGCGGAGTTCGCGCTCCCAATTTCCGACAAGGCCAGCGGGCGGAACGATCAAAATGCGTCGGATCCGGCGGCGAGCCAGCATCTCTCGAATGTACAGACCGGACATAATTGTCTTGCCCGCGCCAGCATCGTCGGCTAAGAGAAACCGGAGTCGCGCCTGTGGGAGCATGTGCTCGTAAACAGCGAGATATTGATGCGGCAGCGGCTCAATGAGGCTCGTTTCCGTGGCAAAAGTGCCGTTGGACTGGAAGCCGTACGACAGGCGCTCAGACTCCACGAGAAGACGCGCGGCCTCTGCGTTGCCAAGGAAATCAATCGCGCTTGATGAGAGACTCACAGCTCTCCAGGCAGCATTCGGCTTACGACTCCAGTACGGGGACTCTACTTCTAACGATGCCCTAGCCGGCCGACAGTCTCCCGGTGGCCGATGGCGGCGGAACGGACTTCATTCTCCCACAGAATGGGTGAAGTGACCCCCTCGGGAGCTGGACACCTTCGAAGCGAATGACGGTGTACGATGAGAAAGCCCAACCTGCCGGCGAAGCCGGAGCCCGAACCCGAGAAGTTCGAACGCTGGACGGCGCATCGCAAAGCGGCGATCATCCTCAGAGGTTCTCAAGGGCCAGATCTCCGTTCCGGAAGCGTGCCGCAAGCACGGCGTCACACAGGGCGAGTTCCGCGCCTGGGCTGATGAGTATCACCGCGGCGGCGTCGACGCGCTCAACGTCAGGGCCTGCGTGCGTATCAGCACAGGGGAGTTCGCGACGCTCTGCGTGCACTATGGAACGATGCCTAATGCGGTGCATCGTCGCACTCCGACGGATAAGGGCGCCGTAGAGAGCGCAGTCGGCGAACTCAAGAAGTCACCGGGCGGCCAGACATTCAGACGGAGTTCCTGGCCGCCTTGCTGACCTCCAAACGATTAGGAAGAACTGCGGCCGGTACGGCGAACACCTGCCGCGAATAGTAACTCTGTCGCTAGGGAGTTAAATGACTGTTGGCATTACTTGGCACGGGGCGATACCCCTCGGTACGAAGGCAACGTTTATCACGAGAATCGCTAATTTCGACCTCGACCGGTGCCCAGAGGCCGCGGGCATCTACATTTTCGCGCGGAGATTCGGAAAAACACTCCAACCGATCTACATCGGGAAAGGCGCGAACCTCCGCAGGCGGCTCAAGACGCAATTCAACAATCTCAAGCTGATCCAAGCAATAGCGAAGGAGAAAGCCGGAGATCGCGTGCTTCTACTCGGCACGATCAAAGCGCAGGCACCTGGCGCGATTCGGAAAAAACTGAGGCTTGCAGAACGTACTCATGTCGAGCATGCGCTTACGGCTGGCTATCCGATTGTGAACGTGCAACTCACCAAGGGGCCGATCGACGTCGTTAGCATTATCGGGAAAAAGGCGCAAAACCATCCGTTCCCCCGCGTCATGCTGTCGAAGGCATAAAGTGCCGCCGGGCACGGCCGCGATGTGGCAGGGCTGTTTATAGCGGGAACGCCACGAGCCGTCATCTCGCCGAGCTTCTGACGATAAAACCCGTTCAGTGCATCTCAGCTGTGCCGAATATTTCCCCACTGTATCCGGCTGAGAAGCTCCTAACTTATACTCGCTAACAGCCAAGCTACGCCAAGAAGTCCCTTTTGGGAGCGGCTGGCCTCAATGACGCCAGTACGCTGCGTCTTTGTTTTTGGGCGACAACTATCGCTGGTGATCGAAATCGTCCGTTGCGTTATGTAACGGTCGATGCGGGATGCTTGCGCGGGTTTCCCGTAGCCGATGAGCTGTTCCCCTAAAATCGTGTTTGGCCGTGAGTACGACAGAGCCGCGTTCGTACTGTTTGCAAATGAACCGAAGGAGTGCGGCGCGGCTAGTTGTCGAGCAGGTCGTTTCCGATTTCGCCGTTGATGATTAACTTGGTGCGGTTCGGCGTTAGGTGTCAGAGCCGCAGCTCAACGGCCAGCAGCGGTCGGAGCGGACGAGTGTTCCCAAGACGACCGCGATCTCGCATGCGGGCGTTCCGGCATCGAGAGCTTCCTCGATCCGATCGGCGACGTGGTGCACTGCGTTGCCACACAGGCGTCACGGGTCCGTTGCCAACCCCGGGTTCACGGTCGCGAAGTATTCATCCGATGCGTGACGCAGGGCTGCTAGTGTGCGTTCGAACACCGGCGCCCATGCGCCCGGCTCGGCGAAGAAGAGCTCTACGCTGAAAGCGGCGTGTCGGGTCTCGGGAAGCTCATACACCACCGTCTTCACGGATTTGGTCTTGCGGTTCTGTTCGTTCGCCGCTTCCAGCAGGACTGTGATGGGGACCCCCGCCGACAGAAGAAAGCCGACGATCAGCCGCGCATAGCCCGCGTCGTCGCCAAAGCTCTCGAGCCGGTAGGCCGTTCCTTCGGATTTGAACAGCACGGTTGCATCCTCGACGCCCGCGATGTAGCCAGCATCGCGAACGACCTCGGCCAGCGCGCCCACGATGCTCATCGCGACTCCTCGGTCGGAGTCGGAGCCGCATGCTCGTCGGCGCTGAGTTCAGATTCGAGTTCGGCGGTGAAGCGGCTCGCCGCGCAGCGCCCGATCGATTCATCCAGGGCGCGGCGCAACGAATGAGTGCTCTCGATCAGGGTGGAGACGGTCCTCCAGAAGACGGGCGGGCCGCCCGGTTCGGTGACGAACTGCTCGGCGCTGTGCAGCACGCCTCGAAGCTCCCAGTCGAGCTCGACTTTGACGACTTTCGTGCGCGATTCCGCCAGCGCGATCGCTCGTCGGACGAGAAGCTCGTCGGCGGCATCGGGCGGAAGCTCCATGCCGAGCGCGAGGTAGAGGAAGCCGCGGTCGCGTTCGTCGACGCGGACGGAAAAACGGTAGCCGCGCGCCCGGAACAGGATCTCGGCATAGCGCTCGTCGTGCGCCTGCACGGCGACTTCGTGGCCCTGATCTCGCAGCCACGCTGCGATCGTTGTCCTGAGCGGTTCGTCGGATTGGTTCATGCCCGAGCATCGTAGCGTGCCGGCGCGACACATGGTTGGCGCGTCGCTACGAGAGATGTTTGGCCCGGCGTCACCCGTGTGGCGCGCCTCTCACGGAGAATTCGACGGCGCAGAACATCCCGATTCAACCTCAGGGTAGCGTGGGGCAACCGTCGAAGTGATATTTCCCATGGGGCAGATGTGGGACGATTTCGACGACGGCCGGCGGCGCGATTCGAGCGAAGCATCGGAGTCGGTCGCGCGAAAGATCTGGCTCCTGATGGAGCTGCTGCGGCATCGGCAGGTTCGATATACGGAGTACGAGGCGCTGCACGGAGGCGGCAAGCGCAGCTTCCAACGCGACTTGCAGCAGCTTCGCACGATCGGCAAGACCGCCGGGTTCACGATCGCGCCGCTCAAGGACGGTCTCGTCCGCCTCACTTCCTTCGACACTACGCTCCGCCGGCTCGACGATGCGCGGCCTCCATTACTGCGCCTCCTCGCCGAGCTGGCGCGAACCCTCGGCGAGCCGATCCAAGGCGAGATCGGTGCAATCGTCGACGGAGCGCCCGAAGGAGAAGTGTTCCTCCACGTGCAGGCGCCCAAGCTCGTCGAAGGCTCGCAGGTCGCCAAGGTGTACGAGAAGCTGAAGGACGCGTGGGCGTCGCCGGCCGGACGCGCTTCGGTGCGATTCCGCTATCGCGGGGCGAACGCGGCGGCGCCCGAAGAGCGCGTCGTCGATCCGTACCGCGTCATCGTGCGGTCGGGGCGCTACTATCTCTCGGGCTACGACCTCAAACGACGCGATTGGCGCCTGTTCGCGCTCGATGCGATCGTCGGGCTACCGACGCGCGCGGGGACCGTTCGCACCGACCGCAAGATACCGGAGCAGCATGAGAACGCCGACGTGCTGGGCTTCATCAAAGGGTCCGGTCGCGAAGCCGATGTGACGGTCGAGTTCTCGCCCAAGGTCGCGGCGTCGGCGACGAGCCGCATCTGGCGACACGATCAGAAAGTCGAGAAGTTTCCCGGCGGCCGGGCGCGCATCACCGTGCCGGTAGGCGATCCCGAGGAGGTCGTGCGCTGGGCGTTCGGTTTCGGCGCCGACGCTCGGATCGTGGCGCCCGCCGCCGCGGTCAAGGCGGCCCACGATCTCGCCCGTAGCTTAGTGAAGTCCCACGAACCGCCGGCTGGATGAGTGGTCGAATCCCGGTTTCCGCCCGAAGGATATCTGATACCCGATCTGGTATATCTACGTCCATAAGGCCATGCGGGCGTTCCGAAAACCGATCCAATGGGTGGGAAGCACGAAGGAAGACTTGTCGCAGTTTCCGCTGAGCGTCAGGTTGATCATGGGTCATGCGCTTCATCTCGCCCAGATCGGCAAGAGACACGACGACGTAAAGTCGCTCAAAGGCGAGTTCGCCGGTGTCGACGAGATCATCGTCTCTGGTGGTGACTCCGACACGTATCGCACGTTGTACACAACTAAGCTTGGAGATGCTGTCTATGCCCTCGACGCTTTCAAAAAGAAATCGACCAAAGGGAGCAATCTCCCCAAGAGGGATCGCGAGCGCATCAAAGCGCGCCTCGCAGCTGCCCGGGCGTTCGCGCATCAATCGGGCCGCGGATAGTCTGTCGGTAACGACGGGAAGCAACAATGTCTTTGCCGATATCGGCGTCCCTAATGCAGAAGAAGCTTTGGCAAAATCCGGCCTCGTTCACACGATCGGCCTGATTATCACGCGCAAGCATCTGACGCAGCGCGCAGTTGCAGAACTCGTGGGTCTTCCGCAGCCTAGGGTCAGCCGTTTGCTAAAGGGAAATACCGAAGGATTTTCGAGCGATCGGCTTATCCAGATCCTGTTGAGGCTCGGCTACGACGTCGAGATCAACGTCCGAAGGTCTCGCTCGCGGCTAAGGCGCGGTAAGCTGACCGTGTTCGAGGCCGCCTAGGAACCTTGATGCCTTTCGCGCTGGGTGGCCACCGCCGCGGCGCCGGCTCAGCTCCGAGGTCACCGTCGCGCGGATGTCGTCGTCGAACGGTGGATCGTCGGCGCGCAGCATCCATTCCAGGTAGTCGGCTGGCACCTGCGGGAGCGGCACGTTGCGATGACGGCCGAAAGGGAAGCGCGGAAAGGTGATCTTCGATTCGGCGAACGCCAGCAGCGCACTGCAGTCCGCCGGATAGCCCAACGCCAGGTAGCGACGCAGCAAGATCTCCAAGACCGCCGCCGTGACGTGCGCGTCGCTCGAGGCGCGATGCGCTTCGCCGAGGTCGGCCGGGAGCTGCACGTCGAGTGCCGCTCGCAAGGCCTGGTTCGCGTGGCTGCGCAGCTCGGGGAGCAGATGGCGGGCCAGGCGCAGCGTGCATAGGTTTGGCCGGCCGTCCAGCATCGGTAGAAAACCACGATCGAAGCCGGCGTTGTGGGCCACGACGATTGCACCGGAACACAGACGCCGAAGGAGCGGCGCCACCTCCGCCATCGACGGTGCACCGGCTACATCGGCATCGGCGATCCCATGAACCTCGGTGGCACGCGCCGGTATCGGCCGGCCGGGATCGACCAGCGACGAGAAGGCCCGCACCCGAGTGCCGCGCCGCACGAGAACGCAAGCGACCTCGACCACGCGGTCTCGCGCGCGATCGAAGCCCGTCGTTTCGACGTCGACGACCGCGTAGGTCGCGTCGCGCAGGTGGGTTCGCATGGCGCGATGGTCGCAAACGGCTGTGCCACCTGGTTGGCGCATGGGTGCATCGTGACGGGCCGGTGCGCCATACGGCTGTCGCGTCGATGCGATATCCTAAGCGCGTGAGTGATCGCGCGAAGCCACGAACCAGTGCCAGCCACCCGCTGAGGATCGACGTCGCGCGAGTGCCGGGCTCGAGCGGCGAGATCGGCATGACGCTCTGTCCGGGCCGCCGCGACGAGCTCTCCGCCGACGGCGCCTGGGAGCGCGACCTCGAGGCGG
>Ga0182024_10015071_pt1 | contig 14864 bp, 9 predicted proteins | sample P32metaG_FD_120480 | JGI IMG/M metagenome (GOLD analysis project Ga0182024, IMG submission 120480) | Permafrost microbial communities from Stordalen Mire, Sweden - P3-2 metaG (Illumina Assembly) | ecosystem: Environmental > Terrestrial > Soil > Wetlands > Permafrost | place: Sweden: Stordalen... | reverse complement strand
GTGCCGAGGTCGGCGTCGTGGAAGGAGTAGGCGCCGCCGAGCGCAGTGGCTCCGGGATGATCGGTATTCCAGGGGCCAAAGTAGCCCCGGCTCTCAATCTGGCCTACGGGTTTGGGATTGGTCAACACAGCGGTAAAGTCCATCGGCTTGCCGGCGCCGATCGAGCGTAGGGATAGGCTCTGGATAACAAATCGCAGGGGCACCTTGCCCGCCTTGTCGGTGCCCAGGGTCAGCACAGTGTCGGTGCACTCCATCTGGTCCACAAAGATGCTTGCGTCCTTGGTCAAATGAAGGGGCAGATGAAGGTCATTGTTCGGCCGAGATACGTCTTTGCGTTGGCTCTTGGGTGGGAGGTTGATGCGCAGCCCCTCGACTTCGACGTTGCCAATGTGCAAAGGAGAACGCAGAAGGCTGGCATAGCCGGTGCGGAAGGCGAATCGCCGCACCGAGAAGGTCGGGGTGCTGGACGCGATGTTGTAGGGATAAATGGCCAGATCTTTGCCGGAGACCTCGAACCCGCGCAGGAGAGAGACGTCAAAAGAACCCAACTCGACCCGGCTGTGGTAACGGGCAGAAAGGCTTTGGAGCAGTCGAGCACGTAGGATCGGGGCGGCCCGGGAAAGAAGGATTTCGAAAGTGGCCACCGCAATAATGGCAATCGCCAGGGCGCTCATCCCCGCCCAAAACAATACCTTGTGATTTCGACCCGCCACTACCTCGCCTTTCTGTCTTCCCGATGCTATAACGGCTGATCCCGGCATGTAACATCGCACGGGGAGGGAAGATTGTGAGAACTTTTCGGATATTCGCCCTCTTGCTGTTCCTGTTCGCCGGCCGACAGGTTTGGGCTCAAGCTGAGCCTGCGCCGGAACCTACGATCGATGCCTACATCCACCACGGTTGGGACAGTCTCTCGCGCTCGATGTCGGAGTGCCAGTCCCTGATCGACCCCAAGGTCACGACCCCACCGCTGCTCTATCTTCCATTTGGAGCACCCACGCCCCCCGAGCTGCTGCGGCTCCGGACCCAATGCAAGATCCAGATCGCACACCTGCCCCACCGCATCCAGCACCTGGGGGATGTAAAGGAGTCGGAGATTCCGCGGCCGGGGCTGCTTTACCTGCCCAACCGGTACGTGGTGCCAGGAGGCCGATTTAACGAGATGTTCGGCTGGGACAGCTACTTCATCATCCTAGGCCTGTTGCGCGACGGCCGGGTGGATCTGGCCCGCGGCATGGTAGAAAACTTCTTTTACGAGATTGAGAATTATGGAGCCGTTCTCAACGCGAACCGCACCTATTTCCTCACTCGTTCTCAGCCCCCGTTCTTAAGCTCCATGATTCGCGCGGTTTATGACGCGGAAATTGCCCGCGATCCGTCGCCCGCCAATCGGGCCCGGCAACAGAAGTGGATCGCCCACGCCTACCCCTATGCTCATCGCGATCACGATTTCTGGCTGAGCAGCATGCACCGCGCCGGACAAACCGGCTTGGCCCGGTATTTAGATATCGGGGAGGGCCCGGTGCCGGATATTGCCGACCACAGCAGCTACTACATCGATGTGATCGACTGGCTGGTCGCCCATCCCGACGTTCACACCAACTACCTGATCCCGGCGCCGCAAAACCCGTCGCCGGTTGAGTGGGCGGTGCTGGCCAAGACGAGTTGCGATCCCAGCCACTCGGCTGTCTGCCGGCTCGCCTGGTCCCACGGCTATCGCCTGAGCCGCGACTTCTACAAAGGCGATCGTGCGGTGCGAGAGTCCGGCTTTGATATTTCGTTCCGCTTCGGACCCTTCAGCGGGTCAACCCATCACTATGCAGCAGTCTGCCTCAATAGCCTGCTCTACAAATACGAACGTGACCTGGCAGGCTTTGCCACCATGCTTCATCAGACGGCCCAAGTGGCTCAATGGAAGCAAGAGGCCGAGGCCCGCAGCCGGGCCATCAACAAGTATCTGTGGAATGCGGACAAAGGGATGTTTTTCGATTACGACTTCACCACCGGCGAACAGTCCACCTACGTGTACGCGACTATCTTTTATCCTTTGTGGGCGGGCCAGGCGACGGCGGAGCAGGCCAAGGCCGTCGATGCGCACCTTGACCTGCTGGATAAACCCGGCGGGCTGGTCTGCAGCACTTACACGAGCGGCCTGCAATGGGATTTGCCGTTCGGCTGGGCTCCCTTGAACTGGTTAGCGGTCGACGGTCTGCGGAAGGCTGGCTACCTCAACGATGCGCGTAAGGTTTCCGAGGAGTTCACGCACACCATCCGCACCAGCTTCGAGAAGGAGGGCACCATCCATGAGAAATACAACGTCGAAACCGGATCGTCGAATGTGGAAATAATCGCCGGGTATCAGAACGTGGTGGGATTCGGGTGGACGAACGCGGTTTATGTGGAGATGGAGCATCTGCTGCTCTCCACTGCGCAACAACCTGGGGAACGACGGAATGACCATTAAGCAGGTACTACCACCGCCGGAACGTCGCGCCTTTGGCCAATCGCGGCGCAAGCAGGTGCGGCGGCAGGAGCAGAACCGATGGAGTTCGACCGACCGGCAGACCGATCCGATTGACGCCCTTGCGGTTTCCGCTGTGGGGAGGGTGCCGGCACTGTTGGCGATCAAGTGGCAGCGAATGGCGGCTTCGCCGTTTGGGTTTTTTCGCGGCGCGGTTCCGGTGATGGCCGCCGACCTGGCAACACTGCCCCATACCGGGATCTTTACCCAGCTGTGTGGGGATGCCCATGTTCGAAATCTGGGAGCCTATGCGGCGCCCGATGGGCGGTTAGTCTTCGATATCAACGACTTCGACGAGACCATTCGAGGGCCGTTTGAGTGGGATGTGAAGCGTCTTGCCACCAGTCTCATCCTGGCGGGGCGCGAATCGGGGAGCAAAAGCGCTGCCTGCGGTGCGGCGGCAGCGGTGTTTTTGAGGAGCTATCGGCGATCGATGCGTGCCTTCTCGCGCATGACGGTGATGGAGGTGGGCCATTTTCAGGTCCACCGGCTGCAGCGGGTGGCGCCGGTTTCCCTGGTTCTGCGCAAGGCCGAGCAGGCAACGCCGCAGTTCAACGCAGCGCGGTTACTGGAGCAACCGAAAGCGCGGGCCAAAGGGGGAAAGAACGCGCTGGCTCCTCACCGTATTTTCGTCGAACACAGGCCTTTGCAATACCGGCTAACCGGCGCCAAGGCGCAAATGATTCTCGATTCGCTCACGATGTACCGGGAGACGCTATTGCCTGAGCGGCAGCACTTTTTCGATTTATACCGGCCGCTGGATGTCGCCTTCCGGGTGGTGGGTACGGGCAGTGTGGGCCTGCGCGACTATATCGTCTTCCTGGAGGGCAACGGCAGCGACGATCCTCTGTTTCTGCAGATCAAGGAGGAGCCTGGATCTGCGTATGCCCCCTACCTGGGAGAGATGGGAGCGCCGCAACACCAGGGGCGTCGCGTGGTGCAGGGTCAACGAGCCATGCAGTTTCTCTCGGACATGCTCCTGGGCTGGACTACCATCCACAATCGCCAGTATCTGGTACGGCAGTTGAATGACCATAAAGCGTCAATTAATGTGGAAGATCTTCAAGGTGAGGGTCTGATGCAATACGCTGAGATTTGTGGTGAATTGCTGGCGCGCGGCCATGCACGGTCAGGAGATCCGGTAACGCTCGATGGGTATATCGGCAACTCGGATCGGTTTGTCGAAGCCGTCGCGGATTTTGCGGTTGATTATGCTGACCAGACTGAGGCCGACTACAAGACGTTCCTGCATTCGCGATTTGCGCCGCCTACCGCTCGGAAGGCGCCGGTGAAGGTTACTCCCAGGCGGCGCAGAGTGAAGCAGAAGACTGTGATTAAGGAAGCTGCTCCCAAGGCATAGATTTCTCGCGGGAACGAACCCCTGGGTGCCCCATATCTCGCTCGTTTTTCGCGAGATATGGGATACCACAGCACTCAACCCGCCAGCCTTCGAGAACGAATAGGCAGTAACGGGAAACAGTCGTTGTATCCCACATCTCGCGAAAAACGAGCGAGATATGGGGCACCCAGGGGTTCGTTGTCAGGTTGAGGGGCGGAAAAGCATTGGATGGGCTTCGCCCGGTCTTTTTCGTCCCATGTATCCGGATTTCCTGCACGGGGCGCCACCAACACCCACGTGTGCGGCTTTCATTAAGGAAAGCCGCATGAAGTTCGCCAACGCCAGAAAGCTCGACAGGAAATCCGGAGTACGCTGGTGCGAACATGGGGCACCCGTCCCCTTAACCGGCATGGGTCTAGATGCGACAATGAGAGCAGCGCCTTGGCGCTGCTTTTCTTATGCTCCAACTTTCTGGTGCCGGTAAACGGTTTGGCCCCCGCGTGTTGTTCGAGAACGCGGACTGGCTTATTACGCCCAATGAGAAGACCGCCCTGGTGGGTGCCAATGGTACCGGGAAATCTACCCTGCTCAAAGTGCTGGCCGGGGTCGAATCGCTGGATTACGGCAGCCTGCAACGCACGCGCGGCATGACTATCGGGTATCTGCCCCAGGAGGGTCTGGCACTCATCGGCCGTAGCGTTTTTGCCGAGTGCCTGTCGGTCTTCGCTGAGCTTCGCAGCATGGAGGAGGAACTGGAAATCCTCTCCACTCGCCTGGCCGAGTTTGATCCTTCGACGCCCGAGTACGCTGCGGCTGCGGACCGCTTTTCTTTCCTCGACTCCCACTTTCGCGCCCACGACGGTTATGCACTGGATGCGCAGGTGGGCACGGTACTGGGTGGCCTGGGCTTCAGCAAGCATGACTGGTCCCGGCAGACAGAGGAGTTTTCCGGCGGCTGGCAGATGCGCATCGCGCTGGCCAAGCTGCTGTTGCAAAAGCCCAGCCTGCTGCTGCTGGACGAGCCCACCAACCACCTTGACCTGGAAACACGCAATTGGCTGGAGGGCTATCTCCACAACTACCCCAATGGCTACATCCTCATCTCCCACGATCGCTACTTTCTCGACGTGACCGTCGACAAGACCATCGAGATCTGGAACAAGGCCCTGCACTTCTACCACGGCAACTACGAGAAGTACCTGACGCAGAAAGAGGAACGGCGGGCTCAGCTGGCCGCGGCCTACAAGAATCAGCGCGAGCATATCGAGCATCTTGAAGCGTTCATCAGCCGCTTTCGCTACCAGGCCACCAAGGCAAAACAGGTGCAGAGCCGGATCAAGGAACTGGACAAGATCGAGCGCATCCAGATCCCGGTCGAGGAAGAGGCGATCCACTTCAGCTTTCCCCAGCCGCAGCCCTCCGGCCGTACCGTGGTCGAAGTCTCGGACCTGGCGAAGAACTATGGATCGAAGCAGGTGCTGGAAGACGTGAGCTTCACCATTGACCGTGGCGACCGCATCGCGCTGGTGGGGGTGAATGGGGCGGGAAAATCGACCCTGATCCGCATGCTGTCGGGCATGGAACCGCCCTCGAACGGCAGCCTGCGCCTGGGGCACAATGTCACCGCAGAGTATTTTGCCCAGGACCAATACAAGGTGCTGGACGGCGATGCCCGCATGTTGGACGACATCAGCAACACTGCACCGCGCGTATCCACGACTGATTTGCGGAGCCTTCTGGGGTGCTTCCTCTTCTCCGGCGACGACGTCTTCAAACCGCTGGGCGTGCTCTCAGGAGGAGAGCGCAACCGCTACGCGCTGGCCCGCATTCTGGTGAGCCCGGCGAACTTTCTGTTGCTGGACGAGCCTACGAATCACCTGGATCTTCGGGCCAAGGATGTTCTGCTCGAGGCCATCGCTCGTTTTAACGGAACCGTGGTCATGGTTTCGCACGATCGCTACTTTATCGATCGACTGGCGACACGGATCTTTGAAGTCGAGGGTGGGCATGTGCATGTCTATCCCGGCAATTACGAAGACTATTTGTACCGGAAGCAGGCGGCCGAGGCGCAGGGGAGCCGGCCGAACGGGGTCGCCGCGGTGCAGGAGGCGGAAAAGCCGTCCTCCGATGCTGCAGCCGCTAAGGGGCGTCGCGTTAACCCTATCAAGCTGCGCCAGATGCAGGAGCGCTGCAGCTTTGTCGAGGAAGAGATTCCCCGGCTTGAGAGCTCGATCGCCGATGCGGAAACGTCTCTGGGAGTGTATGAGAGCGCAGAGGAAACCCAGAGGCTAAGCCAGAGGCTCGAAAGCCTGCGGCAGCGGCATGCCTCGCTCACCGCTGAGTGGGAAGAGCTGGTGGTGCAACTGGAGCAGCAGGCGTAACGAGCTGGCTCCTGCGGCGGTGGAATTGGCGGAGATTCCCTGCCCCATGCATTAAAGTAGGAGCAGCTTTCAGCGCAACCACAGGCCCCTTGACTACCTCAACCCAGCGTAAAGGCATCGCTTCACGCTCCTCCGCATTTGCTGTCTCCGCGGGTATTCTGCTCAGCAAGGTCATTGGGCTGGTACGCGAACGCGCCATTGCCCATTATTTTGGCAACTCAGACGCTGCGGATGCCTTTCGCTCAGCATTCCGCATTCCCAACTTCCTGCAAAACCTCTTCGGTGAGGGCGTTCTCTCCGCGTCGTTCATCCCGGTGTACGCGCGCCTGCGTGCGGAGGAGAGACACGATGAGGCCAACCAACTCGCGGAAGCGATCTTCGCTATTCTTTTTTTTCTGGTGTCCCTGCTGACACTGGCAGGTATCTTCGCCGCCCCATGGCTGACCTACGCAGTTGCCCCCGGCTTCCACGGTGAGAAGCGCCTCCTGACCATTCACCTGGTGCAGATTTTGTTTCCCGGGGCGGCGGTGCTGGTTATGTCGGCGTGGTGCCTCGGCATCCTGAACAGTCACCGGAAGTTTTTCCTTTCCTATTCTGCTCCGGTGATCTGGAATGTCGCGATCATCACCTCCATGCTGTGGAAGGGCGGGCATGTCACCGAGGATAGACTTGCGATCATTATCTCCATCGCTTCTGTGGTCGGCAGCGGCCTGCAGTTTGCAGTGCAACTGCCGACGGTGCTGGGCTTCCTGCGTCCGCTGCATCTGAAGCTCACGTTCGGCACCGAGCAGGTGCAAACAGTGGTGCGGAACTTCTTTCCTGTGTTCATGAGCCGCGGAGTGGTGCAGACAAGTGCGTATCTCGATTCGCTGCTGGCCAGCTTTTTGCCTACCGGCGCGGTCTCGGCTCTCGCCTACGCACAGACATTGAACTCACTGCCGGTGAGTTTGTTCGGCATGGCAATTTCTGCCGCGGAGTTGCCTGCCATGTCGAGTGCGCTGGGTACGCACGAGGAAATCGGTAAGGTGCTGCGGCAGCGCCTGGAGAATGGGCTTAAGAATATCTCGTTTTTCGTTGTGCCTTCGGCGGTGGCGTTTGTCGTTCTTGGCGACGTGGTTGTCGCGACCATCTACCGAGGTGGACACTTCAACGGGCACGATGTGATGTTTGTGTGGAGCGTTCTGGCCGGCTCGGGCGTGGGCCTTCTGGCGTCCACCTCGGGCAGGCTCTACTCCTCTGCGTTCTATGCGCTGCGGGATACGCGTACGCCACTAAAGTTCGCGATCATTCGCGTGGCGTTGACGGTGGCGTTGGGGTATTTCTTTGCTCTGCCGCTTCCGCGGCTGCTGGGTATCGATCAGCGTTGGGGGGTTGCCGGGCTCACGCTTTCGGCGGGACTGGCGGGGTGGGTGGAGTTTGCGTTGCTGCGCCGTGCACTGCAGGCACGTATTGGCGCTGTCGTTGCATCGGTTTCCCGAGTCGCCCGGCTATGGGTGGGCGCTCTCATTGCTTCTGCATGCGCGTACGGGGTCAAGCTGGTGCTGCCCTTTCACCGGCCGGAGTTGGTTGGGTTGTGCGTGCTTTCGATCTTCGGGCTTGGGTATCTCGGGTGCACCCGGTTGCTTGGTGTCGCCGCTCCGGGTAGCTTGACTCGCTTGCTTGGCAGGCGAGCTTAGCTTCTCGGACGTCTAACAAATCCCGGGTGCCCCATATCTCGCTCGTTTTTCGCGAGATGTGGGATACCACCGCGTTTAACCTCAAATTCTTGAAATCTAAATCCGCTGTATCCCACATCTCGCGAAAAACGAGCGAGATGCCCCGAATTTCCTGTACGCGGCCCAAGACGAGACAGCGTGTGCGCCTTTCATTAAGGAAAGGCGCATGAAGTGTGCGGAACCCACGAGACTCCACAGGAAATCGGGGATGTGGGGCACCCGGAATTCGTGGTCTGGACAGAGGGGTCAGGATTGGCGGCTAGCCGATGCCTAGCTTGTGCATGTAGTCGGCATCGATTTTCAGGCCTTCCATCGGCGGTACGTTGTAGCCTTCCTGCTCGACAAAGCAGTGCTTTACCACTCCGGATTTAGCTGCCTGCTGAAAGATCGGACGGTAATCGATAGAACCCTGCCCTAACTCGACGATCGTGGGCACATTCTCGATCGATGAGTCAGGAGTGATGTTCTTGAAATCTTTTACATGCAGCATGGTGATGCGGGTGGGATATTTCCTCAGATACTCAACCGGGTTTGCACCGCCGACCGTGACCCAGCCGCAATCCATCTCCATGGTCACGTGGGCGGGATCGGTCAGGCGCAGTAATTCATCGTAAGGCACCACCCCGTCCGTCTTATGGAATTCCATGGTGTGGTTGTGATAACCAAACTTCATTCCGGCCGCGCTTACCTTCGTGCCGATGGTGTTGAATTGCTCCGCATTCCACCGCCAGTCTTGCAGATTGAAAGCAGTGGATCGCTGTTTCGGGGTGAGACCCTTTACCCGCGACGGATCTTTAAACCCGGGGAAGGAGCAGATAATGTAACTGACACCCAGCTCTTTGTTGAAAGCAAGGATCTCGTCAAGTTTCTGATGCAAATCATCTGAGCCATAGTGCGCGCTCACCAGGTGCAAGCCGGCGTCGCTCATGGCTTGCTTTACTTGCGCAGCGGAGTGATTGTAGTAGCCGGCTGATTCGACTTCACGGAAGCCAATGGCTCCGAGCTGTTTCAACGTGCCCTCGTAGTCCTTAGGCAGGAGTTCACGCACCGAATACAGTTGCAGCCCCAATGGCACCTTCAACGTCTGTGCTGCCAACCGGCCGGCGGTTGCGCTGTAGATGAGAGCCGCCGAGCCGGCTTTGACAAAATCTCTCCGTGATTGCTTCAACATGACACCCCTTTTTTCGTGCCTTACGCAGAAGGAGAAGGTTAAGTGCCTTGGCCAGGAATTGCAAACCTAGTCCGGCAGGCCGAAGGCGATGATATTCGGACCCATGGCGACCGCGACGTATTGCTGGTGGTCGAACATATAGGTCATGGGCGAGGCATGCGGCGCCTCGCTGGTCTGAAAGCTCCACAGCGGCTTGCCGGTCTTCGCGTTCGCAGCAGCAAACGCGCCATCGTCTGCTCCGTAAAAGACCACGCCCCCCGCGGTGCTGAGCACGCCGCCGAAGGTATCTCCCGGTCCGGTCTGGGGCAGCTCCCACGCAGGCTTGCCGGTTTGGATGTCGAAGGCGCGCAGAACCCGCCGGCCCGGATCGGCTGGGTCAGGGCTGTTGGATCCGCCCATGTAGCCGTGACCCAACTGGAACGGCATGTCGGTGCGGGTGAAGATGCCGCATTTGTCGTTCGTCTGTACGTAGTAAAGCGAGGTGAGCGGATTCCAGGACGCCGAATACCAGTTGGTCGCTCCGTTCAGCCAGGGGCAGATCCTGTTGCCCTCAAGCGTCGGCTCCTGGCCAGGGGCGACGATGGGTCGGCCTTCCGGAGTAAGGCCGGTAGCCCAGGTCAACTTTTTGGTGTATTGGCGGCCCAGCAAGAACTTGCCATTGGTGCGGTCCAGCACATAGAAGAATCCGTTGCGGTTGGCCTGCACCATCAACTTGCGCGGTTTCCCTTCCCACTCGGCATCGATGAGTGACGGAGGAGCCATGGCGTCATAGTCATGCACGTCGTGGGGCGTGAACTGGAAATACCACTTCAGCTTGCCCGTGTTTGGATCAAGCGCGACCACGGAGTCGGTGTAGAGATTGTCGCCCTTACGATCGTCTCCGATGAGATCATCGCCGGGATTACCGACGGGCCAGTAGAGGGTGTCAAGCTCCTTGTCGTAGGTTCCCGTCATCCAGGTGCCGCCGCCGGGATGATCGATCCCCGTTCCCTGCCAGGTCTCAGAGCCAGGCTCGCCGCGCTTCGGCACGGTCCAAAAGCGCCATAGCTCTTTGCCCGTCGCCTGATCGAAAGCAGCCACAAAGCCGCGCGCGCCCTCGTCGCCGCCGGAGGTTCCGGAGATAACCATCGAGCCAACAACCAGGGGCGCCCCGGTGGCGTTGTAGTTGTTATGCCAGTCGGCCAGGGGGGTTTCCCATGCAATCGCCCCGGTGATCCGATTTAGGGCGATCAGGTGAGCGTTGTCGGTGACCATGAACACCTTGTCTCCGGCGACTGCTACGCCGCGGTTCGCACCGGAAACGGCGTTCCCGACCAGGCCCTGGGTGAGGGAGCGCTGATAGTGCCATATCTGGCGTCCGCTGCCCGCATCAAGCGCATAGCATTGATTGACGTAAGTGATGTACATCACTCCCGCCACGACAACCGGGGTCGCTTGCACCTCCCTGACCCCACTCACGGTATAGATCCACTTGGGCTGTAACCGTGAAACGTTGGCGCTCGTGATCTGCGTAAGCTCGCCGTAGCGGCTGCCGGCCGTCTGCCCGTTGTAGCTCGGCCAATCAGCCTGTGACGTGACTACCCGGTATTCGCCCGACTCCGTCTTGCGCAGCAGATAGAGCTGATGATCATCGCCCAAAATCTGCATATCCCGGGCTGAGCGGTTCAACGCTGTACCTTGGAGCGTTTTCCCGCCTTCGAGGGTAACCGAGGCACGCTCGGCGGCTGTTCCCCAAAACGGCTTCAGGGTGCGCAGGAAGCTGATCAGGTTGGCACGATCCTGTCCAACAACGTCCGGAAAAGGTGGCATGCCCGAGGTTGGAATGCCGTTGTGCAAGAGCTTCACCAATTCATCATCGGAGCGCAGGGGCACGCGTTCCAGGATCGACGGCGCGAACTCGCCACCACCCGCGTTGGTGCCATGACAGGATGCACATCGGGTGACGAAAATCTGGCGGCCAGCGGCTTGCGGGGAGCCCGGAGGTAGCGGGGGGAGAGGAGGTCCACCTTGCCCGTGAACGGCGGTTGCCGACAAAAACTGCATCAAGCCGATCCACATGGCCGCTTTCCACACCCCAGGCACACTCCTCATCCAGTCCGATCCCCCGACTCTCTAGAGTAATTTGTCCCGCAGAGTCACATGACAAATGTCAGCGATTCTTTTTGACAAAAGACACTATCGTTGGCGCCCCTGCAGCCGGATGATGTCTCAAGTAGGCACAGGGAGGGGATATGGCCGCTAGCGTCATGGTTGAGCCTTACCACAGCGCAACCAACGAGGGTTCTGCTGTCGCATCGCTGCACAGTGTCACCAAGAAATTTGGACGCCAGATCGCGCTCGATCGTTTCTCACTCGAGCTTCGCGCAGGAGAAGTGGTGGCGTTGCTGGGGCCGAACGGCGCGGGCAAGACCACCGCCGTGCGCTTGCTGCTGGGATTGAGCCAGGCAACATCGGGCAAGGTGGAGATCTTCGGCGGCAACCCGAGAGATCGCGCAAGCCGCATGCGGCTGGGCGCGATGCTGCAGGTAGGGCGCATGCCGGAAACGCTGCGGGTGCGGGAGCATCTGCAACTCTTCCGTAGTTATTACCCGCAGCCGCGTCCGCTGGATGAGCTGCTGTCAGTCGCGGGATTGGAGGGTCTGGAAGAGAGGCAGTTTGGCACCCTCTCTGGCGGACAGAAACAACGCATGCTCTTTGCTCTCGCGCTGTGCGGTGATCCTGACCTGATTTGCCTCGATGAGCCGACACTCGGCATGGATGTGGAGGCGCGGCGGGCGATGTGGGAGCAGGTGCGCAGGTTGGCCGCCAGGGGAAAGACGATTCTGCTCACCACCCATTACCTGGAAGAAGCGGATGCCCTGGCCACCAGAATTGTTGTGATTCAAAAGGGCAGGGTGATTGCCGAGGGAACGCCCGAGGAACTCAAGACTGCGGATGGCTCGCGGGCGATCCGCTGTACAACGTCGCTTGCGGCTTCGTTCGTGTCTGCCATACCTGGGGTTACGAGCGTAGAGCAAGATGGCCACTCAATGCTGGTGAGGACCCCTGCTCCCGAAGCCGTACTGCGCGCCATGCTGGAAAACGACCCCACGCTGAGCGGGCTGGAAGTGCGTGCAACAGCGCTCGAAGATGCCTTCCTCGCTCTCACCAACCAGAACGCACCTGTTGCGCAATAGGAGGCACCATGGCCACGGTTGCAATCGTTCCATCACTTCCGCGGATCTACTTGAACGAAGCGCGCTTTGAGTTGCTCAAGCTGTCGCGCAATCGCAGTTACCTTTTCTCCATGATTGGTTTCCCAGTCATTTTTTACCTTCTGTTCGGCGTTACCAACAAAGGTTCTGTTTTTCAGGGCCATACGATCGCGCGTTACCTGCTGGCAGGATACTCATGCTTTGGCGCGATGGGCTCTTCCCTGTTCGGCATTGGCGCCGGGTTGGCGTTCGAGCGTGGGCACGGATGGCTGGAGATGAAGCGCGCCAGCCCTATGCCGGCGGCTGCTTACCTGATGGCAAAACTATGCGTTGCCATCACCTTTGCGGTTGGCATCACTATTTTGCTGATGATACTGGGGACGGCCATGGCCGGCGTGCAGATCACCACGGTGGAAGGCTTACGGCTCCTCTCTGTGATCGCTGCCGGTGTTTTGCCCTTTGCCAGCCTGGGATTGGTGATTGGCCTGCTGATGCCCTCGAACGCAGCACCGGGAGTTATCAACCTGGTCTACTTGCCACTGTCCTTTTGCGGTGGCTTGTGGATGCCGATTGAGGCTCTGCCGCATTGGTTGCAGGTGGTCGCGCACGGTTTGCCGTCGTTCTGGTTTTCCCGTCTTGCATTGCGGACTTTAGGCTACAGCGATAGTTCGGCTTTGTTGGCCTGGGCTCTCCTGGCATCCTATACGGTAGTATTTCTGCTAACAGCAGCGTTTATCTTCCGCAGGCAGGAGGCTCAAGCGTAACCATGCCACAGTCGCCAGTTCGTCGGAACCTTCGCACGTGGTTTCGTAATTGGCTCAACAGCGAATGCCGTGATGGCAGATACGCTGCGACGCGTCCTTCCGTGAGGAGTTGGCGAGACTGGTTCGCTTATGACCATACCGTCTGGTTAGTCTTCCTGGGTTTCTGGTTTCTCGAGCCCTACTTGGACCACGCGCCGCTGCACAAATGGCTCTGGTTAGTCCTGGCTCTCGGTCTCTTCGTACCTCTTTATCTGTTCTCGCATAGCGCGCCCCGCAGGTTTTGTTGGGTCGGGGTGCTCGGCATGTTTGTCCTGGCCATGGTGTACGTGCCGTTCAACCAGGGCTCCTGGGGGATTTTCATATTTATAGCGGTCTCGATCCCCGAGGTTTCCGAATCGACGAATACGGTAATCGCCCTGTTGCTTCTGCAATGCGGAGCGATCGCCTTGGAAAGCTGGTTGTTGCATCTCTCAGCGTGGGTTTGGAGTATGGGCGTGTCCTTCACCTTGTTGTGGGGGATGAACCGTTTGAGGAGGAAGCAGAAGGAGAAGGCGGACGCGAAGCTGCGCATGGCTCATGAGGAGATTGAACATCTGGCTAAAACCGCCGAACGAGAGCGCATCGCACGAGATATGCATGATGTGCTCGGCCATTCTCTGTCGTTGATTGTGCTTAAGAGCGAGTTAGCGGGTCGTCTGCTCGACAGCCAACCTTCGCGAGCGGCGCTTGAGATCGCAGAGATTGAGACCGCTGCGAGACAGGCGCTTGCCGAGGTGCGCAAGACGCTCACCGGCTACCGTTCGGAGGGCTTTGCCTCCGAACTGACCCGGGCAGCCCAGATTTTGAAAACGGCGGGCGTGCGATTGAACAAGCCGGCGAAGGCTCCCTACCTGACACCGCGGCACGAAGCCACACTTTCGCTGGTGCTGCGCGAAGCGGTCACTAACATCGTGCGCCACGCGGACGCCAGCGAGTGCTCGATCGAAGTCTTTTCGGAACAAGACCGTACCCAACTGGTGATTGCGGACGACGGCCGTGGCGACATCCGCCGGGAAGGCAATGGATTGCGCGGCATGCGGGAGCGGGTTCAGGAACTAGGCGGCAGCCTATCGTTGGAGTCGAGTCGCGGCACTCGCCTCCACATCGAGCTACCACAATTCAGGGAAAGCAATGAGCTTCCCGCAGAGGTTCTGGAGCCGTGAACAAACAGATTCGGGTTGTTCTGGCCGAAGACCAGGCGATGGTACTGGGCGCGCTGGCTGCGTTGCTGGAGATTGAGAAAGACATTGCCGTGGTGGCGCGCGCGCGCAACGGGCGCGAAGCGATGACGTTAGTGGCGGAGCATAGGCCCGACGTCCTGATAACGGATATTGAGATGCCGGAGATGAGCGGGCTTACCCTGGCTGCGGAGGTGCATACCCGTCACCCACGTGTTCATATTGTGATTCTTACTACCTTCGCCCGTGCCGGATATTTGCGCCGCGCGATGGATGCGGGTGCACAGGGGTACATGCTGAAGGATCGCCCCGCAGCGGAGTTGTCGGATTGTGTACGGCGGGTATGCCGCGGGTTAAGGGTCGTCGATCCTGAACTTGCAGCGGAAGCTTGGACGCAGGAGCCTGACCCGCTGAGCGAACGTGAGCGGCAGATTCTGTGGCGGGCTGGTGAGGGAAAATCCGGAGCCGAGATTGCTGTTGATTTGCATTTGTCCGAGGGGACGGTGCGGAATTATTTGTCCGAGGCGATCAATAAGTTAGGCGCTGCCAATCGGATAGAAGC
>Ga0182024_10015069_pt1 | contig 14864 bp, 6 predicted proteins | sample P32metaG_FD_120480 | JGI IMG/M metagenome (GOLD analysis project Ga0182024, IMG submission 120480) | Permafrost microbial communities from Stordalen Mire, Sweden - P3-2 metaG (Illumina Assembly) | ecosystem: Environmental > Terrestrial > Soil > Wetlands > Permafrost | place: Sweden: Stordalen... | reverse complement strand
GGAGCGGCCATATCGGAAGCGATATCCATAATCCCCGCCCGGCACGACGTGCAGCAATCGGCAGGGTGGCCGTGAATCGGGATCGTTATCGACGGCCATCATCCGGCCGTAGGTATCGAAGCAAGTGTGAAACGGATTCCAAAACCCGGTGGCAAACCGCTCGAGATGGCTTCCATCGGCCCGGCAATGAAAGATGTTGCCCCCTTCGCCGCCGCCGCTAACGCTGCTGCCGTCGCTGCCGATGAGCTTGTATTTCGCGCCGAGATTCTCGCCGATGCCGAAATAAAGATCGCCGTGGAAATCGAACGAAATTCCCGACAGCCCGTTGTGCGGATAATTGCCATCGGTTTCCAGGCGGGCAATTTGCGTTCGCTCGCCGCCGACGCCGGTGTCCTTCGAATCGCGCAGGCGAAAAATCTCGTTCCGCGTGGCGACATACACCGAGCCGTCGCGGTAGACCGCCACATCCATCGTCGAACTGGTTCCCTCGAAGAATGTCGTGATCCGATCGGGCCGGCCAGTGCCCTTGGTATCCTCGAACATCCGGATGCGATCGGCCACGGGCCCTTTGTATTCGGGCGGCCGGAAATGCGTATGGCTTTCGACCACCAACAGCCGCCCCTTCGCATCGACGGCCACGCCGATCGGCGTGACGATCTGGGGCGATTCGGCGAACAGATCGATTTGCAATCGCGGATCGGAAACCTGCGGCGGCGCGGCAAGCGCATTGCGCGAAGTCACCGATGCAGCGGCGAAAAACAGTGACAGCACGGCGAGACGAAATAGATAGCGCATTTGAATTCTCTTGTCGGACCGAGGCGAGCGTATTCCCTCAAACGCCGACGCCGCGAGACAGGCTTCGAGCCTGTGACTCTTGCGCCGGCAGTAGGAACCCCATCCTATTCTGCTGAAGAGGCGCGCGGCAAGTCAGTCGCCGTGAAACACGCGGTGAAACAAGGACGCAGCTAGTATTCTTCAATCGAGGCGATCTACGCCAATAACTAGCTGCGTCCCTGTTTCTGCCCCGGCGGGCTTCGTCCGGCAGTGGCAACCGGCGCGACAATCCGTATACTTTGGGCTAGCGATTTCCCAAAGCATGGTTTCACGGTGACGCGCGTGTACGACAAACAGACGTTGATCGAATTGGTTCGCAGCCGCGCCTTGAAATTCGGCGAGTTCACGCTCGCGTCGGGCAAGAAAGCGTCGTACTATCTCGACGGCAAACAAGTGACGCTCGATTCGTTCGGCGCGCGGCTCATTGCCGATGGGATTCTCAACCTGCTGGCCGACGAACTTCCGCTGCCCGACGCGGTCGGCGGCATGGCGATCGGGGCCGATCCGATCACCGCGGCCGTGATAACGATGGCCGGCGTGCGCGGGCAGCAGATGTCGGGCTTTTTGGTTCGCAAGGACGCTAAGGGGCACGGCACCAATCGCTACGTCGAAGGGCCGGTGCTTCCGGGACAGCGAGTGGTGATCGTCGAAGACGTTGTCACCACCGGCGGCTCGTCGCTCGACGCCATCACTCGGGTGGAGGAATTTGGATTGAAAGTAACCCGAGTCGTCGCGATCATCGACCGCATGGAAGGCGGCGCCCAAGCGTTTGCCGCGAAGGGCTATCCGTTTTCGAGTCTGTTGACGATCCGCGATTTCGGCATTCAACCGCCGGCGTGACCCCTGGAAAAACCGCGAGGCCGTTTTTGGCGAGCCGATGTTCTGATGGCCGCCGCGTGATTCAAGGGGCGGTTCCGCGTGTTTTCTTCGACCGTCCGTTTTGATGCACGGAAAACTTGCGGATAATTACTGTGTAAAACGGAATCTCGATCTCGCTGCCGTCGCTCAAAAGGATGCGATGCACAGATGCGCCGGGCACGTCGTCAAATGCGTCTACCTCGTCGTACAGCCACAGCTTGCTTTCTTCGCTGAATTGTTTGTGCTTCTTTCCGCGGCTCTTTCGAATTCGATCGGCAAGAATGTAAATCAGATCGGTTATCAATTGGCCATTCTGAAGCGAAAAACCAGCAGCCCGGAGCTCCATCCGCGGTGGGAAGGATTCGTGACTGGGAAAGAGTTCGTCGCCATTCAGATTCTGTTTGTCAAACGCCAGCACTTCCCAATCGTGCAGACAGAGTTCAGAAAGGGCTACCGCAGAACGCGGCAGCCTTTTACGGATGGCGCCCAAATGTTGATCATACGCCTTGATTGCCATTTCCCACGCTTCGTCCGCGGCGTCGGCCTCGGCGTCGTCGTCGGAGCCGAACCGAATATAGAGTTCCGGCGTGAAGAATCGCAATATTCCCTCAGTTCGCTTTTCGATTTGGCGTTTCATAGAAAGTGTGGCCGGCTGGTGGGCGTGGGTTCGGTTGGAAATGGGGCAGTGCGTTCGGACCGGCGCTGCGGTGGGGCGGGCACCGTTTTGTTTTCCCGTTGGCGCTTTGCTCGATCGACTATGCGAGTCCGCGATTAACTGCAAGATTTGACCCACAGACGACTACGTCGGATCCAACTCGCCTCCTCAGCACTGCGGCTGACTTTGTTAGGGCCTTTCCCTTGTGAACCGATCCGCCGGCTCCGAGTGTCGCCTCGAAAATCGTCGACCGCGTGAACGGCACGACGTTCGGTGGCTCAGTCGAAGTCTTGCCCATCCCTCAGATTATCGCATTCAGACGGTCACGGGTTCAATGCCCGATGCGCAATTCGTCGTGGCGGAGAGAACCGTTGCCGGAGACGCGGGCTTCGACGGGAGTCGCGGCCGGGTGCAATGCCAAGAGTCGTTCCTGGCAGCGGTAGGCAATGCCCCCTTCCGGCGGACGGAGATGAACGTAGGTGCCGTCGGGCTGCAGGATGCGCGCTTTCACATTGTCGTTCAAATAGGCCGGGATGATTTCTTGCAGAATCCGCTCTTTCAATTCGGGGGATTCGATGGGAAACATCACCTCGACCCGGCGATAAAAGTTTCGCGGCATCCAATCGGAACTCGCAAGATAAATCTGGCACTCGTCGTCGGGGCCAAATACATAAACCCGGCTGTGCTCCAGAAACCGATCGACGATGCTGCGCACCCGGATGTTGTCGGAAATTCCAGGCAGGCCGGGACGCAGACAGCAAATGCCTCGGGCGACGATGTCGATCGACACTCCCGCCTGACTGGCACGATAAAGCGACTCGATCACGCGATGATCGACCACCGCGTTGGTCTTGGCGAAAATCCTCGCCGGCAAGCCTTCGCGGGCGCGAGCGGTCTGTTCGTCGATCAATTGCAACGTGCGACGCTGCAAATCGGTCGGTGCAACGCATAGCCGGCGCCATTGATGGCCCTGCGAATAGCCGGTGAGCAGGTTGAACAGGGCCGAGGCGTCGGCGGCGATGTCTTCGTCGGCGGTGAACAGGCCGAGATCGGTGTAGAGCAGGGCCGTCGAGGGATTGTAGTTGCCGGTTCCGAGGTGGACGTATCGCCGCAACACATTTCCCTCTTGCCGCACGACCAGCGAAACCTTGCAATGCGTTTTCAGGTCCAAGAAGCCGAACACGACGTGCACGCCTGCCCGTTCCATTTGTCGCGCCCAACTGACGTTGTTCGCTTCGTCGAACCGAGCCTTCAATTCGACCAGCGCGGTGACATGCTTGCCATTTTCGGCCGCTGAAATCAGGGCCCGCGTGACCGGCGAATCGCCGCTGGTGCGGTAGAGCGTTTGCTTGATAGCCAGAACACGCGGATCGTTTGCCGCGCGGCTGATGAAATCGACCACCGGATCGAAGCTGTCGTAGGGATGATGCAGGAGAATGTCGCGCCGGGCGATCAAGGCAAAAAGATCATCGCCTCGGCGCCTCATGCCGCGCGGCAACTGCGGCGAAAACGGAGCGTCGCGTAGCGTGTCGAAGTTCGGCAACTTGATGAGCTCAACGAGCGCGGTGAGGTCGAGCGGGCCGGGAATTCGGTACACTTCGCTGTAGCCCTCCGGCACGCCGTCGCGGATCGATTCTTCGTCGGTGATCAGGCTGAGCAGTTCGTCGCTGCCACCGGCGGCAATTTCCAATCGCACGGCCTCGCCCCGTTGCCGGGCCTTGAGTCGGTCTTCGATCAGCCGCAGCATGTCGTCGGATTCTTGCTCCAACAACTCGATATCGCTGTCTCGCGTGATGCGGAACGTCGTCCACGACAACACATCGAATCCGCCGAACAATTCCGGCAACCGCGCCGACACGGCTTCTTCCAACAGAATGAATTGCTGCCGATCCCCTTGCCCAAGCGGCACCAGTCGCGGCAACACTTGCGGCACCTGCACGACCGCGAAGAGTTGCTTGGGCCCCAAACCGCGCCGCCGCTCGAGCATGGCTGCAAGATACAGGCCGCGGTTGTGGTAGCGCGGGCTGGGATGCGCCGGATCGACCGCCATCGGCGTGAGAATCGGAAACGCACGTTCGCGGAAGAACCGATCGAGCGTTTCGAGTTGCACCGGATCGAGTTCACTGTGTTTCAGAAGCGTCACGCCGGCGTCGGCCAGTTGCGGCAGCACCGCCTCGTTCCAGCAGCGATATTGGGCGGCGACCAATTCCTGCGTCCGGCGCGTGATCCGCTGAAGCTGCGCGATGGGCCGCATTCCGTCCGGGGCAAAATCCTGCGGAGCGCCGTCGCCAAACGCCTGTTCGCGCAAGCCCGCCACGCGGACCATGAAGAATTCGTCGAGGTTCGAGCTGAAGATGGAGAGGAACTTGACCCGTTCCAACAGCGGATTGGTCGGGTCCTCGGCCTCTTCCAACACTCGCGCGTTGAACTCAAGCCAACTCATCTCGCGGTTGTTGAACTGCTCGGCCTGAAACGTCTGCTCGAACATCGCGGAATCCTTGGAAACACTCTGCCACGACTCACGCCACAGCCATCATTTGTTAGCTGTTCTTAATCATATTGCCTGACATGCGATGCAGGAACCCCGCAGCCGCCGCAATCGCATAATGGTCGAAATTGCACCGGCTTCTCACTACAAGCTAATACGTTGCGAAAAGGCAACACGGAGTCGTAGTCCGCGACTCCGTCGCGGCGGCCGCCACGGAGTGGCGAGCCTACTATCCAGGACCCCGCACGACCGGTATATTCGCCCTGTCCGGCCCGGCGGTAAGCGTTCGTGCGTCGGGGTCTGGCTCATTTTTCGGCATGAGGAAGTTGGGGAATTGCAACCGGCGGTTAGCAGACCGTTGAAAAAGGGGACTGGCTCCGAGGGGCCATACGGTTTTGTCGAACGCTGCGGGTTGCGGCGAGGTGCCTGTCCCCTTTTTCAACACGCGGTTAGGCCGAAAAATGTGCCTGACCCCTTGAGGCGCCCAGCAACGGCGGGCGAGAAGCGTCGGCGGCAATTCCATGAGCGGTGTTGGATGTCTGGAGCCAATTACGAAAGCTCGTCCGAAGCCGTTTGGCGACCCCTTTATCCGTTCGCCTCTCATTTCCTCCCGCTGGAAGCCGGGCGCTATCATTATCTGGACGAAGGCGCCGGCTCGCCCCTGCTGCTGGTCCACGGCAACCCGACCTGGTCGTTCCATTGGCGGAATCTGATCGTCGCCTGGCGGGGCCGCCATCGCGTCATCGCGCCGGATCACATTGGCTGCGGGCTGAGCGACAAACCGGCGACGTTCGACTATCGCCTGGCATCGCATATCGACAATCTGTCGCGATTGGTGACTGGATTGGACCTGCGCGACGTGACGCTCGTGGCGCAAGATTGGGGCGGCGCGATCGGATTGGGAGCAGCGCTGCGTTCGCCGGAGCGGTTTTCGCGGATCGTGCTGTTCAACACCGGAGCGTTTCGTGCGTCGTCGATGCCGTGGCGGATTCGCATCTGCCGAACGCCCGGCTTGGGGCCGATTCTGGTGCGCGGGCTGAACGGATTCGCTCGCGCCGCGCTGCGCATGGCCGTCGCCCATCCCGAGCGACTATCGCCTGCCGTGCGTGCCGGTTATCTGTTTCCCTACGACTCGTGGGCAAATCGAATTGCGATCGACCGATTCGTGAACGACATCCCGATGCGCGCCGACCATCCGAGTTATCCGACGTTGGTGGAAATCGAGCGCGGCCTGCCGACACTCGCCGACCGGCCGACGCAATTCATTTGGGGCATGCGCGATTGGTGCTTCACGCCGCGGTTCTTGGAACGGTTTCTCGAATTCTTTCCAACCGCCGAAATACACGAATTCGCCGACGCCGGCCACTGGGTCGTCGAAGACGCGCACGAGCGAATCATTCCGCTGGTGGAGAATTTTTTGGAGAACGGGAGCTAGCAAATCTACGTAGCACGTCACGACCTCAAATGGACTCGCCGAGCGAATGGCAACCATCTTGCTGACCTGGGAATTGGGAGGTGGCTTGGGGCACCTGATGAATCTGCGCCCCATTGCCGCGGAATTGGTCCGACGCGGACATCGCGTGTTCGCGGCGCTGCGCGATCTATCGCAGGCCCGCGAAATGCTGGGCGATTCGGTGGTCTTTCTGCAAGCCCCTTTCAAGCATCAGCGGATGCAGGAAATCCATCCCTGCTGCACGTTCGCTCACATTCTGCACAACGTCGGCTTCTGCAATGTGGATGAATTGACCACGATGACGGGCGCGTGGCGGCAGCTCTTCGAATTCGTCCGGCCCGACCTGATCGTGTTCGACCACAGCCCCACGGCACCGCTCGCAGCTCGCGGCATTCCAGCGCGCAAGGCGCTGATTGGCACGAATTCCTTTCAGGAGATTGCGCGCGAGCGATCGAACTCGATCATCGCCTCATTCAGCGTCCAATATGTGGAATCGGTATGTGCCGTATCGAGGCTGCGAGCCCCCTGCTTCCTCCCAGCTGTACGAATAACGACCCAGATGGCCGAGTCGAATCGTGGTATCGGCGTAAATCTTAAGATCAGCGCCACGGGCGCGATGGGAGAATGCAAAATCCTCAGCTAAATACCAGGGCCCCTTGTCCGTATCGACCACCATTGGCATGAAATATGGCACACATGGCTTTCCGAATTGTTTGTTGCAAACCGGAAGCGTCCAGTGCTGCTGGATTCGTTCGTAGACTTCGCGTCGAGTCAGCAGAAAACCGGTCGCCGCGTAAAGAATCTCGATGACTCCACCGCCGACGCCGAAAAGCACCTCCTTGGTCGTTGGAAAAAGTCGGGAAGCAAGGGCGCGGCAATTCTTTTTCGGATAAATCGCCGACACGATGGGCAACGAATGCGACCGGAGTTGATCGAGCGCGTCCGGATGAAACTCGATATCCGCGTCAAGCCAAAACAGCTCCTCGAATCCCTGAGCCAGCGCGTCGCTGGCTGCCTGGTTCCGGCACTGGTCGATCGCTGCAAATCCGGGGATTCGCCAAACCACGTAGCCGCGCCGTTCCAGTTCCATCAGCGCCCGATCGCAATCTGGCTCCACTCCAAAGTTTGCAGGAACGAGCACGACACATCGATTTCTTTCGAGCATTTTCGACGAATCCTGGGGCTCTAAACCGCGATTGGCGTTTCAATAGCAGACGATTATTGTATTTTCGAAAAAAAATGATTGCTTTTTCTTTCTCGCTTGCTATTCTACGCATTAATCCCACTCGGGAGGTAGTGGTGGCTCGAGGGCCGCCAATTGTGGACTAGCCGGCATATCCTTGACAAGGGGCAAGTAATGCGCCGAGGACAGCGGAGTCATCTGCGGAAGCGGTTCTTCGAATTCCTCCATTCAACGCGGCGGTCGATTTCCCGCATCAAATCACTGATCGCGCCCATTCCGACGATTTCCCCCAAGAAGCCGCGGAAGGATCGTAATTCCGGTCGGCCGTTTTTTCGGCCGTTTGCGCTGGAGTCGCTCGAACCGAGACACACCGTTTCCTCAATCACGTTCGCCAATGGCCTGCTGAATATCTCTTGGAACGACAGCCAGTCGCTTGCGATCTCTACGGCGGTGGATGGAAGTGTGCTCATCAATGGCGCAACTGTAGCGAACGGTAGCTCAAATCTCCTTGCAAGCCAAGTATCGTTTCTTTCAATCACCGAAACTAGTGGCCAGCAGGTTAATCTAAGCGGCGTGACGTCGTCCGCATTCAGTTCCCTCAATTACAACAGCCTGTATGTCTACGAGTACCAATCGTCGGACACCGTCACGGCGTCGCAATTTGGCGAAACGGTGGACGGCTTTGGATCAAGTGGCTCGGGCAGCGGTTCTGGCTCATCGAGCGGCTTCAGCGGATCAAGCGGCGGCGCGAATACGCTCGACGGCGGTGCCGGCCACGACACGCTTAACGGTCAGTCGGCCAGTTATAATATTCTCTACGGTGGTTCCGGTGTTGAAACACTCAATGGCGGCTCCGGGACGAATGTTCTCGTCGGATCAGGGAATGGGTACAACACGTTAAACGGTGGGACCGGTTCGAATAGCCTGTACGGTGGAGCAGGAACGAACATTCTGGCCAACAACAATTATTCCGGCACCAACGCGCTAACGGGCGGAGCAGGAGTAAACACTCTCATCAGTCACGGCGGTTGGAGCTATCTCACGGCAGGATCAGGCCCCAATACGCTGATTGCCCAGGGAGGAGGCACCAATACGATTTACGGGAGCGGGGCAACTGGCAGCGCCACTCTCAACGCCTACTCCGGCGGCACAAACACGCTCTACGGCGGATTAGGGTCAAATCTGCTCATGGCATCCGGAGGTGGCTACTCTGGAAGTGGCTCGAACGTGCTGTATGGGGGACCAGGCTCAAACACGCTCGATGGAAGTTTCGGAAGCGGCATGAACTTGCTCTACGGTGGCTCGGGTCCCAACTTGCTCAATGCGAACGGCGGAACCAACACGCTCTATGGCGGCTATGGATCAAATTCCTTCAATGCTTACTCAGGAGGCTCGAACACGCTATTTGGCGGCACCGGTGTAAACACTCTCACTGCATGGGCTGGTAGCGGCACCAACGTCCTGTACGGGTCTGGCTCGGCCAACGTCCTGGTTGGCGGGTCGGGTTCTGCAACCAACACTCTCTACGGTGCTTACAGCGGCTCCGACACGCTCTACGACCACGGCGGCGTGAATACGCTTATTTCGATCGGCGGGAACGACACTCTCTATGGAACCGGCAGCGGCTGGAACACGATTGCATTAGGCTCCGGCGGTCCGTCGCTCACGTATCAAGGTGGCGCCTACACCGTGTCGAACCCCTCGACCAATGCACTTTCTCTCGACGTCAACGCCGACAATTCCAACAACGTCACAATCAAGTTCGGGCCACATGCCACGCTGGTCGGCTACGCCGGCCCGATTACCACCGGCAGCGGCAACGCTCTGAGCGTCATCAAAGATGGTTCGGGCGTGCAGTCTCTGGTCGGCACAAACAACTATTACGGATCGACGACGATCAATTCCGGCACGCTGGCTCTGTTCGGCCAGTTCGGTAACACCGCGATCGGCGTCGGCGGCGGTGCGACGTTTGCGATCGGTTCGGGTTCTGGCTGGAGCGCGGGAAACACTGGTTCCGGCAGCGGCGCTTCGCTGACGTTGAGTTCAGGCGCCACGTTCTCGATGGTGACCGGCGACGTGCAGATATTTACGCTCTCACAAAAGAGTGGTTTTGCCGGGGCATCGCTGACAATCAACGGCGCGACGCTCGATTTCGATTTGAACTCCGCCGGCGCGGACGAGCTTGTTACCAACTCCGCGGCCAGCGTCAGTGGAACGAACACGATCAATGTCAACGCATTGGGCAATTCGCTTACCGCCGGTCAGACGTACACCCTGGTATCCGCGGCTTCCGGTCTTACCGGCAACTTTCAATTTGCCAATGGCTCGGATGCCGAATTAACATCCGTCGGAGGGCAAGAATACGTGCTGGCCCTGAATAATTCGAACAGCGGAGAGACGCTTTCGGTTTATTCTTACTCGTCACTGAGCGCCAGCTACACGCTCCCGAGCTTTGTGTGGCCGGAGGCGCCCAATGACAACGGTGCCGTCGTTCCATCAGTGGACGAGCAGCCTCAGCCGCCGCAAGCGCCTGCATACACTGGCGATACGTTTGATTACACGCAGGATAGCGGATATCAGGCCGCGGTTTCGACGGCGGACAATACCTACTCGACTGCGGCGGCCAACGCGCAAAGTACATACGATTCCAAGGCGGGGACTGCCCTGGGCACGAAGGAGCAGAAGGTTTATGACGCATCGCTCGCTTACAATTCGGAAGTCAGCACTGCCGAGAATACGTACAACACGTCGCGCGCGAACGCGCCGCAACTCGATAATGATGAATTGCAGGATCTAGAGAATAATGAAACCGCTGCATGGACCGCCTATAACGGTCCTAACGGTGCTGAAACAACGAATGGAGACACAGAAAACACTACGATCGACAACGCGGCAGCTACGGAGGGCGGACAGTCGTCGCAAGCCTCTCAGCAAGAGACGGAAGATTTGCAGAATGCGGCGCAGCAAGATGAAGGCAATTGGGATGCATATCAGTCCGATCAGTATCAAATTGTCAAGCAATATGCGTCGACCGCTCAAGGCGACCTTGACCAATACAATCAAAAGGTCGTCGATGCAAATCGCGATTACCTAATTGCACAAGCCGACGCGTATCTGACGTTGCTGCAGACGCTGGAAGCCGATTATCGCGACATCGCAAAACTACAAGATCAATTCAGCCAAACGTCATTCGACCAGTTGCTTAGCGATCAGCAGACGTTGATTTCAGCGATTGCGACGGCAACTTTCAATCAGGCCGTGGCAGACGCCGACGCACAATCGAAATACGAGCACGACCTCGCGGACGCCGCCCAACAACAGGCCCAGAATCTTGCCGACGCACAGCGCGACCACGATCAGGCGGTCGCCCAAGCTCAGGCCAACGCTTTCGCCAATTGGGCGGACGAAATCGACGATCCAGGCAACGATTCGACCTCGGACGAAATCGCCTGGGCGAATTACCAAGTTAATCTGGCGAACAACAACAATCAGTATCAACAAGCGGTCGATCAACTGATTTGGACCAACGCCTACACGAAGGCCGGTGATGCGTGGAATGAATCGACAAGCGTGGCCGACTCGCAGGAAACTCAACAAATCAACGACGCCCAGGCGGATGAAAATCGGACAAACAGCATTTCTTCCGCGATGGCGACACTCGAAACTCAAATCGAGGCGTCGGAAACGACTCGTGATGCCGGTGGATCGGACAGCTCTGTGGATGCGCTCGCCGATGCTTGGTACACCCACCAAGTAGCGGTCGACACTGCGGTCGACGCCCAATCGGACGCTCACGCCCAGATCAACGCGAAATACAATTTGCTTGACGACGAAGCGCGTGACGCGTGGTGGGCCGCAAATCAGTGGGACTCCGACGTTCACTTCAGCGATGGCTCGATGATCGACAACTCGCAGACCCGCCAGGACAATCCTGTCACCTATGCGCGGGCCGAAGCGACCGATCAGTTGAATAATTCGCTCGACACAGCCGACGCCGACAAATCGTATCAAGACGCGTTGGTCAACGCGGATAAGGCTTGGCAAGAAGCGTCGGCGGAAGGTTTTGAGAACAGCGATTCGAACGTTTCGGATTACTATGCGACCTACGAGATTACGATCGCGCGGGCGCAAGACACGTACAACGCGGCTATTGCCTCGGACGCCGGCGACGAAGCCGTGGCCGCGGCGACCGCTCAGGCTGCGCAGCAATTCTGCGATACTCAGGCCGATGCTGATATGCAGAGCAGTGGCGCGTCGGAGACAAGCGACGAATCAAGCCTGTCCGACGCGCGCGACATCGCCGACGCGACCGCAAAACAGAATTTCGAAGTGGGCGAAGCGACTGCATACTTGAATTCCGTTGAATCTTGGGCTGCTTTGATATCGGGCGGTTGGGGAGCCTACCAAGTCGCATTGGCGCAGGACAACCTGACGCTGGTAAGCTCCACGGATTCGGCCAACGTCAATCGCGCGTCTCAGATGGCTTCCGTAAACGACGCGTCCGCGCAAGCTGACTCCGCGTCGAACATGGTCTATGCCACATCCATGTACGGAGGGGAAGATGGCGGCGGCGCGTATGTCGGGCGAGCCCAGTCGATTGCCAATGCCAATGTGGCCGCTGTGAGCGGGGCGAATTCGAATGGTCCAGGGCCCCTTGAGACATTTGCGACTGCCGAAGCTAACGCCGTCCGCGATCACGACCAGGGGGTCGCCGATCAGACGGAAACCTTGTTCGACGGCATCGCGGGGGCGGAAGCCACGTTGGGGTTGGCGACAGATTCAGCAAATCACGAATGTGCGGTGCAGACGGCCAACGACTTTTTCGATGAACAGAAACCTGCCGAGGACAATCCGATATCGTACAGTCAGTATGTGTCGGACTGCAACGGGTTCCAACTAACCCGTTCCAACACCATCTTCGCCGCCGAGCGCGATTGCGCCAAGCAGATCGCCGATTTGGATAGCACCTGGCTGCACCAGGTGAGCAGTTTGGATGTCTCGCTGTCGAACGATTGGGTTACGGCTCAGACGAATCAGGCGAACGCGGACGCCACGGCAGCGATCGCTGCTTCCAGTTCGCTGGCCGGCGCCGAACAAACCTACGAAGACGCCGACGCCGCGGCATCGGAGACGCGGTCAAATTCACAAGCCGACGCCGCCCAGACTTATTCGAATAATTCGGCTCAAATCCAGGCTGATTTCACGCTCAACACGACCAAACTCTCGAACCAAAAAACGCTGGAGGATACGACTGCGCAAGGAATCTACAACGTCGGCGTCTATTCCGACCATGCGTCGGCGATGACGCAGGCGTATGATTCCGATCCTAATCCGACGCCGCTCGAGCAATATCAGATGCTCGTCGCCGAGGCCGATTTGACCCAGGCCGAGAGTCAGAGCACCGCCAGCAACAGCCAGGCGAGCGCCGCCGACGGTCCGAACGGCACCGATAATACTTATGCGCAGCAGGTGCATGACGCCAGCATCGCCCTTGCAAATCAGGACAGCACGGCGAATCACGACAGTGCGTATCGAGAGTCGGAGGCGGAGTACAACCTGACCGTTGCCCAAGACGCTGCCGAAGCCAACCTCTACATCGGCGAGCAAACCGCCGAGGCGAACTTGCCGGCTCAAGCGGTCGGCGTCGAAGGAACCGCGGACAATGCCTACGCCAATGCCGAAAGCACCGACAACTCGACCTTGATCGACGATGCCGACACATTCGTCAAGGCGGTTGCCGACATCGACGAGCAATTCGACACTCTGCAAATCACATACGATCAGCAGCAGTCACAGATTGCCGCGGCACAGCAAACGAAGGATTCGGCCGATCAAACGGCTAATAACCAATTCGCGGCCGCGGTCGCTCAGCTTCCGAACCAAGAGCAAACGAATATCGGGCCGGTTCGGCAAACCTATGTCGCCGCGCTGTACGGCGCGCAGGTCGATTATGTGACCGCTGAAAATCAGGCCCAGTCGACGTTCGAGGCCGCCAGCGACAATGACGACGGTTTGATCACGACCGCCCTTGCCCAGGCCACATACACAAATCAGCAGGCGCTCTCAGCAGCGAGCTCAACGCAAGAAGCGGCGAACGATAACGAGCAGGTTACGTATCAAACGACCGTCAGCGGAGCATCTGTTGTCGATCAGACGCAACGCGCGGCAGCGGAGCAAAGCTACCAGGTGGCCACGGCAGACGCCGCGGCGCAATCGGCCGCATCGACGGCCGCAGCCTCCCCCGGCGACGCGAACGCTCAATTCCAGGCAGCCCAAGCAGCCGCCTTCGCCTCTTGGATCACAGCCCTATCGACTCCGGCCGCCGGACAAACCGAATCGCCGTACGTCATCTACCAGGCGGGTTTGGCGCAGGCGCAAGCGCAATCAACCATCGACCTCGCCATTGCCAGCGCCACACTGGATATCTCTCAGAGTAGCGCGACCGCCATCGACACCTTGGCCAATGATTCCGCCGGTCGCGATCGGACGATCGCGCTCGATGCGGCCCAAGACAGCACCGATCAATGGTCGGTTGCCAACGAAAACCAGTCGGACCTTTCCTCGGTGCAGAACGACGAACAGCAGGCGATCGACTACGTCACCGCTTCCATCACCTATAATACGCAGGTCGCGAGCATCGATACCCAATACGCCGCTGACTCGAACTATTCGGCCGAGCAAACCGATCTCGCCCAAGCCGAATACGTTCAAGCCGCCGCGTTTGCCCAAGCCGACGAGAACTGGAGCGATCGCGCCGCGATCGACGAGCAGACGTTCGCAATTGCCGAAGCTAATCGCACCGATGCTTTCGAGCAACAGCAGGGCGTCGATCAGCAAACCTACAGCGACGCGATCGCTTCGAATCAACAGACCGACGACGAACGCCAGGCCGCCGCGGAAGCCCAGAATCAGATCGACCAAACCACGGCAAACAACGTGCAGGACCTCGGAGCGGCGACGGCCAGCGCGAATTTCGACACGGCGCAGTTTGCCGCCAACGTCGTGGCCATGAACGCGCTCGCCGCCAACATGCCGAGCGGTTCGACGGCCATCGGCCCGCTGCCGTGGGCCCAGTACGAAGTCAAACTCGCCGTCGGGCAGCAGGCCACTTGGAATAGCCAACTCGACGCTGCTTATCTCAATCTGCAGCAGCAAACCGCCAATGCCGAAACGGCCTACGCGGCAAGCGAAGCGGCCACGGCCATCGCCTCCGCCGACCAAGTCGCGGAGCAGACTTATTCGAATTCCGTCTACGCAGCCGGACGGACGGAGCAGGAAGTCGCTGGTTCGGCCGGCATCGAGCAAACATTCAATCAGAATCTCGCGAATTCGGTGGTTACTTACCGCGATTCGATTGCCGAGGCGAACTACAACTACGCCGTGGCCCAGGCCG
>Ga0182024_10015068_pt1 | contig 14866 bp, 12 predicted proteins | sample P32metaG_FD_120480 | JGI IMG/M metagenome (GOLD analysis project Ga0182024, IMG submission 120480) | Permafrost microbial communities from Stordalen Mire, Sweden - P3-2 metaG (Illumina Assembly) | ecosystem: Environmental > Terrestrial > Soil > Wetlands > Permafrost | place: Sweden: Stordalen... | reverse complement strand
TGCCGTCAGGGCTAAAAGACGGATCGGCATCATGGGTAATTTTCCTTGGTCTGGCACGGGATGGGCGAGACAGCACGAAAGTTTTGACGTGGAAGGGGCGAGACGGGTTTCGCGAAGGCGAAATAATGCGGGGATCTGACGCTTTGCTCGGCTGAGCAGCCTCAGATCCTCATGGGCATGAGGATGTAGCGGTACTTGACGTCTTCGCTGGAGTCTTCGGGGCGCATCTGGCCGGCGGATTGTGCGTCCTTGAACTCCAGGCGCACTTCGCCGGTTTCGCCGGTGGCGCGGAGAAAATCAATCAGGTACTGGCTGTTGAAGCCGACGACGAGAGGATCGTAGTTGTAGGGCGTTTCGATGATGTCTTCGGACTCGCCGGCGTCAGTGGATTGCGCGGAGAGCTTGAGCTCGTTTTGTTCGAGGCGGATTTTGATGGCGCCGCTGCGTTCATCGGCAAATTGCGCGACGCGCTGGATGGAGGCCATGAGGTCTTCTGAACGCACGATCACGAACTTGTTGTTGTCGCGGGGGAGGACAGCTTCGTAGTTAGGGAACTGGCCGGTGAGCTTGCGGCTGGTGAGTACGCGGCCGCCGATGCGGAAGAAGAGGGTCTGCTCATCGTCGGCGAAGTCGATGGTCTCGGCGTCAGAATTGGCGAGGAGGCTGTTGAGTTCGGCGAGGGCTTTGCGCGGAATGAGGGTGCGCTTTTCTCCGGTGATGCCGGCGAGGTTTTCGCCATGCTTTTCGATGTGCGCGAGGCGGTGGCCGTCGGTCGCGACCATGGCCATGGACTCGGCCTTGAGCACCAGCAGCGCGCCGTTGAGGGTGTAGCGCGACTCCTCGTTGGAAATGGCGAAGATGGTCTTCGAGATCATGTTGCGCAGCGACGCGGCCGAAATCCTGAACGCGCCGGTGGCGGGAAACTCGGCCACTTGGGGGAAGTTCGCCCGCGCCATGCCCACCATCTTGGTGTTGGAGCGGCCGGCGCGGATCTGCACCCAGTGGTTGTCCATCAGCTTGATGGAGATGTCGCCCTCGGGCAGCAGCTTGATGTAATCGAACAGCTTGCGCGCGGGGATGGTGCAGGCGCCGGGCTTCTTCACCTTGGCCGCGCAACTGGTGCGGACGCTCTGGTCCAGGTCGGTGGCGGTGATGGTCAGCTTGCCTGAATTGCCGGCCGCGGCGCTTTCTCCATCGGCGGCGCTTGCTTCGAAGAGGAAGTTCGAGAGGATGGGGATGGTGGTCTTGCGCTCGACCACGGACTGCGCCGCCGTCAGCTCCCGCAGCAGTTCGGCGCGGGAGACGGTGATTTCAAGGTTTCCTGTGGGCGCGGCGGTGGTCGGCATCTCGGACTCCTGGGCGGTTCTGGCTGGAACGGCATCCTGGGCAACTGGGGTCATAGGGCTTCTCCGGGCAAATCCTTGAAATGGATGCTGGCCAAACTTTACACCGAATCCGGGGTGGTGTGCACGTTCGCAACATCAGGCCTCCTGATTTTAGTGACTTGCAGGCTGTGCGTGCCAGGTCTTTCTCTGTGGGAAACGTGGGACGTTCATTTTGGAGGTTTCGCCGTCGCCCAACCGGGCCGGCTCGCTAGGGAGTACTACTAAAAACAAGGATTAATAAAAAGAGAAATACTAGTAGCAGTAGTAGTGTCGCTGGAAATGTGGAATTCAGGCCGATGTGCCCCAGTCGCGGCGGGTTGGCATCGGTTCCCGATTTAGGAAACAGGTTCGCGATTCTCGAACAAGAGGTAAAACCGGTGGGCAACTTCGCCCGGGCGCACTACTTATCGTAGATGTTCACAGCCTGGTCTTGTTGCCGCTTGTGCGAGCCGGGCCGCACGGCTGAAATTTGAGGCAAGCCACGCGCTTTCAGCATCCTGCTGGTGGCCGCATTTCAACAGGATGGGGCATGCGGCAGAGGAAAATGAGGACTCACCCAATGGGAGAGCGCAAGATGAAGGTTTCCATCTTCGGAGCGAGCGGCGGAACGGGCAGTTTGCTGACCGAGCGCTGCCTGGCCGCGGGGTACGAGGTCACCGCGCTGGTGCGGTCGCCAGAGACGTTCCAGTTCCGCGAGCGGGTGCGCGTGATCCAGGGCTCGGTCTTCGATGCGGACGCGGTTCGCCGTGCCATCTTCACCGGAGACGAGGGCGCGGACGTGGTGCTGTCGGCGCTGGGCGCCCGGTCGCTGAAGAAAGAGGACGTGCTGGAGCGCGGCGTGCCGCTGATTGTCGCGGCGATGCGGCAGACGGGCGTGCGGCGGATCATCGTGCTCGGCTCGGCCGGAGCGCTCAGCGATTCGCTCAAAAAGCAGCCGGCTTGGCGGCGCTGGTTCGTGCAGAAGATCGTCTACAACACGTTTCTGAAATGGGCTGTGGCGTCGCAGATTTCCCAATGGAAGACGCTCTCGGCCAGCGGCCTGGACTGGACCATGGTGATGCCGCCCATGCTTCTGAACAGCAGGGCGCGCGGGAAGTACCGCATCGACGGCGAAGCGCTGCCGCGGGGCGGGTCGAGGATTGCGCGCGAGGATGTGGCGGACTTCATGATGCAGCAGATCGGCAACCCGCAGTGGGTGGGCAAGGGCGTCTACGTGGCGTATTGAGAGGGCGGCGATCCGACAGAAACGAAAGCCACGCAGCGCGGCCTGACGAGAGAGATCAGGCCGCGCTGCGCGTATCGGGTTGCCGCTCAGTGGGCGGTGACGGGTTGTTTGGACTCCAGCTCGGCGAGCGTGCGGCGGAGGGCTTGTTGAAGCTCGGCTGCGCCGGAATCGTTTGGATTCACACGCAGGATGGCGCCCAGTTCTTTGAGCGAGGAGCGAACTTTCTGCAACAAGATGGGAGAGGGATCGTGGGTGGGGTGAAGCAGCGTGAAGGCGGGTGGAATATAGGGCTTTCGCGGCCGGACATCGCGAGTGAGATGATTGCGCAAGAGGGTCTCCGACTACGTGATCTGGAGTTTGGAACGGTGTTACTGAAGGATGGATGCCCTGCCGGGGAGATTGGTTGTCGCGCTGGTGATACCACAAAAGTGGCATGGCGCGGGGCGGGCGGATGGGCGTTTGGTTCATGGCAATGGCTAACCCAGAGCGATGCCCCGACCGGTATCGGCCTGGACTTTCTGAACTTCACCGCGGCCTGCCACCCAGGTTGACCGGCCGCAAAGCCCATGGCGTCTACCGCATCGACGGCGCTAGCGCTCCCCCGCGGCAGTGCCCGGATCTCGCGAGCCGCCGCCCGCGACTCTGCCTGCTCAGTCTGTCCACGGATTCACAATGGGCGTTTTCGCCGCCGTGAACGGTGGCGTATCGCGCGTTGCGACGGTAAATCCGGTCACCTGAGCGATCGCGGCAATCTGCGCGTCTGCCACTGAAATCGTGTACCCGGCGGCTCGGGTGCGGCCTATCACCGGCGCATAAGCGACCGCTGCCGGTCCGTCGAACGGCAGAATACGCGGCCCGAAGAGCTTCTCCATCAGCCGGGCCAGCAAGAGTGCAAGATTGGCCCTTCGTCTACCGGTGGGGACCAATTCGATTCCCGCGAGCAATTCGGACAGACTGGTGGCCGTCACGTACAGCGTCTCCGCCTCCTGGCGATCGAGCCAGACCCGGACAGCGGGGTCTCCCTGGGGCTTCATTGGCTCCGAGATCACATTGGTGTCCAGGATTATCAATCGAACACCGCTGGTTCCGTCGGACGAGGATCGCGGACAAGGTTCAGATCACTTCCCAGGTTCCTTCGGAACTTGGCGAGTTCGGAACCGATCCTCACACGGGTCGTCGGGCGTACGGCCTCTTCCAGGATGGCCCGGATTTCGCCCTCGGTACTGCTCCCGTGAAGCTTCGCGCGCCGCTTGAGGGCACGGTGGGTTTCCTCGGAGAGATTTCGTATCGTGACTGCCGGCATGATCCACCTCTGAAAGCGATGATATCACTCGTGGAAGATTGATATCAACGGCGATTCTTGGGTTGGTGGTGAAGTACACAACGCATGGCTTTACCGGATTTCACGACGCGTGAGAGCATGGCTGGCATGAGCGCAGGAAAGTTCCGTCATAGCATGTGCCGAGCCTGCTGGAACAAACATTGGCCGAAGAAGAGTTCGGTAGGCCATGAAGTACCGGCGAAATTCCGTACCTGGGACGTTTGCTGCTTCTGCTTGGCCAAGCACAAAGATGGCATCATGATTTCGAGAAAGCCAAATAACCGTGAACTCAAGTGCCGACCACAGGCCGTGAATGCAAATGTACCGACGACCTAACGCGGCCGCTGTGGCATGACTGTGTCGCGGCGTAAAATTGACGAGTTGCGATATTCTCGCTGGAACTGGAGCTTCCGTTGGCAGATACGATCTTCGATGTGGTGGTGGTGGGCGGCGGGCCTGCTGGATACACCTGCGCAATTCGCGCCTCGCAGTATGGCCTCAAAGTTGCGCTGGTAGACGCAAACGACCGGCTGGGCGGCACTTGCCTGCTGTGGGGATGCATCCCGACCAAGGCGATGCTCTTCACCGCCGAGGTGTGGGACCACCTGAAGCACGCGGCCACATACGGAATTGACGGCGTGGGCGAGGCAAGGCTCAACTGGAAGAACGTGCTGGCGCGCAAGGACGACGTCATCAGCCGCCACACCAAGGGCCTCGACTTCCTGATGAAGAAGAACAAGATCGCGACCTTCAAGGGCTTCGGCAAACTGACCGGCCCCTCGAAGGACGGCGTGTTCGCGGTCGACGTGAAGCTGACGGTCGGCGGAGCGGAGACGGTGAAGGCGAAGAAGGTCGTGGTCGCCACCGGCTCCGACGCGCGCATGCTGCCCGGCTACCAGGCCGATGAAACCATTCTGACGAATTACGAAATCCTGAAGATTGCGGAGATGCCGAAGTCGCTGGTGGTTATCGGATCGGGCGCGGTGGGCGTGGAGTTCGCCTCGATCTTCAAGAGCTTCGGCGCCGAGGTGACGATTCTCGAAATGCTGCCCCGCGTCGTGCCCGTGGAAGACGAGGAGATCTCGAAAGAACTGTTGCGGCTGTTCAAGAAGCGCGGCATCGACGTGAACCTCTCGATCAAAGACACCAAGATCGAAAAGAATAAGGATGGCGTGCTGGTGTCGTGGACGGACTCGAACGGCAAGCCGCAGAAGAAGCAGGCGGAGAAGGTGCTGGTGGCGGTGGGCCGCTCGCCGCGCACCGCCGGCATCGATCTGGAGAAGACCAACATCAAGCCCGACCGCGGCTTCATCATGACCAACGAGTGGATGGAGACGACCGAACCCGGCGTCTACGCCATTGGCGACATCGTCGGCGGCATGCCGCAACTGGCGCACGTCGGATCGATGGCAGGCCTCGTGGTGGCCGCCAAACTCGCCGGCAAGTACGCCAGGCCGGTGAACCGCGCGCGCATCCCGGGCTGCACCTACACCGACCCGCAGATCGCCTCGGTCGGCATGACCGAGACGCAGGCCAAGGAGAAGGGCTACCAGGTGAAGACGGGCAAGTTCCCGTTCGTCGGCAACTCCAAGGCCACGATTCTGGACGCGCACGATGGCTTCATCAAGGTGGTGAGCGACGCAAAGTACGGCGAGATTCTCGGCGTGCATATCATCGGGCCGTACGCAACGGAGATCATCGCGGAGGCGGTGACGGCTTTGGAGTTGGAGGCTACCGTGGAAGAGATGATGTTCACCATCCACGCCCATCCCACGGTCGCCGAAGCGCTGCTGGACGCGTACTCCAGCGTTGAAGGCAAAGCGGTGAATGTGTAGAAAGGCCGCAGCATGAACGTGATTTTAGGTATTGGATATGCGGTCCTCGGTCTGGTTCTCATCTTCAAGGCTGCGGCGCTGTCGATCCGCTACAACGCTTGGACCACGGGCCTGCGTGAACGTCACCCCAACGTCAATCCGCCGCCAACCCCAGAATGGCGGGCGCGGAATACCAAGATCATGACAGTTATGTTTCGAATTCTCGGCGTGGTCCTAGCTACGCTCTCGATTATGTATCTCTTGCCACTGATCGGCACTAAGCCACATTGAAATCAAAACGCTCCGCTGCGCGAGGGGTCGGTGTAGTGTAAATCTGAGGTCTATACTTTTGCCTATGAGACACGAGTTCACTGCGATTCTGGAGAGGGACGATAAGTGGTGGGTCGGCTTCTGCCCTGAAGTTCCAGGCGCGAATGGGCAGGGTCTGACGCGCGAGGATTGCCTGCAGAACATGGGCGAAGCCGTGAAGCTGATTCTTGAGGACCGTCTTGAAGATGGATTGCGTGGTGTGCCGCCGGAAGCGGTTCGCGAAATGCTGACGATCGCATGAAGCGAGGCGACCTGCTGCGGCATCTGCGGCTGAACGGCTGCATCCTGAAGCGTGAGGGCGGCTCACACTCGATTTGGTTCAATCCAGAAACAGGAAATCAGGAAGCAGTACCGCGCCATGCCGAGATATCCAACTTGCTTGCGCGATCCATTTTGCCGGGGATTGTCTATTCCTAAGATCGGCAAAGCGAAGCAGTAGATGTTCATCCACCTCCTCCAATTCGGGCGTGTTTCTTACGCGGATGGCCTTGAAATTCAGGCGCGCGTGGTCGCGGCGCGCAAGGCTGGTGCGATCGGCGACACGCTGCTGCTGCTGGAGCATCCGCCGGTGATTACGCTGGGGCGAAATTCTTCGCGGGCCAATGTGCTGGCCAGCGACGAGTGGCTCGCTGCGCGCAATGTCGAGCTGCATGAGATCAATCGCGGCGGCGATGTGACGTATCACGGGCCGGGGCAACTCGTCGGCTATCCCATTGTCGATCTGCGCGGTGACTTCCCCAACAAACGCGGCCCGCATCTCGGTCCGGTCGACTTCGTGCGCATGCTCGAAGAGGCTCTGATCCGCACCTGTGCCGACTTCGGCGTCATGGCCAAGCGCATCCCGAAGTGCACCGGCGTGTGGACGTTCGGCGGCGGTGAAACAGGGAACGGGAAACAGGGAGCAGGGAACAGTGGCAAGACGGAACAAAAGCGCGAGCGCAAACTGGCCGCGATTGGCGTGCATGTTTCGCAGGGCGTTACTTCGCATGGTTTCGCGCTGAATGTCACCACCGATTTGCGCGACTTCGACTGGATCGTTCCCTGCGGCATCGCCGACCGCGGCGTCACCTCGCTCGAACTCGAAGCCGACCCGGCGACCGAGCCGACCATGGAGCGGGCGGCGAATGCGGCGGCGCGCAACTTCGGCCGCGTCTTCGGGCGGCAGATGGTGTGGTGCGAATCGCTGGAGCAACTGCTCGCGCCGTCCGGCGAATCGGATGTAAAGGCGTAGGCTGAAATGCGCGGCAACCCACCCTTCGCAGAGTCGCGAAGGATGGGCCACCCGGACTTTATGCTCGCCCAGTGATGCAGCGATGACCTGTGCAAAGACTTATAATCACAGGGCGGACTCGCCGCGCCCAGAGCGCCGGAAAACTGGAAGGAATCCCATGCCAACTGATGTAGTTATGCCCCAGATGGGCGAATCGATCACCGAAGGAACGCTGACCAAGTGGCTGAAGAAGGTTGGCGACACGGTTCAGCGCGACGAGCCGCTGTTTGAAATCTCCACCGACAAGGTGGACGCGGAGATTCCGTCGCCCGCGGCGGGCACGCTCGCGGAGATCAAGACGCCCGAGGGCTCGACCGTGCAGATCAACACCGTGGTCGCGGTCATCTCCGACGGCGCAGGCGGTTCGGCTAGCGCTTCGGCTCCCGCAGCCGAAGAAACCGCCGAGACTCCGGCGGACGATTCCGTGACTCCGGCGGCGATCGATTCTCCGGCCACGGATGACGAGCCCGCGGCGGCTCCGGCTGCGGCTGCGCCAAGCGGCGGTTCGGGCGGTGGTGCTGGCGGCGGCGGCACCGAAGTTTCCATGCCGCAGATGGGCGAGTCGATCACCGAGGGCACCATCACCAAGTGGCTGAAGCAGGTCGGCGAATCGGTCGCGCGCGACGAGCCGCTGTTCGAGATCTCCACCGACAAGGTGGACGCGGAGATTCCTTCGCCGGTCGCCGGCATCCTGACTGAGATCAAGGTACAGGAAGGCGCGACCGTCGGCGTCAACACCATCGTCGCCGTGATTGGCGGCGGCGGAACCGCGGGCAAGTCCGCCGCTGCTGCTCCTGCTCCGGCGAAACCCGCTGCCGCCGTTCCAGCCGCGGCGTCTGCTCCAGCCGCAACGCCCGCGCCTGCTGCATCGGGAGAGAAGCTGCGTTCCTCGCCGCTGGTGCGCAAGATCGCCAAGGACAACAACGTCGACCTCAGCCAGGTTCCGGGCACGGGCTCGGGCGGACGCATCACCAAGGACGACATCCTGGGCCATCTGGAGAAGCCCGCCTCGGCTGCGCCGACCCAGGTCTCAACCGCGAGACCCTTCGGCGAGCTCAGGGCAGGCTCTGGAGCACCCGCCTCGACGCCAGCGCCTGCTGCTGCCAAGCCGGCTGCGCCTGTTCTGGGCGAGCTGGTGCCGATGACCAAGATGCGGTCGATCATCGCAAAGAGGATGGTCGAATCCAAGCAGACCAGCCCGCACGTCCACACCGTCTTCAAGGTGGACATGACGCGCATCGTGCGTCTGCGCGAGAAGGAGAAGTCGAAGTACGAGCAGCGCAACGGCGTGAAGCTGACCTACATGCCGTTCATCACGCGCGCGACTATCGCGGCGCTGCGCAAGCACCCGATCGTGAACGGCAGCATCGAAGGCGACGCGATCCGCTACAACAAGAACATCAACATCGGCATCGCGGTTGCGCTCGATTGGGGACTGATCGTGCCGGTCATCAAGCAGGCGGAGGAGAAGAACTTCCTCGGCATCGCGCGCGCCATCGTCGACGTGGCCGAGCGCGCGCGGGGCAAGAAGCTGGCTACGGACGAGATCTCCGGCGGGACGTTTACCCTGACAAATTCGGGCATCTTTGGGGAGCAGTTCGGCCTGCCGATCATCAACCAGCCGCAGTCGGCGATCCTCGGCATCGGCGGCATGAACAAGGAAGCCGAAGTGATCACCGACAAGGATGGCGCCGATTCCATCGCCATCCGCACCATCCAGCGCTTCACGCTGGGCTTCGACCACCGCATCGTCGACGGCGCCGACGCGGGCAGGTTCATGTCCGACTTCAAAGCGTATCTGGAGAACTGGTCCGAAGATATCGGGTAGTCCTTCGCCGACGGCGGTGCTACGCGGACGGCGAAAAGCGCCTTCGGCGCAAGTGCCAGGGCTACGGAGGGTAACCCCCCTCCCCCCCCGGTATATACACAAGATATAGATAAAGCGTGAGTTAGGTATGGGGTTGTCGAGTTCGACAACCCCTCCAGACTGCGGACCGCTGTGGAATCTGAACGTTGGGTGCCCTACTTGCAACTCGCGATTTTCTGAATCAGGGCAGAGACAACGGGTGCCTGCGCATCGGGACCCGCTCCGACGAGAGACAGCGACCCACCCGTTATTCTCTCTCTGCATAGCTCTATCGCTCCCTGATAGCAGGACGAACATACGACCAGCGTCTCTTTCTCTCCACCAACCTGAGCTGCAACTCTACCGATGTGAAATCGGCCAAATCGGCCTGTGACTTCGTCGATGTCGTCAGGCGTCACGCCGCACATTTGGCAAGAAAGGCCAGTGTCAAGAGCAGCCGCGCCTACATTTCGGCACCTTACAATTCGCCTTGTTCTATTGACTCTGCGCATTTCTATTCTTCTCATGTTCGTATCTCCCCTTTAGAAAGACGCTCGCCAGCTCTCCGGAGAGAGTCTGACTCTATCCTCGAGAGGCGGGGCAATCGTAAAGACCCGGGGGCCGGTGGCAAATAGGTGAACGCGATAGATGCGCCACTCATTTGGGTATTGCTTTGCGACGTCGCACTCGTTACGGGTTAGGAAAAAGGGTGTACGGCACGATCCATTTGTAGTCTTGACCTCGAGAAACTGCGGGTCGCCTGCGAGACTAAAGGAGGACACGTCGTAGCCAGCGCCATCTCCGTCTTCCGCGGCGGTCCATCTTACTTTTCTTGCAAGATCCGGACGCTTGCCGTCATGGAGACGCTTCCGCTCCAGATCGAAGGCGAACTCCTCACCGGCCTTGCCGAGAGAACGATTGCGATGATCCCTCTCCACCGGATCAAACTTGGCCATGAGCTGGCGCAGACCTTTAGGAATCCGCTCGCTGGCCGGGCTCAGGTTTGGCGGCTCGACGAACACCTCAACGGGTGCAGCCGGAAGAGCTTGAGGATTTGGGGCGGGCTCAAGGATGCCTGGGTGGCTTGTAAGGTAGCGGCCTATCGCATCGAAGATTGCGTTTTGAAAGTTGAACTTTGGTCTGTAGCCGGGAATCCATGGCATGCCTAGCTTGTCCAGTACGGCCGAAATGTTTTGATGCTTGAACTCGACAGATCGATGGGAGCGGTCAATCTGAGCCATTAGGGCGGCGCTGTGTCTCGACTTGATATAGGGTCGGCCCGCAAGATCGGCTGCGAGCATGACGAAATAGTCAGCGACGATCATGTCGAGTTCGTCAGCCTGCCAGATCGTCCCGCTCTTTGTTTCGTCCACCATCAAGACCTTCCTGTCGATTCGGCAAGCAGAGAGCGTGAATTCTGTGGGCCAGCATACCAGGTATTACTAAACCGACAGGAATGGGTTGTTGCCTCAGTGTAGCCAGAACGGCTACACTTGATTGAGGAGGTGGCTATGCGTCAAATCTCGTTGCGCGAGTTCCGTACCCGTGGTTCCGCGGCTATCAAGGCCGTACCGGCAGGCGAGACGATCCTGCTCTCCGGCCAGAAGGGCCCCGTCTACTTCCTCGTACCGGTGCAAGGCGATGTTGTTGCGGAGGACCGCGAACTGCGTCTTGCGATGGCAAGAGCAAGCCTGCGAGCCGGGTGGGAACGAATTAAGTCCTCCGGATTGCCTGCTCTCACCGATGCGGAGATCGACAGAGAGATCGAGGAAGTGCGCAAAGCACGATTGGCGCGCAAGCGATCCCCGCGCCGATGAGGCTGGCCATCCTCGACACGAATGTCGTCGTTGCGGCAGGTGTCAGTCCTGATGGCCCTCCGGGAAGGCTGGTGCTCGATTGGGTACTGCGGGGACAGGTCGGGATGGTCACGTGCCCCTGGATGGTTGAGGAGTACAGAGCCGTCGTCCGCCGCAGGAAGTTCGGCGCTTACGGATTTCCTCCCACTTGGCTGGAGCCTCTAGTTCAAACCGCTCTTCATCTTCCCGATCCTGAACCCTGGCCCCATTCCATCCCCGATGCAAAGGATGCGATGTTCCTCGCGTTGGCGCAAGTCTCCGGCGCGTGGCTAATTACTGGCGACTTCAAGCATTTTCCCGAGAAAGCTCGCAACGGGGTCACTGTCCTTTCTCCTGCAAATTATCTTGCTCACCTTATTGCAACAGACCGCTAATTACTGCTCCACAAAAGCTTGCCCCGCCTCTGGATCGGGGGCGGGGCAATTTGGTTGCTGCGGTTGAACTGGGTTGGTGTCGGACTTCCGGGTTAGAACTCGAACTTGACTGCGCCCTGGAAGACGCGGGCGCTGGTCAGGTTGGTTCCTCCGATCTGGCCGAAGGTGCCGGAGGATCGCGACGCGGTGGGCGTGCCGAAGTTGGGGTGGTTGAGCATGTTGAACGCCTCCAGGCGGAAGTCCATGTTGAGCGTCTCCCAGATGGGGAAGATGCGCGAGACCTGCGCATCCATCTGGAAGGCCGGTGGCGCGCGGAACTGGTCTCTGCCCGTCGTGCCGAACGTGCCCGACGGATTGGACGTGGCGAACGCGGCCAGGTTGAGGTATTGCCGGTTGCCGGCGCCTTGGGCGGAGCGGAACGCCGGCACCTTGGCGTAGGGCGACTGGCCCGGGATCAGGCTGGCGCGGTCGTTGTTGACGTCGATCAGCGAGTCGTCCGCGCCCACCGTAACGGTGAAGGGCGCGCCGGTCTGGATGTGGATCAGCGGCGCGAACTCCCAGCCGTTGGCGGCGAGCTTCTCGATGCGGTTGTTGAAGGAGAAGTTGCTGCGCGCAACCAGGACGAAGTTCTCGATGTGCTTGTAGTCGAATCCGCATGGCCCGTAGTCGCCGGCGATGTTGTTGGGGTTCTGCACGTTGGTTCCGGCCAGGTCACCCTGCTCGTCGGCGGTGTCCAGGCACTTGGAGTAGGTCCAGTTGCCGAGGAAGCTGAAGGTTGACGAGAGCCGGTGGTTTACCGAGGCGATCAGGCCGTTGTAGTTGGCCCAGCCGTTGTCGCCCACGACCACCGAACCGGCGCCGCCCACCGAGTAGCCCACCCCCTGGGACGGATTCTGCAGTACCAGCTGCGAGCGCGCGATGTAGTTGGAACTCGACGTGGTGGAGCATGCGCCCGAGCCCGTGCCCGCGATCGCGTAGGTGGTTCCCGGGGCGATGCAACTGCCCGCGCCGCTCCAGTTGCCGGGGATGTAGAGGACCGGGTTCAGAGGCCGGCCCAGTTGCAGGTGCGAGGTCTTGTTGCCGATGTAGTCCAACTGCACCTGCCAGCCACGCGGGAAGTCATGCTGCACGCTGGCCGTCCATTGCATGGTGCGCAGCGGGTGGAACTGCGTCGGCAGCACGATGTACTGCGAGTTGGGGAAGAAGTGGGTCTGGCCCGGGACCGGGAGCGACGGCTGCGGGAAGGGGCTGACGTTGATGGTGGCTGCGGTCGTATATGCCGCCGGGACCAGCCATGGTGTGCTGAATGGGATGTAGCCCGCCGACGCCTGGCTGATGGCGGTGGCGAACGGCGGATTCTGCTGGTTGCGCTGGCCGGTGAAGAAGTTGGGCAGGTCGTAGATATATTCGGCGCCGGCGCGAAGTACGGTCTTGCCATTGCCGACCGGATCGTAGGACACGCCGAAGTTGGGATCGAACTGCTTCAACGAGTTCTGGGTGAAGCCACGTGAGACTCCGGGGTCTCCGTAGAACAAGGCGCCTGCGGGCGCTCCGTTGGGGATAGTGGGGGCGGGGAAACCGGCCGGGCCGCCAGAGTAGACGGTGCTGAACTGGTTGGCGAGGAATGCGCTCTGGCTGAAGACGACTCCGCGGTTCTTGGTGTCCACCGGCGCCCAGTTCGGCGACCAGCGCAGGCCCGCGACGACGGTCAGCTGTTTGCTTGCGTGGAAGGTGTCCTGCAGGTAAAGGCTGGGGATGGGGGCGCGCAGCGCATTGCCCTGGAACTTGCTCTGCTGGAAGGCGCTCATCGTGCCGCTCAGGAAGTCGAGATCGCCATCACCGATCTGCGATGTGTTGCAATTCGGGTTTTGCGCGCAATTGGTCTTGCTTCCGAAGGGGCCGTATTCGCCGTAGCTGGCGCCGAAGGAAAATTGTCCGTTGGACTCGTACCCGTTGTTGATGTTGAGCTGATTGCGCACGAACTCGCCGCCGAAGATGAACTGGTGCTTGCCGCGCACCATGGTCACATCGTCGTCCAGGGCCAGCGTGTTGTCGTTGAAGTGAGCCACGGAGTTGGTTCCGCCGCCCATGGTGAATTTGCTGCTGGAGAGCTGCAGTCCATTCTGAATGGCGGTGTAGACAGTCACTCCGATCGTCCCTGCGTTGATGGCACTCGCAGCATAACCGCGGTTGTTCACACGGCGCAGAATGGTCGCGTGGGCGGAGTTCACGGTGTTGGAGTTGATGGTGAAGTTCTCACCCAGGGTGAACGACTGCACGCGCTGCAGCGGGTTTCCCGAAGCGGTCGTGACCAGGATGTTGTTGGGGAAGAACCACGAAGGAAGCTGGTAGCCATCGAGCAGATAGCGGCCGTACAGGTTGTTCCGGCTGTTGAGGGTGTAGTCCACGCGGGTGATCAACTGCTTGTCGTACACGTCGTTGGGAATTCCGTACTGCACCACGCCACAGTTCAGGTCGGAGGATGCGGGCAGGTATTTGATCAGGTTCAGCGACTGCGGGTTCCACGCCGGCAGCGCCGGGCCGCCGGGCTGGTTGTACTTGTTGCCGGGCAGAGCGACGCCGGTGATGGGGTCAACCAGTTGGGTCGCTGTCGTCTGGCAGGCGCCGGAGGCTGCGGCCAATGCTGCCGTAGGCGGGGCGGTGACGGAGAAGTCGCCCAGCAGGTTGGCGGCGGTGGGAACGCGCGACGTTGTGGTGGCACTCAACTGCTTGCTCTCCAGGAACTGGTAGCCGGCGAAGCCAAACAGCTTGTCGCGCAGGATCTTGCCGCCGAAGGTGCCGCCGTACTGGTTCTGGTGCAACTGGTCCTTACCGGCCGCGTAGAAGTTGGTGGCGTCGATGTAGTTGTTGCGGATGAATTCAAACGCCGAACCGTGATAGGTGTTGGTGCCCGAGCGGGTGACCACGTTCACCAGGCCGCCGGAGTGCATGCCGTCCTGCGCGCCCAGAGCCGCTGTCTCGACCGAGAACTGCGAGACCGAGTCGGGAAAGGGGAACGGCAGGTTGGTGTTGCCCATGTAGTCCATGTTGTCGCCGCCATCCAGCCGGTACAACGTGGTGTTGCCCTGGCCTCCTGCAATGGAGATGGAGACCGACGCGTAGGAATATTTGCTGCCGTTGGAGAAGTCGCCGCCGCCGGCGTTGGTGGCGCCGCCAGAGAGCTGGACCAGGTCGGTCATGTGCCGCCCGTTCAGCGGCATCTCGGTGATCTGCGTCGAGTCAATCGTCTGCTTGAAGGAGGCATCCTCGGTCTGCAGCGCGAGTCCCGTGGCCTGGACTTCGACCTTCTGCTCCTGCCCGCCGACCGTCATCTTCACGTTGATGGAGATGTTGCTTCCGACCTCCAGCACGTTGCCGTCGCTGGTGTAGGTTTCAAAGCCCGGCACAGAGACGGTGACTGAATAGGTTCCGATGGTGATATTCG
>Ga0182024_10015067_pt1 | contig 14866 bp, 14 predicted proteins | sample P32metaG_FD_120480 | JGI IMG/M metagenome (GOLD analysis project Ga0182024, IMG submission 120480) | Permafrost microbial communities from Stordalen Mire, Sweden - P3-2 metaG (Illumina Assembly) | ecosystem: Environmental > Terrestrial > Soil > Wetlands > Permafrost | place: Sweden: Stordalen... | reverse complement strand
TCGAAGCGGGGCTCCCGGTCGTAATAGGTATTGGTGTAGTCGAACTTTTCCTGTAGCAGGCGGGCGTAACATTCCTGGTCGCTCATGCCGAGGCCGCGTATGGCTTTCAGTTTCGGAAAATCGGTGAGCACGATGCTGCGGCCGAACAATTCCATGGAAAGCAGATAGATGAGGGCTCGGATGCGCACATTGGATCCGCAGGCGCAACTGGCGGGCTCGGTGGCGAAGTTCTCAACGGCGCAATCGGCTCCGCAGAGATTACAGGTGAATTCGACCATACAGGATCGATTCTTCCACAGGGTCCGCGGCTCTGGCTACAGCGCAGGGGTAGCCGGCTGATTTAACCTTGAATGTGGACACATGAAAAAGCGCAAACTAGGAAATTCTAATATTGAAGTCCGGCCGCTGATGTTGGGCGGCAACGTGTTCGGCTGGACGCTGGATGAAGCCTCCTCATTTAAGATTCTGGACGCCTTTGTGGACTCTGGCTTCGATTTTATCGATACCGCCGACGTGTACTCGCGTTTCGCGCCCGGAAATCAGGGAGGCGAATCGGAGACTATCCTGGGCAAGTGGTTCAAGCAAAAAGGAAATCGGTCCAAGATCATCCTGGCAACAAAAGTTGGCATGGAGATGGGACCGGACAAAAAGGGACTGGCGCGGAACTACATCCTACAGGCCGCCGAAGACTCGCTGCGCAGGTTGCAGACCGACTACATCGACCTCTATCAATCGCATCGCGACGACGAAGCGACTCCGGTGGAAGAGACGCTGGAGGCGTTCGGGAAGCTGGTTTCGCAGGGGAAGGTGCGGGTGATCGGGGCGTCGAATTACGGTGCTGAGCGGCTCGAGAAGTCGCTGGAGGCGAGCCAGAAGCATGGCTACCCGCGCTACCAGAGCTTGCAGCCGCTCTATAACCTCTACGATCGCGCCGAGTATGAGGAAAAGCTGGAGCCGGTGTGTCTGAAACACCATCTGGGGGTGATTCCGTATTTCTCGCTGGCGGCTGGATTTCTAACCGGCAAGTACCGTTCCGAGGCCGATGTGAAGGGGGCGCGGGCGCGGATGGTGGGCAAGTACGTCAATGAGCGAGGGTTGCGGATTCTGAAGGCGCTCGACGAGGTGGCCAAGGAAAAGAACGTGAAGCCGGCCACAGTCGCCCTGGCGTGGCTGATTGCGCGTCCGAGCGTGACGGCGCCGATCGCCAGCGCTACGACGTTGGAACAACTGCAGGATCTGATCAAGGCCGTGGATCTGGACTTAGACCAGTCGGCGGTTGAGAGGCTGAACGCGGCCAGTGCGTAATTTGAAAAAACGAAGCCAACGTTTGGCTGGCGGCTCGCGTCAGACCTTATTGATGGCGGCTAGCCAAATGAAGTTTGTTCTGTCTTTTCTTGCGGTTACATTAACCGCCCAGGCCGGCGAATACGCCGTCCTATCGAACGGGTTCAGACTGCACGCCGACAGCCACGTAATCGAAGGGGCTGTGGTCAAGCTTCAAACCGCACAGGGCGTTATCGAGCTGCCCGTCAATCAAGTGGCCAAATTTGAGCCTGAGGAATACACGCCGCCAGCGACTACTGTGCCCGAGCAACCGAAACCAGCAGCCGACGCATCGCAAACTCTGACCCCACAGGAGTTGACCACGCTCGCCGCACTTCGAGCCGGGCTGCCGCCGGCGATCCTGCACAGCGTCGCAAAGGCAGAATCCAACTTTAAGCTGGATGCGGTCTCGGCCAAAGGCGCCATCGGATTGATGCAGCTCATGCCTGGAACGGCCGCCGAGTTGAACGCCGATCCTTACGATCCCGAGCAGAACGCCGAAGCCGGGGCGAAGTATTTGCGCGATCTGCTGCTCAAATATGAGAACGATCCGCATCAGGTGTCGAAGGCGATCGCCGCCTACAACGCGGGACCAGCAGCGGTGGACAAGTACCACGGGATACCGCCCTACCGGGAAACCATCGAGTACGTGAACCGCGTGCTGAAGCAATACGAGAAAGAGCAAAAGCAGGAGAGCAAGGGCGCGGGCGAATAGGCTCAGCCCTTGAATTTCGGAAACAGCCGGAGAGCGTTTTCGCGGCCGATCGCGTCGAGCTCAGCCTGACTGAGCTTAAAGCTCATCAAGCGCTGAAGATTCTCGGCAATGGCGTTTTCGCGGCCGTAAGGATGATCGGTTCCAAACATGATCTGCGTTTGGAGCATGCCGAGCTCTCGGAGATCGTCCATGGTGTCGATGGTGTTGCCGGCGGTATCGACGTAGACTTTCTGCAACTCGTGCAGGGCCCCTTGAGGGGCCCACGGCGGATTGCCGCGGCCTCCCCGGCCTCCCCGGCCACCTTCAGCTTCACCACCTCCGGCCCCGATGTGGTGAGCGATCCACGGCAGCGTCTTATCGCCGTGAGCATGGATTAGACGCATGTCTGGACAGCGCGCCAGTGTCCCGCCGGTTAACAGGCTGTTGAGCGCTCGCAGATCGTCAACGATGAACTCCTTGTCGTTGGCGCCTTCGCGTAGATTCATACAGCAGCTCGCCACCGTGCGGTGCATGAAGACAACTGCCTTGCGCCGGTTCAGCTCGTTGAACACGGGTTGGAATTGCGGCATCCCCGGAGGCAAACTACTGTAGCTGGTCATGATTCCTATGCCGTCGGCCTTCAGAGTATCGAACGCATACTCGATCTCTTTCAGGCTTCCATCCACATCGGCCAACGGGATGGCTGCAAAGAAACCGAAGCGGCCGGGATAATCGCTCGAGAGCTTGGCGGCGTACTCATTGACCTCGCGGGAAAGCCGGCGGCCTTCTTCCACCTCGCCGAACCAAGTCCCAGGCGTGGACAAAGACAGGATGGAAGTCGCGACACCGTTCGCGTCCATGCGTTCGATGGAAAGCTGCGGGGTCCACTCGAAAATCTGCGTGATGCCCGGTCCCACCTTCAACTGGTCACGCCGATGCTCGTGGATATAGAACGGCGGCATGATGTGATGATGCACATCGATGATCCGGCGCGGTGGGGTGGTCCCGGTGGTTTGCGCAGAGGATCGGCTGCGCTCGATAAGAGCGGCCCCGCCGAGCGCAGTGATCCCGGCCAGAAACGATCTCCTCGATAAGTGCGACGGATGGTTCACAGGAAGCGCCAGGGCAATCGAGTTTACGACTTCAGCCGGGGGAACAAACGCTCCGCATTCCCGCGCGCCTGGGCCCGGAGGACGTCGGGCGAGAGCTTGCCGGGCAAGTTGTCGAAGGTGCTCTCCATGGGCTCGGCGGGATAGTCGGTCCCGAACAAAAGCTGCGAAGGCTCGACGAACGACATCAAGGCTGCCATGGGCATCGGATAGGTGGCGTGCGCGCACTCGTAATACAGCTTCTTCAACTCGTAAAAAGTTCCGTTCGGGATCTTGGCGTTTCTGCCTTCATGGTTGTCCGGCCGCTTGTTGCCAAAATTCACGGTGGCCGCGCCCGGCACACGGTCCTTGATTCGCCCGGCCAAGGTGGGAACCGCGGCGCCGGAATGGTTCACGATGACACTCATATCGGGACACGAGGACAGAACACCGTTGAAGAGGAGGCTGGTGATGGCTCGCGTGGTGTCGAAATCGTATTCAACCACAGCATCGCCCACTCCGGACACAAGCTGACGGCAGCAAGGGTTGACGAAAGGATGAATGAATATCACCGTCTTGCGCGGATTGAATTCCTGGAAGATGGGCAAGAGCGCAGGATCGCCCGGCCATTTTTCGCCGTTGTTGCTGGTGATGCCGAAGCCGTCCGCCTTCAGAGTGTCCAAGGCGTAGTCGATTTCTTTTATGCTTCCCTCAACGTCGCGGAATGGAATGACAGCGAGAAGGCCGAAGCGGCCGGGATGGTCGCTGACGATCTTGGCCCCGAATTCATTGACCTTTCTTGCGAGGGTGCGTCCCTTTTCAGTACCGTCAAAAAGTCCGCCATCGCCCGGGTGAGACAGCATGGTGGTAGCGATGCCGAACTCGTCCATCTGTTCGAGCGATTTTTCGGGCGACCAATGCGCATTCGGGCCGCCGGTTAGCTCCGGCGTTTCGAAATGGTGATGCACATCGATGCGGCGCAGTTTGGGGTCGCGGCCTGGCTGTGAGGTCTGGGCATTCAAGAATGCCGGCAGCGCCGCACCGGCTCCGGCGGCGGCAAAGGCCTTCAGCAGGTCCCGGCGGGAAGTGGAGCTATTGCTCATTTCATGATTCTCCTGTCGCTCATTTCAGGTCGGAGAACCAGTATCTTGAAAGGCGTTCCCGATGTCAAGCGCCGTTCGGCTTGAACAGCTCTTTTGCGAGCAGCATGGACGACATGGCGGTGGGCCATCCGGAATAGAACGCCAGATGCGTAATGAGTTCGACGAGTTCGTCTTTGGTCACGCCATTCTCGACGGCGCGCGGCAGATGGAAGCGCAGCTGCTCGGTGCGATTGAGCGCAACCAGCGCCGCGACGGTGATGAGACTGCGGTCGCGTTTAGAGAGGCCAGGCCGCTCCCAGACGTCGCCGAAGAGAACTTCGTCGGTAAGGTCGGCCAGCTTGGGCGCGATGTCGCCGATCATCTGGTGCGCGATCGATTTGTGTGGCTCGGATGCCATTATTCCTCCTGTTGCTGTGTTTCTAGCATGCCGGTAGGGCATAACGATAGGATAAAGGAAAGCGGCGGGGCCCTTAGCTCAGCGGTTAGAGCAGCGGACTCATAATCCGTTGGTCGAAGGTTCAAATCCTTCAGGGCCCACCAAAGCAATCAAACATTTACGGTTCTCTCAACATCCACTGCCCAGCGCCACTTCAAACGAGGATTCGTGGACCCTGATTCCAGCAGGAAGAAACCATCCTCGACAAAATGCAGGACCCACATCAAAGTACCCGAAGGATACCCGCTTGACCTGTATTGGAAAGGCTTGAACCCGAAGGAGGAATTGAACTACATCGTGGTCGGCTGAACCGCTCGCGACCGTGTTAGTTGTTCAAGTAAACCCCTGGATGGACGTAGAAAAAGCCAAAGGATCGGGGTGAGCTTGGCCCGTTGCTACTGTCCGAGACGGAGGACTACCCATCCAGTGACCGATGGAATGCGAGGCGAGCGGCGCTTCAAACCAGAGGATTGCGGAGTTACTTGCCCACCGGCACTTTTCGCCGCAGCTCGTCGGCGAAGTTCATGAGGAAGGTGACATGATTTTGGGGCTGCTGCGCTCTTTCCGGCTCGACCGGCATGATCACAGCGACGCGTTTGCCATCCGAGGAGACATCGGAAAAGCCTGCCGCCATGCGACGTGCCGATGCGTCTGCCTTCCCGCCCTTCGCACGCGATCTCGACAGAGAGCTCGATCAGCGACTCCACGACCTCAGGGTCGTAGTCGGTCACTTGGCAAAGAATGCTGTCGAACATCACGCGACAAATCCTACGATCATTTTGATGCGAAATCCAGTTCCACCTGGTCGATGTAGCACCATCCCCAATCTTCGCCAGGCTGGAGGGACCGCATGATGGGATGCTTGGTGGCATGAAAATGCTTGGTGGCGTGTTTATTTTTGGACGAATCGCAGCACCCCACGTGTCCGCAAGTTAGGCAGAGGCGAAGATGCACCCATCGATCTCCGAGCTTCAGGCACTCCTCGCATTCTCGCGTGCTCGGCTGGACATCCTGGATTTGATCTAAATGCGTACACTCGGTCATTCCATTTCTCCTCTATCTGGCCTTGATCGGCAATCGCACCTGGAAGCTGGTTTGCCCCGGCCTGGACTCAAAGCTGATCTCTCCGCTGTGCGCGCGCACAATGCGGTAAACGGTATCGAGGCCCATTCCGGTTCCGTCTCCCACGCCTTTGGTCGTAAAAAAGGGCTCGAAAATGTGGGCTTTGACGTGATCGGGGATGCCTGAACCGTTGTCGGTGATTTCAACGAGAACGAAATGAAGTTCTCTCGCAGTCCGAATCCTGAGATCACCTTTGCCGCCCATCGCATCGATGGCGTTATCAATGAGGTTGGTCCAGACCTGATTTAACTCACTCCCGTGGGCAAATACATGCGGAAGATCGGGGTCGAACTCGCGCTTCACTTCAATACCGTGCTTTAGCCGGAACTTCAGCATCGTGAGCGTGCTGTCGATGCCGTGATGAATATCAACCTCCTGTTCAGGCGCCTGATCCATGTAGGTGTATTCTTTGATGGCGCGAACCAGTTCCGAAATCCGGCCGGTGCTGGTTTCTATTTCCCGAGTCAGTTTCTCCGCACCGACCGAAAACACGACCCGTGAAAGAACCTGTGAAAAAACGTCACCATGGAACTTTGCGCCGAGTTCCTCCAATGAGGCGAGGTCGACGCCGACATCGACGAGGCCGGAGGCGAGCCTCGACCCATTTGGGATATTGCGGCTCTTCAGCCAAGCGGCCAGCTCCTCCTCAAGATCGCTCTGTTCGAGCGGATCACGCGCCGGCTCGGATGCCAGCCGATCCACCAAACTGTCCTCGAAAGTCACCAGCGCCGAGCGCTCGTCCGAAGAGAGAGATTTGTTGTCCAACGTTTTGTTGATACGGCGGAGCTCTCGCATACATTCTCGAAGACCCTCCGCAGCCCGACCAGCGGCGGAGGCGGGATTATTGAGCTCATGAGCCAGCCCCGCGGAAAGTTTGCCAAGCGCGCTTAGTTTGTCGCGCTGTTGTTCCGCCCGGCCGTATTCTCGGATTCGATCCACGAGCACGCCGATCAACCTAGGGAGCAGTTCCGGAATGCGCTGGAGCATTTCCTCAAACCGGTCTTTTGGCAGACGCAGGCCCCACAACGAGGACGTGGCCCGCGCCGTGAGAGGAAAGTGAGTCATTCGTGAGAACGGCAACATGCCCATCACTTGTCCGGCGCGGCCTACAAAACCGGGGCTATCCGCTCCACCGCTTTCCTTGCGCCCGCGAATCTCGCCCTGGAGCAACACAAACAGCGCGTCAGCGGGATCGCCTTCGTGGATGATGACATCCCCAGGGGAAAAACTCAGCTCGTCCGAATTCGACGCGAACCATTGCAACTGATCGTCGCGGAGGTCGGAAAAGATTTCAATTTGGCGAAGCGCTGCTTCAACAGGTTGGCGGCCAGGTGGAGAGATCACGATACGTTACTCAAGTATTGGTGAACGAATTGGATGGCGACCGAGCCCTCACCGACTCCCGACGCCACGCGCTTCACCGAACCATAGCGGACGTCGCCCACAGCGAAGACGCCTGGAATATTTGTCTCCAGCAGACCCGGATCTCGCTCCAGGGTCCATCCCTTGGGCCGCTTATTGTTTTTCATCAGATCCGGACCGGTCAGTATGAATCCTCGCTCATTTCGCTCGACGACTCCGGCCAACCAGGAAGTACAAGGCTCCGCGCCGATGAACACGAACATCGAGTTCGCTGGCATCCGGTTTACATCACCGCTCGAGTCGCATATGATCGACACCGATTCCAGGCGATCGGTGCCATGCACCTCGACGACCCGGGTCCGGTACTCAATATGAATATTGTCGGTTGCCTGAACCTGCTCGATCAGATACTGCGACATGGTGGCCGCCAGCGACTCCCCGCGGACTAGCATAACCACTCGCCTGGCGTATTGGGAGAAGAACATGGCCGCTTGGCCCGCCGAGTTCGCTCCTCCAACGATAAAAACATCTTCGTCCCGGCAGGAGATCGCTTCCGTCGACGTGCCACCATAATAGACGCCTGCTCCCTGCAAGCGGTCCATTCCAGGAATATCAAGCTTGCGCCACTGTACGCCCGTCGCAAGCAGCATCGCATGACACGACAGCTCCGTGCCATCGTTCAGGCGCAGGAAACGATAGGGCCCATCGATGCGAAGAGCGGTGGCTTCCTGCGGGGAAACAATCTCCACTCCAAAGCGCCGCGCCTGGGCGACCGCTCTGCGAGTGAGGTCTCCGCCGGTAAGTCCTGATGGAAAACCGAGGTAGTTCTCGATTCGGGAACTTTGTGCCGCCTGACCTCCCGGCGCATCCCGTTCTACCATGATGGTTTTTAGCCCTTCCGAGGCACCATAAACGGCCGCAGCGAGTCCGGCAGGACCACCTCCGACGATCGCAAGATCGTAAAACGCAAGGCCTGCACGTGTTCTTAGGCCGAGCCTTTCCGCCAGAGTCTGGGTCGTAGGTTCGGCCACGCAATCTCCGTTCGGGAACAGCACGACGGGTAATTTGATATCTTCGCGAGGGAGACTCCTCAAAAGACGGTTTACTTCTTCGTCTCTCGCGGCAGCGTCCGCATCGAGCCACTGATACGGTACCTGGTTGCGCGCTAGAAAACTTCGAACTTCGTAGGACTTGGACGACCAGCGGGTGCCCAGCACGCGAATGCCCTCGAAAGGAGGATGGAAGCCGGCGTACCAGTCGTTGAGCAAATCATCCAGGACGGGAAAGAGCTGCTGCTCGGGAGGATCCCAGGGTTTCAGCAGGTAGTGATTGAGTTGAACGTCGTTAATGGCTTTGATAGCGGCATCGGTATCTGCGTAAGCGGTGAGCAGCGTTCGCTTGGCGTTCGGATACAATTTAATCGCTTCCTGAAGCATTTCCACGCCATTCATTTGCGGCATGCGGTGATCCACTAGCAGTAGTGCTACAGGATCATTCCTCTGCTGCAGGCGCCTCAACAGGTCTAAAGCGACGCGCCCGGATTCCGCTCTGAGGACGCGGTAGCGCTCCTCGTAGCGCTTCTTCAAATCGCGCTCGATGGCGTGAAGGACGTCGAGATCGTCATCTACTGTTAATATGACTGGCTTTCGCATCGGCGGTGACCCTATTAATATTAATTGTTTGCGTTTGGTTGCTCCCTGAGTTCCCGTGCACTGAACACCGGGACACTAGACTGTGATGCATTTGCCGCACCAGAAGGTGCAACGATCTCCACTGAGGATCTTATCTGGTCTGCCGTTGTTTGCACAGAAGCGTGGCCAAGCAGAAACTGAATTACGCAGGCGAAGGGAGATGCCGAAGCTCCTCCTACCATCAAGCTGCGATCCGGATATACTCTCAATCGGGTCCAGAATATCGGTCAGGCCGATACAAAACAGGGGGCATATAAGATACGTTTTGATTCCAGTGACCCCATTTTGATAGGCCGAAGCGCGCATCCCACGACCTGCAGCTTACGGCCGACCCATGACGTGAAGATGAGCGTAAGGCGATCCCGCCCACATGATGTACGCGCCGCTATCACGATGCGTAACCGGTAGTCCGGTGGCTTTAGGATCGAAAGGTCACATGATCATCCAGTGCGGTGGAACCATAATAGCGGGACTGGTTTTGTCGTGCGGATCAGAATCGCTGCGTTGCGTGGCTCCGGCGAGCATATAAGTGATGCCGGGAACGGTGTTTGTCGGCTTCGGTTTGTGAGTTTTGAAGTCCGCCGACCACTGCATGGATGCGGCATCAGCACACATCGGTGGATCGCCGATCACCTTTGGATTCCCCGGCATGCATGTGAACCCGTTGTTTCCCTCGCGCAGAATGACCGTTTTTCCCTGCGAATCCGTATCGACAATGCGTGCGGACTTGGCAACCTCTGGCGGGCCTGCCGACATGGCACGGGCGATTCTCACTTGCAAAGACTCTGTATCGTCGGCTAAGGACGAAGCGAGCAGTACTCCGAAAAAGCAGATCATCAATCTCATGGCTTTTACATCCTTTCGTCCATTGAAGAATGGCTACGCATAGTCGCTCCCTTAACTAAGCTCGAACAGGTTTGTGACCACCGGTTCTCGACGAGCCTGTGTCTTTTGATGTTTTTTGCGACCAAATGGTCTCATGCGACCTGACAGCCGCCATCATGGACAGGCGTTCAATTCGTGGCCAGTTGACGCCGGGCCGGGAAGCGATAGAAACAAGCGCTGATTTTAGTTACTGATTTTATTAGCGCCTGCTGCGGTCAGTCCACGCGGCCCTGGATTTTCAAGGCTGTAGTCATCGTAACGAATGGTTAGCATATGCTTGCCAAAACGCCGCAAGTCCGAGACCCTGGTATCCTCCGTAAACCTCTTTTTCAGCATTTCCCGGTTCCTTTCTGTCTCCCAGTCTCGCTTCTCGACCGGTACAGAAATCCACGGTCAGTTCCAAGGGCCAGCTTGTTTGAAGTTCGGCGCAACGCTCCAACCATCTTAGACCAGCATTCGACCTAACCTAGCAGGTGTGCCAGTAACGGATCGTCAAAGCTTTGGCCCGCCCTAGCGTGTTTGATCAACTGGGCCAAGAAGAAGAGCTGAAGCCTTGACCTGTTCCGGTGCATCTATCTCCTGACGATGGAATCGAGGAGAGACCGGTGGTGGTCGTCATGGAAGTCAGGATGGACTGGCCGCCGGTCGTCACTCGTAGCCCCTAAATGCGATTACCTCGGAGGAAGACCAAATGCCGCTCCCATCTGATGAAAAGGTCGTTCAGCTTGCTAACGAGTTGTTCGCGCAATTCGATGCCATCTTCGGACTGCACCCTGGATTTCGAGCTGCCCACGCCAAAGGCATCATGCTGGGTGGGACCTTCACACCCTCACCCGAGGCCGCCTCTCTCACCCGCGCGCCGCACATCAAGCGCGATCACACCCCGGTAACTATAAGATTCTCTGACGGAACCGGTCTTCCTTCCATCCCAGATAACGCTCCCGATTCGAATCCCCATGGGCTGGCTATCCGTTTTCATCTTGCCGATCATGTTCACACCGACATTGTAAGCCACTCTACAGACGGCTTCCCCACGCATACCGGCCAAGAGTTCCTCGATTTCCTCCGAGCCGTGGCAACCGGCGATCCTTCTGCATTTCTAGCCACACACCCTGCCGCGCTCGCCTTTGTGCAAACACCCAAGCCAAGTCCTGCAAGCTTTGCCAAGGAAGCGTATTTCGGAGTAACAGCCTTCCGGTTTATCAACCAGCAAGGGCTCGCGCGTTACGGCCGTTATCGCATTGTGCCTCAAGCAGGTGTCGAGCATCTCGACGACGCAACTGCCAAGGCCAAGAACGCCAACTACCTGTTTGAAGAACTGACTCGCCGCATTGCCGCAGGCCCGATCAGCTTCGACATCCACGTACAGATCGCAAACGAGGGTGACATTGTGAATGATGCCACGGTCCATTGGCCTGCCCATCGCCCATCCGTTCATTTCGGCACAATCGTGTTGACAGCGAAAGCTCCCGACGACGAATTGCATCAACGGATGATCTTCGACCCCATTCCTCGCGTCGACGGTATCGAACCGTCCGATGACCCTTTGCTCGAACTGCGCGCCGCCATCTATCTGCTAAGCGGCCGGCGCCGTCGTCAGGCTCCCGCTTCAGAAACGCGAATTCCGCAGACAGTTTAGGGCGCGATCGACGTGCCCAATAGGAGGAAGGCTTATGAAAGCTGCAGTCGTACCCGCCATGAGCAGTGCATGGCAGATCAAGGATGTTCCTCAGCCTGAACCCGGACCGGGTCAAGTGCTGGTGAAGATGCGCGCAAGTGGCATCTGCTATACCGACGTGCACGAAACGCTCGGACACATTCCAGGACAATTCCCTCGAATCCTCGGTCACGAGCCGGTCGGTGAGATCGTGGCCGTAGCTCCCGACGTCACCATCCGAAGGGCAGGTGACCGCGTAGGCACTGCATGGATTCAGTCGACGTGCGGACGCTGCGAATGGTGCCAGCGCGGGCGTAGGATGTTCTGTCCCTACCTGAAGGGCACAGGGATCGATGTTCAAGGAGGGCATGCCGAGTACATGCTGATGAATGCCGATGCCACTTATCTCATTCCCGACAATGTTTCCTTCGAGCAAGCAGCCCCGATATTCTGCGCCGGTTACACAGTCTATAGCGGCCTCCGCTGGGCAGATCCGCAGCCGCATGAGCGCGTCGCTGTGCTCGGGATCGGTGGGCTCGGACATCTGGCAGTGCAATACGCCAAGGCTGCAGGCTTCGAGACCATTGCCATTTCGCACTCCCCCGATAAAGACCAGATGATCCGCGATCTCGGCGCCGATGAAATTGTCAGAGATGGAAAAAGCCTTGCCGAAGCTGGTGGCGCAGATGTGATCCTTAGTACTTCAAACTCGACCAAATCAATGGTAGACAGCATTCAGGGACTACGGCCGGACGGCCGGCTGGTCACGATGGGCGCCGATGCTGAGCCGCTTTCGATTTCCTTGATGGACCTCATTACGAAGCGCATTCGTATCATTGGCAGCCAGCAAAACGGCCCCGAATATCTCTACGAAGCCCTTGATTTCGTAGCGAAAGGAAAAGTTAAAACGATCGTGGAGACGTATCCCTTGGCCGAGGCCCCCAAGGCATACCAGCGGGTTGTGGAGGGCAAGACCCGGTTCCGCGCCGTCCTCACGATGTAATTGTCGGCGCTTATTCCACCTTGAAAGGAGAAACGTTATGCCGCATGCAGTGAGATTCGTTGAGTATGGTGGGATCGAAGTTCTGCAAGTGGTAGAAGTCGATCGCCCATCCCCGGGGTCTGGGCAGGTCCTTGTCCGGGTCAAGGCCGCGGGCACTAATCCAGGCGAGGCCTCGATCCGGAAAGGAATGTTTGCCGACCGCTGGCCTTCAACATTTCCTTCAGGACAGGGCAGTGATCTCGCGGGCATCGTTGAGGAGGTTGGCCCGGGGGTGGCTAAGGTAGCGGTGGGTGATGAGGTCATTGGATTCACCAACGATAGAGCAAGCCAAGCCGAGTTCGTGCTCGTCGAGTCCGACCACCTCGTGCCCCGTCCTGCGAACGTGTCGTGGGAGCAAGCCGGTGCGCTGTTCGTGGCCGGCACCACAGCTTACGCTGCGGTGCGGAGCGTTGCTCTAACCGCGGGTGACACGGTCGTGGTCTCCGGTGCCGCGGGTGGGGTAGGCTCGATCGCGGTGCAGTTGGCAAGGAATGCCGGGGCCAAGGTTATTGGATTGTCCAGCGACGCGAATCACAAGTGGCTCGCCGATCACGGCGTAATTCCTGTTACCTATGGTGATGGCGTTGAAGATCGGATTCGCGCTGCATCTGGAAGGAAAGTCGATGCCTTCATTGACACATTCGGTGGAGGCTACGTCGAACTTGCACTTAAGTTGGGCGTCGCCCCGAATCGAATCGACACGATCATCGATTTCACCGCCGCGGCTAAGTATGGTGTGAAGACTGAAGGTAACCATGAAGCCGCGACAGCAGACGTGCTTGCGCAACTTGCTGGGCTGCTGGCCGCCGGCCGCCTTGAGATCCCGATTGCTAAGGTCTATCCTCTGGCCGAGGTTCGCGCTGCCTATCGAGAGCTCGAACAGCGGCATACACGTGGAAAAATCGTTCTTGAACCCTAATATATAGAGGCGGAGCAGATCTTCGGCTAGACCCAAGTGTTGCTCACTCGGTCACCGGGTTACATCCTGCCGCAGTCTTAGCTGGGCCGCGGATTGAATTGGGAGCAGAGCGCGAAAGTCTTCTCCAGGTGCTCGATAAAGATGCGCACTTTAGCGGAGATCCGGCGGCTTGCAGGCCGAACGGCTAGGATTGGCACTGTTCGCTCAAAGGGAGTCAACAGACGAAGAACAGTACCTTCCCGGAGTTCTGCCGCGAAGAGCCATGCTGGCGCCTGTGCAATCCCGAGATGTTCAAGGACACCCATCCTCATCTGTTCGATATCGCTGGTCCTAAAGACACCTGTGGGGATAATGCGCTTTGCGTTTTGTCCGGACCCGATACTCCACGGCTGGGCGGACCCACGCTCGACAAAAACAACCGCTGGAAAACGGCGGAGATCCTCCGATGATTCCGGCAAGCGAATCTCTTTCTAGCCGGCGAACTTTCAAGGAGACCTTCGATGAATACGCAAGTTGTTTTGATTACAGGAACATTGACGGGCATCGGCCGCGCTACCGCAATCGCCTTTGCGCAAGACGGAGCACACGTTGTCGTGTCTGGTCGCCGAGATAAAGAAGGACAAGAGTTGGCTGCAGGGCTAGAAGGGCTCGGAGCGGAGGCCATTTTCGTTCCTAGTGACGTCCGCAACCGAAGATGCTGTGCGTGATTTGGTGGATCGGACGATCGCGCGCTTTGGTCGATTGGATGCTGCTATCAATTGCGCCGGAACGGAAGGCAAACCTGCCCTGTGACGGAGCAGACGACAGAAGCCTACGCTGCTCCCGAAGGAGTTCAAGGATCTCTCGCGCATTGCGTTTAACCAAGAGAAGTCTTCGCGTCCGCTCTACCGCTGACGGTGGTGACGAATTGGACTGCGGGACTGACTAAAATCTATCGTGCTTTAACAGAAGACATCAAGACGTCAGAACGCACCCAGATTTCGATCATCATCCGTGGCGTACTATGATGAATGCCAGGGACTGCTGAGGCTAACATGACACAAAACCGAATTGCTGGGAGGATAGAGGTGCGCTATCCGTTTGGGAAGATCGCCATGGGCTGCGTGCTTGCGCTCGCCTTAATGGGCTCGGCCGCCTATGCGCAGGCGCCAACCCCGGCCGCACCAAAAGGCTCAGTCGTGGTCGCGTCGCCCACCTACACTTCTATTGCGATGGAAATCACAGTCAACCGTCCGGCGGCGGAGGTGTGGAAGCGTATCGGCAAGTACTGTGACGTCAGCGAAAGGTTTCAGGCTCCGGCTGAGTGCAAGATCACATCGGGTAAGGACGGTGAGTTTGGCGCCGTCCGCTCCCCAGGCGGCGGCGAAGTGCTCGTGGGCCGAACGGAGCTCTCTTACACCTATGCGCAAACCCCGAAGGAGGGCATACCGTACAACCTCTATCACGGCACGATCGAAGCGCGGCCATTGACGCCGACCACGTCCAAGATCGTCTACACCTTGTTCTTCGATAACTCGATGCTGCCAGACGACACGGCGCGCGCG
>Ga0182024_10015066_pt1 | contig 14867 bp, 19 predicted proteins | sample P32metaG_FD_120480 | JGI IMG/M metagenome (GOLD analysis project Ga0182024, IMG submission 120480) | Permafrost microbial communities from Stordalen Mire, Sweden - P3-2 metaG (Illumina Assembly) | ecosystem: Environmental > Terrestrial > Soil > Wetlands > Permafrost | place: Sweden: Stordalen... | reverse complement strand
TCTTGAGACCTTAAAGGAGAAATGACTAGCTATTCTAGGCCATGTCCAATCGCCGCTTCCCGCCGCCCTGGTCGATCGAGGAACGTCAGGAGTCCTTCATCGTGAAGGATGCCAACGGCCAGCAGATCGCCTGCCTCTATTTCGAGGATGAGCCCAGCGGCGGCTGTCGTGGTTGACCTCGCAGAGTCGGGACACGACCCGATTTCTTGGCCTTTCGACGAAGCGCCAAAAGATAGCAACCCCGCTGGTCAACCCCCCGCTTGCAACCCATGGATTGTAGTGCGTAAAGTGTACCATTGAGGACTTGCCGGTGGGGCTGAGATGACAAAACTGAAGTTGCTTGCGATTGCCGCAGTGGTGGTAAGCATGAGTGTCGGGGTGACGCCTGCAGGAGCCGACGCGATCCAAATCGTCCCTGGTACAACACTGCGGGTCGACTACAGCATACCCGCCGATCAGGTTACATCGAACCAGGGGCCGGGTGTCCCGGTCGGCACGACTATCACTCACATTGAGATTGATTTGAGCCCCGGCACCGGCCCGGGCACCGATGGATTCGACCCGAACACATCCATTTTCGTTCAGGTTTTTGATCTGTCAGGAACTTCGATCGCCGCCACGCTGTTCACCCAGCCATTCTCGTACGTGATTGCGCCGCCAATCTCGACCGGCTTTGACCTAGGAGAGACGCTCAGCCTTCCGCTGAGCGTAGTCAGCGGCTACTTCCTAGTGACAAGCATCGATGCGACGTTTGATATCCTGGAAATGGACATCACCTTCAGTGGGCCAAACGTCCTGGCGGCTTCCTCGACCCTGCAACCTGTTCCAGCGCCCTACAACCCTGTATCCCTCGATGCGATCACCTACACCCCTCCGGTTCACGGGGTTCCTGGCCCCATCGCCGGTGCTGGCCTTCCCGGCTTGATCTTCGCGAGCGGTGGCCTTCTCGCTTGGTGGCGCAGGAAGCGGAACGCTGTAGTAGCCGCCTAAGCCGATAGCCGCGAGCGCCGAAAACGCATGGGCAGGGCGCAGCCGGGTTAGGTCGTGACCCTGATCGCTTCATTTGAATTCAATAACACGCCTATCCTCGTGGGCGATCTCCTGCTCACGGCCGAAGGCCGTTTTACATCCAAACCGACCCCGCTAGTACATGCGCCAAATTCGATTATTGACGTCAGCTCAAAGCGGCAGGTGGCGGGACTTTGTCAAAAACTTGCGCCTCTCCACGATCATGTTTGCATGGCTTGGGCGGGCAGCCACATCCACGCGGTTGCCTTCGCCGAGTACCTTCGTTCGTTCGTCATCGGGAAGCAGGAGATCAACTACAATGAGTTGCGGGCCTTCGTCATGGCGTATCCACGAGCCGATCTTGAGGGACACATAGACTTTATTGTGTACAGTTGGCACGGTACTGGATGGGGATATTTTTCAAATCTGAAGCCGTTCGATTTGGAGCCGGTCGAGAACATTCGAGTAAGCGGCACCGGGTCTGAACACTTCGTCAACAAAATCTCCGTGGTTTCTCAATCACCGATTTCAGGCAATCTTGACGGCTATAACGAGTTGGCCATGCGAGCTTTGGGCTATGCAGGGATCGCGTCCGCTCAACAATTCTTCGCTGGCATCGGCCTCGCCGAGGCATGGGGCGGCGGATTCGAAGTTGTAGTTTTTAAGGACGGACGCCTCGAAAAAATCGGCCCCATTTGCTGGCTCTACTGGACGTGCACTCAGCTCAACGAGGCGACATACTCCTTAGTCCTCCACCCTTCATTTATGTATCAGTTCTATCGAGGCGATACTGCCTTCTACTGGATCGACGAAGATGCGACTGGAACAAATAAGCTCCATGCGGTCGATCCACCGTTTCGAACGGTTAAGGTGCCTTCGTTTGATCAGCCCAGTGTGATCGAAACAAGCACGTCGGTGAGCTTGGTGCGCAGACTATTAACAAACGGCGAAATATGGGATGGCTGTTTCATAGATCGAAAGGCCCCGGATGAAACGCCCGGCGTGCAAATCACCAAGTCAACTGGACAAGTAAGAGCCACCGTTAATCCGGCCTTTGTAGACAAGCTGCTTGGCTCCATGTCGCATCCCTCGGGCGCCACCTACCTAATCGATCTGTGGGGCAATCGGATCGTGCATCGACCTCGAAGCGATGAGCCGGCCACGGCGCCAATGGCATGACGCCCTGGCCGCTTTCGGCCGTGCCCGCCCGCTCGGCCGCGGAATTTGATTTCCGCTATAACACGCGCAAGATCACAGATATGGAGCGCACGATTGCTGCGGTCAGGGGTGGTGAGGGCAAGCGCCTCACCTATCATCAACCTCGTTAGGCCGGATTTTAGATTTCAGGCGGCGCGGTTTATGCGTTGGCGGCGCCGTAGGCGTGGCCGTAGGGCGCCTTAATTGCCGAGACTCGCCGCTCCGAGTCGGGATATCCTTTAGCGCCGTAGGAGGGCCGCTAAATGCGCCTTGCAGCGTATTTTGCAGGCGCTGTTGCGTTTCTTTGGCGCTGTATTGGTCGTCGTTCATATGCGTCAATCTATCACCGTTGCCGTTGGTTCGCCAGACGATGCCCGATCAATGGTCTGGAGATTGTGGGTACAGGGCGACGAAGTCTATCTTGCTCCGTCTACGACGGGTTTATTGCCATTTTTAAAAGTCAGTCTGCATAAGAGCGGCCGATGGCACTCCAAAATTGGCAAATACAAATCCCTGCGATGGCAACGACCAAAGGATAATTTTGGCCTCACAAACGGCATTATGATTTTGGTTGATCCGCTTCCTATTGAACAACCATTCAGAAACAAGACAGTTACGACACCTAAGATCGAATGGCTGGCTCCGCCGCTGTATAGCAAATTACTAGCCTTGATAATTGTGATTGCCGCGCCAACCGCAGATTTGGATTCTGGTCGATTTCCTATTGGAACTAGAATTGTAGGTAAATTAAAAAAACAAAACGGAGAATGGGCATTATTGATCGCCTATGCGATGTCTCTAACCGAGCCAATCAGTCAAAAGATACTTGAGGAGAGGTCGAAAATAAAAATCCACGTCAAAGAGGGTAGAACCATCAAGGCCCAACTCCTCGACGGATCAAGAGCCACAATGACTTTCAACCCCGGAGCGCCCGGGGAAATGCCCACGATTTACGATTTATCGCTGGGCTGGGGGAACGTCGTATCGGACTGAGAATAAGTTACTTTCAGCCGCTTCCTAAGCCGCCTCGAAATACCGCCCACCCCGACAAACTCTCCTGTCCCCGTGGCCACCCATTTCGCCCAGTCGATTATGGGGATTTCGTCGGGCTTATCGTCTTTCGGTTCCATTTTCCGCCCTTTCTGCGTGTAGTTAATGGCCGACAGGCCGACGCAATGGTGGTGTTAGACGTGATCCCGGCTCCAACTGCCAAATACGTAATCCCGGCATGGGCGCAGAGCCCATTGATCAGCGCCCTGGCCTCGGCGGCGCGCCGCTCAAGGTCCGCAAGTTCGAGGCGCAGCGCGGTGATCGCCGGCGCGAAGGCGTTCGCGTTGTCTTGCCGCGGCAGCATTGCGCCCGTCACTCAATCGTCGGAGGCTCGGCGGTGGCGTCGGTGGCGAGCCGGGCGATGTAGTTCATCATTTCGCCTTCGGCCGCCGATGCTGCCGCGCGTTCCTCCGCGATGCTCCCAGAAAGGAACAGTTGTTGAGCCTCCGAGCGCAGCTCTGCGAGTGGCGCCCGCACGGCTTCGCCAGCCTTGATGTTGTCGAGAGTGTCGTCGCCGAAACGCGGCACGCCGGCGCGTTCGGCAAAAATTTCCGCCAGGAACGTTTTCGCCGCCGCGGCGATGCGGCGGCCATCGCGGGCAAGCCGGATCAGCTCTCGAGCAATCGGCGCAAGCACGGCGTTTCGAGCAGCCAGACAGTCGACGACGGCCCACGACAGCGCGGTCTCGCTCTCGACGACGGCCTGTTCCAAGAGCGCGATGGTACCTTTTGCCACCTCGTAATCGTCAAGGCGGCTTTGAGCCGCCGCGCGTGCCGATCGCGTCGACGAGGCGTCCGGCGAGGCGCCCGCCCTGTTTCGAACGGCAGCAGCCGATCGTCGCGCATCGCCTTCTCTCGCCTTCATACAAAGGGCCTCGGCGCGATCGAGCTCGGTTTTTGCGGTCGCGACGAAGGCGTGGCCGCGTTTCAGGTTTTCCTGCGCGGTGCCGACCGCTGACCGCGCCGCGACTTCCGCGTCGATCGCGATGCTGAGCGCAGCCCGTAGCGGATCGCGGTGCTCCTCGCCGGTCTGTTCCTGGCGTTTCATTTGCGTCACGTTCATCTCAACCTCCTTGTTTGTAATCTTCGATCAGCGCGTCGACTTCGGGCCCGCTCAACGTCGCGCCGGCGGCGAGCGCCCCGGCGACGCGCACTATCAGCGGCAAATTTTTCTCCACCATCTCCACCGCCTGCACGCGCAGACGCTCGACGAGCTCGACGGCCTCCTCCCTCATCTCTGAGGTGACCTCGGCATCACGGGCCAGACCGCGGCGCAGGATGACGATGCCGAGTGCTCTGCCCATCGCTGACCGTTCGTCCGTTTTCCACCCCTCTCGCAGGCGCATCCACTCCGCCGCCGCGCCGGCCAAATCGACCAAAGCCAGCTTTTCGTTCGTCGCCACGTCCTCCGCCGCGGTGGTGGCCGGTTTGTATCGAGTGCGGACACCGGGATCGTCGCCGGCTACGGCGCTAACGACTTGAACGCCGACGAGCCGAGCAACAACGGCATGACCGCTTTCATGTAGGGCGATTAAGTCGAAGCTCGCGCTCATCGCGGCGTCAGGCGGGCGGAGTCCGGGAAAAGCTTCTCGAAGCTGTCGGCCGCGGCTGCCGTGGTCGGCTGCACGGGGACCGCCGGCCTCGGCCGTCTCAGGCCGCCGTAGTCCAGGCCGAGGCTGACGCGGGCGGTGCCGAACATCCGGTCAAGCTCTTCCGCCTGCGCCACCTTGCGCTCGTCGGTCGCGAAAACTTTCTCGCCGGGCCCGCGGGCGCGATCGCTGCGGTAGCCGTGCATCCCGCCAGGTCCGCTGACTGGAAGTCTATCCTCCCCAGCAGCAGCAGGGTCGACGGCCTGCGCCAAACGCCACGCCTCATCAGCATCGGCGTCGGAAAGTCCTCGCGACTTCAGGAACGCCTTCACTCGCGCGATCAAGTCATCGTCTTCGTCATCGCCGGTGATCTTGCGAACCGCGCCGACTTGCGGGTCGTCATCAGGGAGTTTGTCCAGGCGGACGTGCTTGTCGAGGGTTGCCAGAATCTTGGCGACGCTGCCCTCGGGCAAATTTTTCATCTCGCTGAGCGCGTTCTCGATTTCAACGCGCAACGCTCTCAGGCGATCGTCGCCGCCGCTGCCGCCACCGCCGCCGGGTGCGGGCGGCGCGAGATCGTCGAGGCCCAATCCTAATTTTCGCATGAGATCGCGCCGACCTTTGGCCCCGGGAAACCTTTTGCGAAGGGCGATGGCGATTGCAGAATTTGCGGTCATGGTCGTGGCTCCTTTGTTGGTTCAGCTGAAACGACGTGCCCGGCGCTGCATTTGGCCGCGTTGGCGCTCGCCGAGTTGGAATGACGCGCCCCCGCCGTGCCGGTAGGGACCCAACGCATGGACCGCGATTGCGGTCGCGGCCCAATCGATCGCCGGGACGCGAACGGCGTTGATGGCGAGCGCGGCGGCGTTGATGTGGTCGTCGTGGCCGCCGGGCTCGTGGCCAATCTTGCTGCCGCGCCACACCAGCGAGCAGGCCTGCTCGACCAGCGTCGGCTGATCGAGCAGCTCGACCTCGCCGGCGTTCAGCGCCGGCTCCAGCCGCTCGTACGCTTCGCTCGCCGAGTCGTCGACGAGGTCGTATTGTTTGTTGCGGGCCGCGAAGTCCGCCCTGAAGGTCTCCCCGCCGTAGGCGTCGCCGCAGACCCTGTGGATCTTCCAGTCGTCGAGGATGCGGCAGAAATGCGCGACCGCGGCGGCGCGGGGGTCGAAGGGCGGCGAGCCGATCTGCTTCGCGATCAAATCGAGGACGCCAACTTTGCCCTCGGCGTGCGCGATCGCGAGGCAAGCGTCGTCGTTCGAACCTCCAGACATGTCGACCGCTGCGACGTAGCGGCGGCCCGGCTCGTACGATAACGACTTCCTGCCCGTCACCACGCACGCCAGCACCTTGCCTTGGTCGAACGCCGCACCCTCGGGCGCGCCGGGCAGATTGAGATGCAGGCGGCGATAACGTCCAAATGGCAGCCGCGCACGCTGCTGCTCGAGATAAGCCGCACCGTCCGCCCAGCTTGCCATCGACGGATTGGCCCGCTGCTCGGGCAACGGCAGATCGGCGAAGTCAGGATCGGTGCAAAGGTCGCCGCTGTACCAGCTGAACAACATCCGCTTGTCGCTGCCCGCCCGGCCGGTCTGCGTCAGGTCGTGAAGCGGCGACCCCGGGGCGTGGAACATGCTGGCGTACGACGTGATCCACTGCAGCGCGTCTGGCCTCGTCGGATCGGGCGCCAAGGCTTCGAGCAACGACCAGTCCCGCGCCGTGTGGAGTTCGTCGATGCCGAGGAAGCCGTAGGTCTTGCCGTGAGCGCCGGCATCGTCGCGGGCCGCGATGATCTTCAGCGAGCCGCTTCCGTCCTTCAGCTGCAACGACTTGGCGAGCGGCGTTATCTCCGCCCGCAGATTCGGGTTGCACGCAACCAGCTTCTTGGCGAGCGAGAGATCGTCGTTTGCCTGACCTTCGTCAGACGCCGCGATGATGCCGTCTGATCCTTGGACGCTGCGCCGGATGACCAGAACGAACAGCGCGGCCAGGATCAGGTCGAGCGACTTCGCGTTCTTCTTGCCGCGGCCGCTCAGCACCAGGCTGTACAGCGGGCGGCCGTGCTCGTCGAAACTGTCCAGCGCCTTGGTGAAGATCGTGCGCCGGTACTCCTCGATGCCGTCGAGCAACGGCCGGCCGTCGAGCCACTTCAGCCGGCTGAAGAACTGCAACGATGTTGGCCCGGTGCTGCGCTTAGCCATCACCGAGGCTTTCCCGTTCCCACTCGCGTTCCAGCGCGATCTTGTCGGTCACCATCCGCGCCAGCCGCGCGACCTCGGCGGCCCGCTCCGCCTCCGCGGCGGCGAGCATCTCGTCGAGCCAATGCACCACCGTCACGGCGCCGGCCGGATGGATGTCGGCCACGTCGATCGAGTTCGTTTTCGCGGCGAAAGTGTTGGCGAAGTCAACCAGCGAGATCGCGGCGTCACCGGTATGCCGCCCCGGCATCAGTTGAAAGATAGCGGCGTCAGTCATGCTCCGCCTCGCGCTCGGCGGCCTCAAGGGCGAGTTGCTCGCGCAACGGTAGCGCCGGCGCCGGCTGGCGCTTGCGATCGAGGCCAAGCGCTCGCTCGGCTCGATCGGCGAGACCTTGGGCCTTGGCCATCTCGCCCAGATCAACGGGCTCGCCTCGAAGCTGCTTTGCGCGAAGGTCCTCGGCCACGACGGCGAGCTCGGCCGCTTTTTGATAGGACGCCAGCGTGACGGCGTCGGCGCCGCCGCCGAGCCGAGCGGCGTAGCCGGCGACCTTCGCCTTCACCCGCAAAGCGATGCGGCTTCGGCCGTCGATGCGTGCAATTCGGCGTCGCGTTGGCCCGCTATCGGCGGGCGACCTGGATGCGATTTCCATTTTCGTTTTCGCTCATGAACCGATGCGGTTTGTTACCCCTACGCGTTACCCGAAAAAACCGCTAGCACGAAACAGCCTGCAACATAAAGCATTTTGCTCGCACGCCCCGTGATCCCGTGTCGCGGTTTCGTCCGCTTCGCCGGCGCAGACGCGCGTCCAGTCGCGCCGCCGGGTTTTTATTTGCGGGCGAGCGTTCGCGTCGGGGCCCCTTTTTGTCCCCTCGGGCATCAGGCCACCTCGGGCTGGACGGACCGGACATGCCGGACACGGCGGACAATGTCCGGGTTGTCCGGTGTCCGGCCGGACGGATATGACCGGACGGACGGACAACACCCTAAGGGTTGTCCGGCGTCCGGATGTCCGGGGATCCGTTTTGGCCAGCAAAACGCTCTTGGCGGTTTGGACGGCATGTCCGGGGCTCGGGGTGCCTTTTCGGGTGCGGGACGGGCGGGACGGGCGGAACGTTCATGGCTTCATGCTCCATATCCAATCGGCGCCTTCGGCTGAGCCGCATCCGAACTGGGGTACCGGCAGATTATCCAGGGCGCGCTTGAACGCCTTTCGCTTGGCTTCGGCTGCCTTAAGGGGATCGGCGTCATCGACCACATAGAAGCGGTCGAACTCCTTGCGGACGTCACCCACCTTGGCGGCTTTGATGGGCGCCATGTCTGCCCGGGGCACGATGATCTGTCCGATGCAGTTCAGCACTTCGTGGATCGCGGCCGAAATGGCGCGCTGGCCCTTGTTGGGTGCTGCCGTCTTGTCGAAGCGGGACGCGCCTTCCCCAGGAACGACACAGAGGCTGCCATAAACCTCGTTGTCCTCGTCCAAGCCCAACTCCACGAACTGGAGATCAAAGGCTGAAATAGGCCCCTGCTCGCCGTCGCGGGCTTTGGTGCAGACAAGCTCGCGGTTGGATGCCTTGCCGCTCAGCGGATCAATGTCGGCAAGCACGCCCTCGATGACGTCGGCGCTGCCCTTCCATGCTGACGCGCCGCGCAGTCCGCTTTCCGGGTTTTTGCCGTAGTGATGCACTGCTCCAAACACGGCGTCGACATCATCGCCGATCCTGCGCATGACGTTGCACACGCGCGTGGCCTCCGAGTTGTCGTCTTCACTTTTCATCGCGAAACCGGCCGCGACAGTGTCCAACGTTATGTGTCCGAGCCGCAGGCCAAAGTCGCCGCGGAAACGCTCGTCCAGCGCCTTCATTTGCCGGACGAAAAGTTTGACGCCGTCCGACGAGGCAAAGTCGGGCAGCTGCTTGATCCACGCGATTGGCAACTTGTCCGCGATGGAATGCTTCGCCAGCGAGGCACCAAAGCGGTTGTTGATCGCCCCCCGTCCTTCGGCCGCGATGTATGCGGTGCCGACGCGCTCGACGATCTTGTGCCCGAAGTACGGCATTGCCGTTGCCAGGCAGATGGCTTTGTGGATGCTGATGAAGGTTTTGCCGGCGGTGGACTGGCCGCCCGTGATGACCACGCCTGAAGCCGGCAGGTGGTTCTTGATCAGCTCGCGTGGCGGGGCGGCTGGTGCGTCACCAAGGAAACTGAAGATCGCTGCAAGATCGATCTCTGGCTCGGGCTTGTCGTCGGTGTTGCCGCTGGTCTCGCCTCTGACGTCCGCGCCGAAATCGTCAGCGATTGGCTGTTCGGAGGCCGGCTCTGAAGCCGACTCCTTCGTAGGCATCCACGGCCGCGCGTCGCGGGCGATCAGCTCGTGGAGATTCTCGACCGTGCCGCCCTGCTTGGCCCAGTCGATGATGTCGCCCTTGGCCGGCAGATCGGGCAGTTCGAGCACGCGCACCTTTGCTGCAATACCCTGCAATGATTTGCCGACCACATCAGCATGCTCGCGGCCGGCGGAATCATTGTCCGGCAAAATGACCACGTCAGCGCCGCCCAGGAATGCAGCGTGTTCAGCTCGCCATTTCTTGGCGCCCCCGGCATTGCAGGTGGCCGGCACGTTCCAGGATGCCAGCAAGTCGACCTTGGCCTCGCCTTCGGCGATGACGACGAAATGTCCGTCGGCGACGGATTCGGTCAGTTCGGGCAGCCGATACGGGACCACGGCAACGCCGTTGACGTTCCAAATCCATTTGCCGGGTTGTTCGGGATCGGGCCGTCGCTGCCGGAAATCCTTTTTGCGCTTGCCGTTTCCGGTCTTAACAAAGGTGCCGTCGGCGTTCTGATGTTCGACGCGCACGACGGCGAAAGCCAGGTTGCCGGCCTCGTCGAGATATTCGTACGTGGCCGCAGTAATCTTCTTCGGTTCGGCTACCTTGGCAGCGCTACTACCGTTGAGCTTGGCCTTCGGCGGCGGCTCGCCGGCCAGCGTGGTGCAGGCGGCGATGAAGTCGACGCCGTCGAGGTGCTCGACAAGCTTGATGGTGTCGCCGCCGACCTTGCAGACCCTGCAGTTCCAGACTTGTTCTTTCAGGTTCACGCCGAAGCGATCGTCGCCGTCGCCGCAGCGCGGGCAGGGACCGATCAGCTCTTTGCCCTTGCGCCGCAAGGTGATGCCGCGCCGCTCGAGTTCGGCCTCAATTTTGACGTTGCGCGCTCGTTCCTTCAACGCTGCGTCGATCATCTTTCGTCGTCCAAGCCGATGATGTCGTCGCGCCAGTCAGGATCAACGTCGACGCAACCGAAGTTCGGGTCGCCAAAAATGCTGTCGAGGTCTTTTCGGTCTTGGGCGCAAACCATGATGCCGTTGTGGCCGCCGTTGCGGGCCAGCGCCGATGCGGCCAGCGTGCGGCCGATGATCCCGGCAGCGTCGACGGTCCAACCGCGCAGCACGACGGTGAAAAAGTATGTCGCCTTGCTGTCGCAAAAGAATGGACGCCACCGTGCCACGCACTGCCGCGGGCAGATCGAGGACGAACGCGCGCGTCAGCTCAAGCTCGTTCCCCTTTTGGTAGCGGCTCACGAGCTTGACGCCGCGCACAACGATCGACTCCAGCGACGTGGTCGCGACCTTCTCATCGTCGCCGAACCGGCGCCGAGCCCCGGCCTCGACGACTTCGGGCTCGTGCTGCGGGATGGTTTGGTGATCGCGCATCCTGCTCATGCCTCACCTCGCGCGGCGGCGGTGGTGTCCGCCTTGCTCTTGAAAGCGCTCACGTTGCTCACGGCGTGAGCTCCGCGATGCCGCGAGGCGCGGCTGGCGCACCAACAGTTTGCAAAACGTGATGCGGCGGGTTATGTCGGAGGTCGACGGCGCTGTGCGCCTCGTCAAAATCCCCAGCCCCACCACCGTGCCTGCGGTCGGTGGGGTTTCTTTTTTCCTGCATCGCTCACGCCGTCGCCCTGTTGGCTTTCGCCTTCTTCGTCGGGCGCGCCGCAGCCACAAAAGCGCGATCGAATGCGTCCAGCTCCGCTTCGTCAAACAGCGGGAACCTGCCGCGGTAGTGCGGCTTCGGCAGACGGCCGTCCGTTTCCATCCGCTCGACCGTGCGAATGGTCACGCCGTAGCGTTGGGCCACGTGTTTCCTTCTGAGAAACTGCTTCATCGAAACCTCCTCGTTGTCGCGGGCGAAGTCGCGACGTGAGAAGACATCCGTTGCTTTTCAGATCAAAGGGGAAAATGGAGTCTTGATGTTCGCAACAGGGACAATCAACCCGCGCGTTTGTCCCTGTTTGCAAAATGCTTTTTCTTCGACGCCGTTTTGACCTGAAGATTCTCTCCGATCACAAGCCGTGCAAACTTCGGGGCGGCAAAGCGCTTTTGTTTGAACGCCACTTCGACATCGTAAAAAGACGGGCGCTCGCCGCTGATGCCGGGCGCGACTTCGGCGATGAACCGATAGACCGCGGCCTTGGGCCGACCCGGCAGAAGCGAGTGGAAGATCGCCGCCAGCTCTTCTGCGAAATCGCGCCACCGCTCGGTGCGCGGAGTCATAACGACCACCGGATCGTTTACCATCGGCAATCCGAGATCGCGGGCGGCGAGCGCGGCGGTGACGAGCGCATCGAACGCGGCGAGACGGGCTCGCGCCTGAGCCGCTGCGCGGTCGGCATGAACCTCCATTTTGGTGTTGCGGGCGCGGGCCGCGATGACATTTGCGTTGAACGCGGCGAGGTCGGCCTCCGCTCCAGCCGCGGCGAGCCGGGCCCGCGTGGCGGCGACGCTCGAATCAAACGCGGCGCGATGGGCTCGCGCGTCCACGGCGGCATCCGTCCTGCCCCAACGCTCGTGCATGCCGGGAGACGCGGCGTAGTTCTCCCGCTGCGTAGGCAGAAGCTCGCTCAGAACGAAGATCGCGTCGCCGATCCTCTGAAGATCTTCCAGCTCTCTGATCCACGGCCCAGTCCAACCCCGCACTTTCCATCGAAGGGTGTTCAGAACGCGCGCCAGATTTGCGATCGCGGGGTCGGTCGAGCCCGGTACGAGCCCCGCTTTCAGGACCTTCTGCAGCAAAGCGAACACTGTTTCGGGCGTGAACGCTTTCTCGACCTCACGCATGATCAGCGCCGAAGCTGGATGACGGCGCCGGACTTGCCCGTGACCAGCGCGTCGACGCGGTCAGCCCAGCGCTGTAGCGCGTCGCGCTTCTCGGCGGCCCAGTCATGCCTTTGATAGACACCAACGATGCCGGCGCGCGAACCGCTTGTGTGATTCAGGACGGCCTCGGTGACTTCGAGCCGGACGCCGAGTTTCTGCAAACCCGTTGCGCACGTTCGGCGAATGTCGTGAAGCACCCACGGCTCGGCGCCCGGCATGCGCTGGTCGATGCGCCGCTTGGCCCGGTGGTAGCCGACGCGGTCGGCGCCGGCGAACACATAGTGGTCGCCCCGGATCCGGGGCATGCTTTCAATGATCGCCCACGCCTGCGACGACAGCGGCACGGTGTGAGGCCGCCCGTTCTTGGTTCGCGCCGGCGGCAGCGTCCAGAGGCGTTCGGCTTCGTCGATCTCCGACCAGCACATGCCGCTGCACTCGGAGCGACGCTGGCCCGTCAGCATCAATATGCGCAGCAACGGCCCCGCCGGGTCACCATCGGTGGCGTGCCAGAGCGCCACCAGCTCGACATCAGACAGCACGCGCTCGCGGCTGGTTTCTTTCGACAGCGGCCTGACGCCAGCGCACGGCGAGATCGCCAATATGTCGCGCTCGATGCACCAGTTGAAAAGCCTGCGCAGTCCGGCAAAAATCCGGTTCGCCTGGACCGGCCGGTCAGCGGCGATAGCGTCGAGCAGCGCCAGGACGTCGCGCTTTTTGATGTCGTGAATGGTGCGACCCTTCCACGCGGTCAGGACGTTCTTTTCGAAAATACGCTCGGTCGAGCGCCAGGATCGGTTGCGCTTGGCGTACAGCCGAATGAAATCACCGACCACCTTTTCGACGCTGTCGACGGCACGGTAGGCTGCCGCTTGTCTCTCGGCCTTTTTGCCGGCCACCTTTGCAGCGGCGGGATCGGCGCCAGCCGTCACCTGAAGCATTGCCTCGGCGGCCCGGGCTCTGGCCTCGGCCAGCGATAGGGCGCCGCCGGCAAGCGTCAGCTTGCGCGCCTTGCGATCTTTCTTGCGGCGGTATCTCAGGGCCCAAGATTTCGCGCCGCTCGGCTGCACAACGAGATATAAGCCACGACCGTCGCTGAGCTCCCAACGGTCTTCGCGCGGCTTGGCGTTTTCGACTTCTAGCGCTGTGAGTGCCATGGCTGTCCCCCCGCTTATCTGTTACCCCGGCCGGCCTGGGGGTAAACAAAATGCCCTGTCTGTGGTCGTTACCCGGTGTCGCGACAATATGTAACAAAATGCAATAACGTCAAGGATCAACGGGGGTTTTACAGTGGTCTGTGACGTGATATGTCGCCTGCCGTCGCCCCCCTTTCCACGCTGTAAGGACGCGGCGCTCGGCAGCCGGCTTTGAGCCTGCATTGTTGTCGCCGTGGCGACCTCGGCCTGCGGCCGGGATGGCACCGAAGACCTGCTCATGATTCTGTGGATCATTTTCGCCTTGATGACCGCAGCGGCGATTCTCGCCGTGCTGTGGCCGCTCGGGCGAAAGGCCGCCGCCGGCCGCGGCGGCAACGACCTTGCGGTCTATCAGGATCAATTGGAGGAAATCGGCCGCGATCGCAGCGCTGGTCTAATCGGCCCGGCTGAAGCCGACGCCGCGCGCGTCGAGGTCTCGCGTCGGCTGTTGGCCGCGGCCGACGTGCAGGAGACGGCGGCTCAGCCGGTAGCGAGTGCGGCGCAGTCGCTGTGGCGTCGCCGCGCAGCAGCGATTGCGGCGTTGGTCGTGCTGGCGCTTTTGCCGCTAGGTTTTTATCTCGTGCTCGGCTCGCCGAATGTTCCGGGGCAGCCGGCCTTTGCCCGCGTCAAGGCAGCGCCGGGCGACCAGTCGATCGACGCGCTGGTCGGCCAGGTCGAAGCGCATCTGGCGAAAAGCCCCAATGACGGCAACGGCTGGGAGGTGATCGCTCCGGTCTATCTGCGGCTCGGCCGCTTCGACGACGCGGTCGTGGCGCGGCGCAAAGCGCTTACGCTGAGCGGCGAGACCGCGACGCGCGATGCCGATCTCGGCGAGGCCTTGGTTGCCGCCGCCAACGGTGTGGTGACCGATGAGGCCAAGCACGTCTTTGAAACCGCCGTGACGCGCGATCCGCACGAGGTCAAGGCGCGGTATTTTCTCGGTCTCGCCGACGAGCAGGACGGCAACCGTACGGGCGCCGCCGCCCGATGGCGCGCCATGCTCGAGGAGGCGCCGGCCGGCGCGCCGTGGGTCGGCTTCGTCCGTGCCGCGCTCGGCCGCGTCACCGGCGAGCCGGTTCCGGAAGCGGCGGGCCCGAGTGACGCGGACATCGCGGCCACGGCGAACATGAGCGACGAGCAGCGCGTCGAAATGATCCGCGGCATGGTCGGCGGCTTGGCCGATCGCCTGCACGCCCAAGGCGGCGACGTCGAAGGCTGGTTGCGCCTGGTGCGCGCCTATGCGGTACTCGGCGATCGCGACAAGGCCAAGGATGCCGCCGCCGACGCGCGGCACGCGCTGGCGGATCATCCTGACGACATCAAACGGGTCGACGAGCTCGTCAAAGGTCTCGGGTTGGAAGGTTGACGGCAGCATTATGCAGCAGAGCTGGATATAAATGACACGCAAGCAACGACGCCTGGTTCTGATCGGCGGCGGGCTCGGCGTGCTGGCGGTCGCGGTGGCGCTGATGCTCAACGC
>Ga0182024_10015065_pt1 | contig 14867 bp, 16 predicted proteins | sample P32metaG_FD_120480 | JGI IMG/M metagenome (GOLD analysis project Ga0182024, IMG submission 120480) | Permafrost microbial communities from Stordalen Mire, Sweden - P3-2 metaG (Illumina Assembly) | ecosystem: Environmental > Terrestrial > Soil > Wetlands > Permafrost | place: Sweden: Stordalen... | reverse complement strand
TGTAACCGACATTGACCACTCGCTCGGTTCGCTGAATTTCGGAGGCGTGAAAAACATTTAAGCGCCTCCGTTCCGGCAATCATTGCACTTGCGGCCTGATTCCGCAAGTATATTATTGCCTTTCGCAAAACAGGCCTGTCAAAGTCTTGAGCGCAAAGGACTTAGATGCCAAAATCTTGACAGCAAACGACTTACAGGTCGCCCCATGCTATTCATGCTACCGCTTCCGCCTTGACCATGATGGCCCGATTTCGATTGGAAGGCAAGGTCAGATGTCACAATCAGGCTGTGGATATTAGGAGGTGGAATCTATTGACGGGTATCGAGACCATTACACGGAAGAGTCCAGGATTGCATCCGACCGATCCAATCCAATAAGCTAGCTACGCTTGTTCTTTAGGAGGAAAGATTGGTTTGGCCATTGTTTCATTGGCGAAGGCCCGCGACGCTGTATCTTCATTTCCCCTGCTTTGACGGGATCGTCTCAGCGGTCTTGGTAAGCCTTTTTCTAGAGAAGTCGCGCGGCTGGAGATTCAAGAGGATCGAACCGGTAAATTACGGTTTGAAGAAGACCTGGCTGGACACCTCGTTGCCTGAACGCAGCGTGGTGGTCGATTTTTTGTACCATCCTCACGCCGAGTTTTGGGCAGATCATCACCCGACAACTTTTCTGACAGAGCAAGTTAAGGCCGATTTTGAGCAACGCAGGGGTGCCTTCCGGATTTATGACAAACAGAGTGGTTCGTGCGCCCTCCTGCTTTGGCGGAATGTGGGAGAGACTTTTCGTGGCGACCGGCGACTGGAGGAGATGGTCCATTGGGCAGAAAAGATCGATTCCGCCGCCTATGACTCCGTTGAGGAGGCATTCTCTAGCGTGCATCCCGCTCTGATTTTGAGCAGGAGTCTAGCCGTAGACGCGGACCACCAATACTGCACATTCCTCGTTAATCGGCTCCGGCGTACATCTCTCCAGGAGGTTGCTCGAGCTGAAGCAGTCCAGACGAGGTTTGGCAGGGCCCAAGATCTTGGCTGGCTTGGCTTGGAGCGCGTGCGTCAGACGGTTCGCCTAGAAGGCGATGTAGCTGTCTTTGAGGCGAATGGCGAAGGGGCTTTGATCAATCGCTATTCTGCTTATTATTTTTACCCAAAGGCACATTATTCCATAGGCGTTACCCGCACAGAGCACTCTGTTGTGGTTACCTCCATGCGCAACCCTTGGCTGGATTTCGAAAGCCTAAACTTGGGTGAGTTTATGAGAGAATTCGGCGGGGGCGGGCACCAAAGGGTTGGATCGGTCGTGCTGGGCAAGGAGCGTGGCGTTGAGGCACATGGCATCGTTGAGAGGCTACTGGAGAAGTTGAAAAGCGTACCGGAAAAATCGGTAGCAATGGAAGTGAAATGATTGAGAAGTTTAACTTCTACGATGTTTATGGATATCTAATTCCTGGGCTTGTCTTGGTTGGGCTCTTCTGGGTCCCCTTTGTGCTGCTCCATCGGTGGCCTCCGGGGGACCTTGGTTCGGCGATCCTGACTCTAGTTTTTGCCTACATTCTCGGTCACGTTATTCAAATTACGGTCAAGGGCGTGATACCTCCCAAGATCAAGGATCCCTTTGGGGAGGTCCGCTTTCCTTCGGACATTTTGCTTGATACGGAGAGCCTGTTCTCCCCCAAGCTCAAGGGGAAGATCGCTGAGGGCTGCAGGGGACTTTTTGAAATCGATATCTCGGCGGAGAAAGATCCAGGGAATACTCCAGACACCAAAGAGATGGAGCGCATCAGCGGTCGCCGCCGTGAAGCCTTCTTCCGTGCTAGAGCCATGCTCGTAGACGCAGGAAACAAAGGGTATGCAGAGCAGTTCGAGGGGCTCTATGCCATGACGGCTGGCATTGTGGTTGGACTGGGCGTTGCCGGCTGTTACTTCGTAGGGTGGGCCGCCGCGTTTTGGCGATACGACTACTTCATGGAGCATTTCGACTGGCTCATCGGGGCGGGAATCATTTTGATGGTCCCAGCAGTGATCCTTGTCATTCAGTCGCGTTCGAGCGAAACAAAGAAGGACCGGGCCAAGAGTTCGGATGACAGAAAAGAGGCTGAGAAGAAATGGAAGGCACGGGAAAAGGCTCTTGCCTGCGCGCTGGCCCTGGTGAGTCTTTGTGGTGGCGTCGTAGTGGGATGTAGGACTTTGGCGAGCACTCGATCGGATGCTGCACACAACGGCGCCGCAGGGATAATGATACTTCTGACCATGGGAACTGCGATTGTGGCGGTTCGCCTCTATGGCTCATACCGCGCGTTTGCTAAATACTATGCTGTCACGGTGTGGAGAGATTTCGCTGGCATGGCAAAGAATCCGCCCACGCCCACAGCCTCCAACTTGCCCGCTCCAACACCCACGACATCGTCTACGAAGTGAGTCTCGTTTAATAATCGACGATCCTTTTATGGCGCAACTGTTCTAGAAACTGGCTGATGTCGGCGCGAATCTTTGCCGGGTCGGCGTCGGCGAACTGGGCTTGCAATTCCTGGATGATTTGGCTGAAAGTGCGCTGGCCGTCGCAGCGCTCCAAGACTTGGCGGCCTGTGCCTTGCAGCTTGATTGCTCCCTCGGGAAACAGGATAACGCGGACTTCTTCGGTGCCGGTCTTCTGTTCGGGAGCCCAGCGGCAACCGGTGGCCAGGCGCGGCTGGCTGTTGTCTTCGGGAGGGGGCATGCTAGTGGCGTCTCCCGTAGCGTCGTGCGCTGCACGCTAAAGCGGGTTCCTCGACTGCACATTGCGATTGATGAAGCCAATCGCAATGCTCCGCTCGGAATGACAAGGCTTGAGATAGCGATTGATAAAGCCAATCGCAATGCTCCGCTCGGAATGACAAGGTTTCAGATAGCGATTGATGAAGCCGTTCGTCCCCCTGCGCTCGGAATGACAGGTTTTCTCGCATCACGCTAATCGCCCTCGATGCGAAATGCGCCGGGTGGCGGCCAGCCCGGTTGCACATAGGCGAAGTAGAGGGCGTCGAGCTGGGCCCACAGGATGTCGCATTTGTCGCGCAGGGCCTGGATCGCCAGCTCTTGTTCGCCTCGCGTCTTCGCGTTGTCGTAAACGTAGTTCACGGCGAACTGCGAATCTTCCGGAGCTTGATAGAGCCGGGCTTCGAAATAATCCAGGCCTCCTGAAAGCCATGGATAATACTGGCGCAGTTTTTCCACGCGCAGAGTGATCAGCTTCGTGGAAAACAATTCGGTCAACGAGGACGCGACTGCCTCGAGCAGAGTGCGGTTGCGAACGATGTTGAGATATTCGTTGACCGCGAAGCGGGTTGCCGGAAGAATGCCTTTGCCGGCACGCACAATTTGCGGATCAAGTCCCGTGGCTTCCGCCAATTTTACCCAGCGCTTGATGCCGCCTTCGCTGGTGGCGTCGCCATCGTGATCGACGATGCGCTTGCGCCAGGCTCGACGAAAGACCGGGTCGGGTCCGCGCGAGAGGATGATGGAATCTTTGATTGGAATAATCGATTGATAGTAATAACGATTCAGTGCCCAGGCCTGCAGTTGACCTCGGGTGAGCTTGCCTTCATGCATCAACAGATGAAACGGATGCTTGTTATGGTAGCGCTCTTCGCCCGTGGCTTGTAATTGCGCGCGCAATTCCTCGAGTGATAGCAGCGGTGCCTGCGCTGCGGTTTCATTCTCTACAGGGTGAACTGCCATCCATCCTCCGCGATCTCCCAGCCCGCGTCCCGCACCGCGCGACGTTCGGGACTTGCCTCGTCCAGCATGGGGTTGGTGTTGTTGATGTGTAGAAATATTTTACGCGGATGGCATACTCCCGCCAACCGGACGAGTGTTTTTTCTACCGGGATGTGGCCCATCTGTTGGGCTGTTTGGCCTCCGCCCTGAATGCGAATCAATTCGTCATCGCTCCAAAAAGTGCCATCGAAGAGCAAAACGTCGCAATCATCGAGTTGATCGAGAAGTCGGTCGTCGAGATGAGGAACGGCTGGCATATATGCGAAACTCGGACCCGAAGGCGCAGTAACAATGAATCCCAGAGAGGCTTCGCCGGACGCAAGTTGAGACTTCCGCTCCTCCGTGACGTACGCCGGATAATGCGTCCCCAACGAAAGCGCACTGCAGCGTGTGCCGAAGTCTTCATCTCGCGCGGTGAGAAGCGGGAACGGAAGCCCTAGTCCGAAATCGATCCACTTTGCTTGATTCGCGACTCGTTGCAGCATGCCGAACATGGAATTGTCTTTAGCTAGAATGCTGCGGACGGAGGCTGTGGCGTAGATGCGAAGTGGCTGAAGTTCGCGCAGCAGAAGAAGTCCGAGAACGTGATCGACATCGGCATTGGCCAATACCACGCCCGCGATCGGCGACTGGCGCAAGCCTTCGCGGGGATGCAATTCCGGCGTGGATTCGATTTGCGTTCGTAGGTCCGGAGATGCTCCAAGCAGAAACCAGGAGCGGCCGTCCTCGGTAATTGCAACTTGCGTCTGGGTGCGCGGCTTGCGGCGGAACGTGCCGGCTCTGACGGCGCGGCAATTTGCGCAGGCGCAGTTCCACTGCGGAAACGCGCCTCCAGCCGCTGAACCTAGAATCTTTACCTGCATCTCTGGTGAGTTTACAGCTTTTCGGCAAACCAAGTTTCGGGAAGGAAATTACGACTGAAGCACGAAAGGATGATAAAACTTGCAAGGTTTTTGCGGTGGAATGCAGCAAGTGTGAAAGATTCTGCAGGTTTTCGAGGGAATTCTGGCCGTCACTCCGCTTTGTTCTTGCCTTTGCACCGCTCTCGCTGCATACTTCAAATGGCCCGCGCAGAGCGGGATTTGGCCCTCCCCCCGGCCCTCCCCGCCATTTACCCTTCTAGCTCTGCCCTGCCGCCGCAGCACAGCGCAGCGGATCTACATCCCAAAGATTGGTATCGACGGAAAGATTCTCCACTCCAACTTCGCCGGCCATTTCGGTTCCGGGCTTGCCGCACCATACGATACGGAATTGCGCCTTGGTGCCGAGGTACAGAACATCCACTATGTCTCCCGGCTTCAGTTGAGCGTCAACACACTGTAGGGTTGCGCCGCGGCCGCTGATGGTGCGCAGGCTGGCAGGCTGGGTGAAGGGGCGGGAATGAGCGTCCATGCCCCAAATCTGGACGGGAAGATCCACGAAAACGCGCGATTGACGGCGCCGATCCATCTGATGCTCCTTGGGTTCGAGTGGGGGTCAGAGCATCGTAGGCGGGAGGCATAGCGAAACATAGGTAACCTCAGTCACAGGCGCAAGTATGCCGAAAGTTTGGTGAGTCGAGATTGAGAGCGGCTCTGCGAATGGCGGCGAGGCGCTAGTCGAGGTTGCCGAGCGAGCAGGCGCCCGGTCCGCGGGGATCGCCACAAGATCCACATGAGCCCGTGGGAGCCGATTTTGCGCTGCTCGACATGCCTTTCGACGACATGGCAAAGACGCTAAGCTGCGGGCTTAGCTTCTGGCTTTGACACTGCGGGCACTTGGACTTATCGCGACCGAAGACCAGACTTTCAAACTCGTGCTGGCATTCCTGGCAGATGTATTCAAAAATCGGCATGACGATAGCTCCCTTGGGTCTGTCTGATCCTATTAGAATCAATTTGTGGGAACTTCGCAAATTAGTCGGAAAGTTTATTTCACGAAGCAGAGTGGTGACGCCTGACCCCTTCCAGTTCACGAACTAAGTTCGAACGCGGAGTGACGGCGAAGCCGGCGGCCTTCGTGCCCTCCGTATTTCGTCCGCGTCGTTGGCTGCGGGGCGGGCATGTGCAGACGCTGGCGGCTTTTTTTCTTCCGCGGCGAATCGATCTGGCAGCTGCGGAGGAACGTTTGATCGAAGTCGAGCCCGGCGTTCCCGTGCTGTGCCATTGTCATTGGCAGAAAGACCGGCGCGCGCTGACCCTGATCGTGGTGCATGGCCTGGAGGGATCGAGCGAATCGCAATACATGCTGGGGATCGCGCGGAACGGGCTAGCCGCGGGCATGAACGTGGTGCGCATGAACCAGCGCAACTGCGGTGGCATGGACCATTGCGCGCCCACGCTGTACAACTCGGGCCGATCGGCTGACGTGGCTGCGGTCGCGCGCAATCTGGTCGAGCGCGACGGAATTCCTGGCTTCGTGCTGATAGGCTTTTCCATGGGCGGTAATCTGGTTCTGAAACTCGCGGGAGAGTGGGGAGACAACGCTCCCGCGGAGTTTCGTGGAGTGGCGGCAGTCTGTCCGGCGATTAATCTGGCGGCTGGCGCCGACGCGTTGCATGAACCTCGCAATCGGATTTACGAATACTATTTTCTGCTGCAATTATTCCAGCGGCTTCGCCGCAAGGCACGGCTGTTTCCCGAGAACTTTGATGCTGCGCGCCTGCGCGGAATTAAGACATTGCGGGACTTTGATGACCGCATCACGGCTCACTATTGCGATTTTACCGGCGCCGACGATTACTACTCGCGGTCAGCCGCCGCTAGCGTGATTGAGCGAATCGCGCGGCCCACGCTTGTGATTCACGCTGCGAACGATCCTTTCGTTCGGATTTTGCCGGAGACGCGGCGGGCTTTGCTTTCAAATCCGAACATCACTTATTTCGAAACTGAAGACGGCGGCCACTGTGCTTTCATCGGCGAACGAGGTGGCGATGCAGCTTACGACGGCCACTGGGCGGAGTGGGAAGTTGTGGAGTTCGCGAAGCAGTTCCGGTGACACTTGCTTACAGCGTTCCTTAGGAACGACCTCCCTAAATAATTGTCATCCCTTGGAACGTGTCGTCCCCTATGAAGTGTCATCCCGAGCGCAGCGAGGGACCCTGGTGTCTGCTGGCACTGGTGAAGGCGGCGCAGGCAAGAACCAAGATCCCTCGCTGCGCTCGGGATGACAAAGCTTCCTCGGAATGACAGGAGTTTGCTCGAGATGACAAGAGTTTGCCCGGCATTCCAAGTGCAGGAGAATTTCAGTCCGAAGGCGCTGGACGCCGTATCCAGGCCAGCATCTCAGTCCCGCGCCCCTTCATCCGCGTTCGCAAGAATGCGAGAATCAGCATGGCGAGAAAGATCGCCAGCAATCCGAACGATGCGGTTCGAATGCTTTGGATGTGTTTGGGCAGAATGGAGAGACGTCCGTACACGAACTGGAGGTGCACCCAGTAGACGAGCAGGGACGCCTGGCCTAACTGAATGAGCGGGCTAAAGGTCCACGGTCCGGCGGGCAGTTGCCCGATAACCCATCGGCACCAGGCATAACTCGCTGTTAGAATCACGAGCAGCATTCCGACGCGAATCAAAAAGAAATCCGGGCTCGTGTGCCAGTAGTCGTAAACTGCGTAAAGCTGATGCGGCCGGGCGTCGAGCCAGCGTGAGGCTCCTATGAACGCCACGCCCACTGTGCCTGCCAGCAAAAAAATCAGGGCTTCCCGCTTGCGCGCCCCTTCGCTTTGCAAAATAAATCCAGCAGCCAAGCCGGCGAACGCGAAGGCGGTCCAGGGAAAAATCGGAAATAGCCACGCCTGCGGTGTGCCGAGATTGTGTACGCCGTTGATGTAGGATTCCAGCGGCCACGGCAGCCAGTCCGGGCGCCAGGTCGTCCACAGCGGCGGTGTGAGCAGAGAAATCAGCACGGCCGTTCCTGCAGAGGCAAGAACGAGCGCAAGTCTAGTCTGCTCCGCGCGGTGAATCGACAGCACCAACCAGCAGAGGATGCCCAACAGCATCATCGAGATGCCGATGGTATTGAGCACATCTACGCGCAGCAGGTCGCTGAGCGGCGCCCATCCCCAGGCGATCAGATATTCCTGCAAGCGAAAGAGCAGGCCAAATGCAAAAATCTCGGCACCGCGGCGGATGGTTGTTCGAGCGATTTGTGCAGGCGGCAGATTCTTTGTCCACAATTTCTCCGTTACCAGGGCGAAAGAAATACCCGCCAGAAACAGAAACAGGGGAGCAGGGAAGGTTCCTCCCAGTTGCGAATACATGAAAAACTTGCTCTGGCGCGCGCTCGGGCTGAGCCAGGAGTCATAGCAATGCGTTTGAAACATCAAAACGCAGGCCAGTCCACGCATCCAGTCGATGTAGCCCAGGCGAGATGGAGGGGCGAAATTCAAGTGACACCGAATGATACCTTTTGGCATCTACCTATGGACATCCCAGATGTATCCAAATTAATCTGTCTCTCACTTCACAGGAGGAACTAGATGGCCGAAAGCAAATCTACCGCAAACGAAATCGAAATTACACGCGACCGGCTCGCAGAGCTGCTGAACGAGGATCTTTCCCGCGAGTATCAGGCGATCATCGCCTACGTGGTTTATTCGCAGGTGCTCAGCGGCGCCGAATATATGGACATCGCCGATCAGCTCGAAATCCACGCCAAGCAGGAACTTGATCATGCCCTGACCCTCTCGCGGCAGATCGATTACCTCGGCAAGATGCCGACGGTCACGCCCAAGCCGGTGCGAACATCCGAGAATGCGAAGGAAATGCTGCGCTTCGATCTGGATAACGAAAACGAAACCATTCGCAATTACCGCCAGCGCGTCCGGCAATGTGAAGCGCTCGAGGAATACGCGATGGCGGAACAGATTCGCCAGATCCTCGTGCAGGAGCAGGATCACCAGATCGATTTAGCGACTGCCCTAGGCGAGGAAGTTCCAGACCTCAGTGGCGGCCCCAAAGGTCGCGCTCTGCGCAAGAGCCGCTAACGCTGCTTCCAGCTACCGTCCGCCCGCTGCAGGGTGATGGCAGCCGAAGCAGAAGTGTATCTGCGATCAGATGGCCGACACTAAGCGGGATGACGGCTGCGGAAATGCAGAACGATTCGTAAAAGGGAGCAACGAAATGAGTGATTCACGAAGGCCTATGCGAACACTGCGAGTAATTTCTCAGTGCCGCTGGATCGTATTGCTGTTGCTGGCCGGCTGCGCGCTTTTGGCGCAAACCGCACCGGCGCAGACAGAGCAGCATCGCATTCGGAATATTGTTCTGGTGCATGGCGCTTGGGCAGACGGATCCGGATGGAAGGGCGTTTACGACATTCTTGCCAAAGATGGCTTTAACGTCAGCATTGTGCAAGAGCCGGAGACGTCCTTTCAGGAAGATGTCGCTGCCACGAAACGCGTCCTCGCTCAACAGGATGGGCCCTGCATTCTTGTCGCTCACAGCTATGGAGGCGCTGTGATTACTGAGGCGGGGACAGATCCATCGGTCGCCGGCTTGGTATACATCGCTGCGCACATGCCCGATGCTGGCGAGAATGAGGCTGACGACGGCAAGCGCTTTTCCAGTGACCTCAGCAAATCCACCGCGATCAAGAAAACAGCAGACGGCTTCACTTATCTTGATCCGGCCCAGTTTCATGAATACTTCGCGGCTGACGTGTCCGCCGACCAGGCTGCTTTCATGGGGCGATCACAGGTGATGAACGCAGCCAACAACTTCAAGGCCGTCATCACCACCCCCGCGTGGAGAAGCAAACCAAGCTGGGCGCTGATAGCCGGAAGCGACAGAGCCATCAACCCAGACCTCGAGCGCTGGTATGCCACACGGGCCAACAGCCACAAAGTTGAAGTCCCAGGCGCCAGCCATGCGGTCTACGTCTCAAGGCCAAAAGAGGTTGCCGCGCTGATCGAAGAAGCGGCATCGCACGCTCTTCAGAAAGCGAGCGTCGATGCTGACGACGGCGGCCTGCTTCGGGTTGGCTTGAGGTCGTATCGTTTCGCAGCTGCAACATCCAGGGAGATATCTATGACGGACCAAAGTCAAAGTAACGGGATCATCGGCAAACCCAGCAATCACTCGGTGGACGAAACGGTAGAAAAGCTCAAGAGCATTCTGCAGGCGAAAGGAGTCACTCTCTTTGCGCTGATCGATCACAGCGGAGAGGCGGCAAAGGTTGGAATGAAAATGCCTCCGACAAAGCTTTTGATCTTCGGCAGCCCCAAGGCCGGCACGCCGTTGATGCTGGCTGCGCCCAGTATTGCCATTGATCTTCCGCTGAAGATTCTTGTTTCAGAGGATGCTCAAGGCAAGGTCTGGATCAGTTACAACAGCCCCGCTTATTTGCAGGAACGGCATAACCTGCCGGCCGACTTGCTGCAGAATATTGCGGTGGTCGAAACTTTGGCGACGAAAGCCGCCGAATAATAGAGTCTCGTAATCTTTGCAGAGAAGCGAATACTGGATGCTTACTTAGGAAGCGAGAAAGGAGATGCGATGGCGCGTGATCACCTATCCAGCTTGGAGTTGGACCGCCGGCGTTGGCTCAAACTTGGGATCACTTCCGCAGCGGCGGTTTCGCTGCGGGGTACGCTGCTGAATGCTCAATCCGAAGCGCAAGCTTGCGCTCCTCCTATCCCTCAGAACCACAAGCCGTCGAATGGCGGCCCTTGCCCGTATCCGATTCCATGGCTCGACAAGAACGGTAATCACAATCAGGCTGCGATGCCGAATGTCGAACTCTCCAGCATCTATCACTTCAGAGGAAAGCTGGCGCGGTGCAACGGCTTCCACGGCATGGGCACGGATAACAGGGGCAATCGCCTCGCCTGGGGCACTCCCACCACCGACTATAGCTACATGGCGGGCGAGTATTGGGCGGCGCGCCAGGCGCACCAAGCTGTCTTCGCGCACACCTGACTTACGGTGTTCAAGGGACCGGCGGTCCCTGCGAACCAGATTCACGATTTTCATTCACCGATTTCGCCCGAGGGCCTGTATTGGGTTACGCCTGTGCCGTCGCAGGGCCTCACGTTCAGTGCCGATGGCAAAACGGCCACGCTTCAGATGGCGAATGTTCCTATCATTGATCAGCCACGCTGGCCGGCCATGGATGCGGAAACGACTCCCGCATTCTTGGATTTCAAGCTCGTCTTCACCGCGGCCGATGAGCCGGTAAAATACGAAGACGCGGCGCGGCAGTACCGGTTCGATGGCTTCAAGGCAAGCGCACAGCTCGAAGCAGCGATTCGTGTGCCTTCGATTGATTTTGTATTCAAGACCGATCCGCTGGAGACGTCGAAGTGCGACTTCGCCGTCATGGGAAGCGAAGTCAACGGAAAATATTACGAAGCGGCGAAGAGCGGAGCCTGAACCCAATGGCTATGGTGTGATCTCGAAAACAGCTCCGCAACCGCCATAGCATGCAGAGAAGTTGTCGCCGCCACTAATCGCCGCGCCGTATAGATTACCGAAGCTGTCGATTGTGAGACCGGGCGCAGGATTGTGCGCCGCTCCGCCCGCGGAGATGAAACTGTCTAGAATTTTTTCGTTCCAGCCGCCTCCGCCGGTCGGCGTCAATTCGTAAGCTGTCCCTCCACCAGACGCTCCGCCTGATTCTGTGGTGCCGTAGAGATTTCCAGCAGCATCGAAGATGAGCGGAGCCTGAGGATTCATCCCGTCTCCTAAGTGTGGGCTGAAGGTGTGAAGGATACTCTCAGTCCATCCGTTGCCCGCGGGCGTTAGTTCGAAGACCGCGCCAAAGTTGCCGGAAGCGCCCTGGCTGGTTGCACCATAAAGATTTCCGGATGCATCGAGGATAAGGCCGCCGTAGGGATTGGCTCCGTCGGTATTCCTAAAGCTCAAAGTCTTCTCCATCCAGTTACCGCTCTTGGTGGGGATCAATTCGAAGACCGTGCCGCAGCCGCCGTTGCATGCCGAGGACGTGCCCCCGTATGCGGTTGTGCCGTAAAGATTCCCCGAGGCATCAAAGACCAAGCTGGAGTAAGGATTGGCTCCATCGCCGCCGCTGCTGCCGCTGAAGCTATGCAGAATTTTCTCTGTGAAGCCGCCACCCTCGGACGGGCTCAGCTCGAAGACGATCCCATCGCCATCGTGGCCGCCGCCGGCTGCAGTACCGTAGAGATTGCCGAAAGCATCGACGATCAGGCCAGCGTGAGGATACGATCCGTCCAGGTTCTTGGGATTGAAGTTGTGGATTGTTGTCTCCGTCCAGCCGCCGCCCGATGAGGGGCTCAATTCAAAAACCGTGCCTACTTGGAACTGACCCCCAAAGAATGTCGTCCCATAAAGATTTCCCGAGGCATCGAAAACCAAACGCGAGTTGGGCCAGAATCCTGCGGAGCCGGCGCCCGTGAAGCTGTACAGAACGGTTTCAGCCCAGCCGCCCGCGTGCGACGAAAGTTCGAAGACTGTGCCGTTGCCGTAAGCGCCACCGTAGAATGTCGTTCCATAAAGATTTCCCGCAGCGTCAATGATTAGGCCAGCGATGGGCTCGTCCCCGTTGTTGTAGCTGAAGTTCAGCAATACGGTTTCCTGGGCAGACACGTACGCGCACATCACGAACAAGGTGAGAGAAAAGATCGTCAGTCTTGCTCTCAACCCGCTGGAAAGTTTCTTGCGCTGCATGAATGGATCTCCCTGGGCCCTTGGCCGGAACTCCTTTTTTGAATTCCAAAGCGCGGCGAGTGTAACACGGATGTCGAGTTCAAACAATGCGGATGCGTCCCGAAAGCCGCGCCAATACTGGCAGTTTGGCCAGACACTGCATCGGACCAAGGAGAGCAGCGACTTCGGCGGCAGATTATGGCAGAATGAAATATCTTCGAGGCTCGGCCGCCGAGACTCGATTGGCCCTCAGAAGACAGGGTCGTCCTAAATCACCGCGGGCGCGTAGCTCAATTGGATAGAGCACCGGATTTCTAATCCGGTGGTTGCAGGTTCAAGTCCTGCCGCGCCTACCAGAAAATCAGGGGTTAGGGGCTAGGGGTTAGGGCCCGCGATTGCCGAGATTTTTTGACGCGGTCGTGATCGCTGTGGACTTCGCGCCCCTGAGCCCTATGCCCTATTCCCTGCTCCTCCGATGTTCGCATGTTGCCGTGTTGAGGCAATCGTCGGCCAGCATCAGGCGCTCGACTGGCTTGCCTCCTACGATGTGCGACTCGATGATTTCGTCGACATCGGCCTCGGTGACTTGTCCATACCAGACGGCTTCCGGATACACCACGATGTTCGGGCCATGTTCGCATTGATCCAGACAGCCGGACTGGTTGGCTCGTACTTTGCCCTTGAGGCGGCGCTCCGCAAGTTTCTGTTTGAATAGTTTTTGCAGCTTCGCTTGGCCAGTGGGATCGCAGCATCCGCGCGGACTTCCTGCAGGACGCTGGTTGCCGCATACGAAGATGTGTTTCTGGAATTTAGGCATGAAACCACATCTTACCTGAGGGACCGGCTCAGCACGCCGCCCCTCGTCACATCACAGCACGCGTTGCTATCCGCTGCGTGGGCGCGATAAGATACTTCGTACACATCTTCTCCGCCTTCATCCCAAGTAAGCCTTTCGAGTTTCGCGCGGCAAGGCGTGTGCAACCCCGGGTGTTCATACGTGACGCGCAGCACGTCTTTGATCTTTGATTCTGCGCCTGCAAATCTCTGTGAGGGAGTTGGCTTTGAAACGAGGCAAGACCGCGGTTATCGTCGGCGCGCAGTGGGGCGACGAAGGCAAGGGCAAGATTGTCGACGTGTTATCGGAGAATTTCTCCGTTGTAGCCCGCTATGCCGGCGGCCATAACGCTGGCCACACCGTCATCATCGGCGGCAAGAAGTTCGTCCTGCAGCTTGTTCCCTGCGGAGTATTGCGGACGGCGTGCCGAAGCGTTATCGGCAACGGCGTGGTTCTTGATCCCATGGCGTTTCTGAAGGAGGTGGGAGCGCTGCGCGACGCTGGCCTGCGAGTTGACGGAAATCTGTTTGTGTCGAACCGCGCCCAGGTGATTCTGCCCTACCATCGCATGATTGAGTTGGCGGCGGAGAATGCTCCGGGGCGCGTGAAGATCGGAACTACTTCGCGTGGCATCGGTCCTGCGTACGAAGACAAGATGGGACGCCGCGGGCTTCGCATTGCGGACCTGCTTGATTTGCAACTGTTGAGAAAGCACATCGAGAATGCCGTGCACGAAAAGAATATGATTGCGCACGCACTCTTCAATTCCGAGCCGCTTGACGCCGACAAAATGTATACGGAGTATGCTGCGGCTGCCGAGAAGATTGCGCCGTTTGTGTGTGACACTGCGTTGCTGCTGAACCAGGCGCTAGCCGCGGGTGAGGCGATCCTGTTCGAGGGCGCGCAGGGCACCATGCTCGACATCGACCACGGCACTTATCCATTTGTAACTTCTTCCAGCGCGACCTCGGGAGGCGCAGCGACTGGTACTGGCGTTGCTCCGAACGCAATCGATTCTGTGATTGGACTGACTAAGGCCTATTGCACGCGCGTCGGCGAAGGCCCTTTTCCCAGTGAGGATAAGGGCGAGCTAGGTGAGCAACTTCGCAAACGTGGCAATGAGTTTGGCGCGGTTACGGGGCGTCCGCGGCGCACGGGTTGGCTCGACCTGCCTCTGCTGCGCTACGCTGGCATGATTAATGGAATCTCCTGGCTCGTTGTGACCAAGCTGGATGTGCTCGACGAATTGGCAGAGATTCCCGTGTGCGTGGGCTACAAGATCGATGGCAAGGGAACGATCGAAATTCCCGCTCAAGCCAGCGGATACGAAAAGATTGAATGCGTTTATCACAAGATGCCGGGATGGAATACTTCCACGCAAGGCATCACGAACTTCGACCAGTTGCCGAAGCAGGCTCGCGAATACCTGGACTTCGTGGAGAAAGAAACCGGGGCGGAGATCGGCATGATCTCAACCGGTCCGGACCGCGATCAAATAATCTTCTTGGACGAATTCGCAACGGAGATGAAGACCGTGGCAGCCCGGTAGTCTAGTCTTGACTTCTGATTGGCCCTTCCCTAACACTACTTACTAAATCAGGCAAGGAGCGCACGATGGTGGTCTTGGCGGTGACGTGGATGGCGAAGGCAGGGCACGATGCCGATGTTCCCCCAAT
>Ga0182024_10015064_pt1 | contig 14868 bp, 8 predicted proteins | sample P32metaG_FD_120480 | JGI IMG/M metagenome (GOLD analysis project Ga0182024, IMG submission 120480) | Permafrost microbial communities from Stordalen Mire, Sweden - P3-2 metaG (Illumina Assembly) | ecosystem: Environmental > Terrestrial > Soil > Wetlands > Permafrost | place: Sweden: Stordalen... | reverse complement strand
GCGGGTTGTCATCGTTGCCCCAACTTCCAATGGCAAAACCCTGGCTGCATCGCAGTGCGCGATGCAATCCGACTGTGACGGTTTTCGGGTGCTGTACTTTAGCGCAGAGATGCCCGCGGAGCAGCTCGTTCAGCGAGAGATCGCTTATCGGGCCGGTGTGAAGTTTTACTTCGTACGCCGGCCGGAGAAAATGACGACGGATGAGCTGGAGCGCTTACGCCAGGCCTTAGGACTAAAATGCGATGTGCATTTCGTGGACCGCGATATCACGCCAACTCGCGTATGGGCGATGGCAGAAGCTGCGAAGAAAACGCAGGGTCTCGATATCGTTTTCATCGACTACGACCAACTAGTGATTGAGGCAGGCATTGATGCTGGGGACGAGGACAGTGTATTCCGGCATCAGCGAGTTTTTATTCTCAATGCCAAGAAACTGGCCGAGCGCCTCGATATACGTGTGGTTTTGCTCTGCCAGCTGCGAAAGGTTTCATCCAAAATCCTCGGGGGTGCGCAACCGCACCTAGATGATCAAGTGCGGTGTGTCACGGATTGAGCTGTCGCCCCAGATGGATGTCGCTTATGAGCGCAAAGCAAATGTTTACGTGTTGAAGAGCCGGAATGACCGGACGGGCATCGTGCCACTCGAATTCGACCCCGAACGAGTTCGATTCATGGATGCCCACCCGACCGAAGAAGATTCTGTGCAGGAGCGCGGCTGATAGCGAATGGCGACTGCTCTTCAATCCGAAGTAATTTTGCCACCCGCCGCCGATGCGAGTGCACTCCGCCGGGTCGACGAGCCAGGGGAACGGCTCGATGGCAAGGCGAAGGCATCAGACAGGGAGGGTATTCGTTCGAGGAAAGAAGTCACCAGTATTCGTAGGTCGGTGTGAGGGAGGACGTGATGGAAGGGGACCAGACAATTCGCGTTGAGCGCTCGATGGTGCTGGGTACGGTCGCCGAACTCAAGACCAAACGCATCGCTCTGCGTCTTCTGGATCCAGTCCTCGCAAACAGGACTGCGTGCCGGCGAGGTCGTCGCGCTGCAAAAAGACGACATTGACTTCGAGCGGTGCGTCATTCACCTTCGGCGCTCAGCCTGGTATGGCAAGGTGCAGACCGTGAAGAGCAAGGCGAGTAGGGCTACCGTCGCGATGTCGGAAGCGCTGGTCACGATTCTAAAGCAGCACCTGGAAACGTGGCGGCCGAACCCGGAGGGATTCCTATTCCTCAATCGCAACGGGTGGCCATACGCCGCAAATAAGGTAGTCGAATACGGTCTCTGGCCTGTGCTCGACAAGCAAAAGATCGAACGCGCCGGCATGCATGCCTTTCGGCACTGCCACGCGAGTTTGTTGATCGAAGTGGGCGCGAATCCGACGGTCACGAAACACAGATGCGGCATTCGGATGCACGAACCACGCTGGGAGCATACGGCCACATCATCGGCGATTCTCAGCGTGATGCAGTGAACAAGGTGGGCGAGCTGTTACGGCCAGAATTGTGCGCTCAGATGCCGCTTAGTGTTTATAAACAGCGTACTGCTCGGTGCTATAGTGCCGTCTCATAGGGTGTAGGTGCTCCTTGTCGGGAGATTTTGTTGCTCAACACAACAAAACCTACACCCTCTTTTCTTTTTACACAGAAGAAGTTACGTTACCCTATCGGCCTCCCTCGCAAGGCGAAGCGTTCGAATGAGCGAGGTTCCCATCCGGCAGAGCGCGCGACGGATGGGAACCCGAAAGGAACCGCCGGTTCGGCGCCGCAAAGCTCGCGCCGCCGGGCTAGAAACTCAGTTTCAATCCGAACTGGATGGCTCGCGGGCCGCCAGAACCGAGCACGGAATTGTTCGCTGCCGTGTCCGGAGTCTGGCTGGATTGACCGAATGAACCCTTTTCCGGGTCCGTGACGTTCGGAACCGCGTAGTCCACGCGGTTCAGGAGGTTGAAGAATTCCGCCCGGAACTGCGCGCCGAACCTCTCCTTAAATCTCCAGTCCTTGCTGATCGAGAAGTCCCAGTTGTAATACGGCAACGTGCGGAAGATGTTCTTACCAGCGTCGCCGATGGTCCCGAAGGCGGGGGGAGTCAGATAGGCGCCGTTTTGCGTATAGCAGCCGAAAACGTTCAGTGCCGCAACTGCCAGCATTTGATTTTGGCTGCCAGCCGCGTAGGGAGCTTGGGCAGCGGCTAAACAACCGGCGTTGGCCAGAGCCTGAGCACCACTGAGCTTGGGAATGGGCGCTGCGCCGGCCCTAAAAGCGGAGTAAGGTCCTTGGTAGTTCCACATGGTTTCCGCAGAGGAGACCTGGGTGCTGTACTCGTTGGTTCCGAGGATGTCGCTGCTCTCGTCAACCGGCCACCAGGGCTGGCCCCCTTGCAGGGTGACGATGGAGCTAATGGCCCAGCCTTCGAGCATCTGCCCGGGCGCCTTTTTCCCAGGAATCTTGTAGGTGGGCGAGAAGGTGAAGCGGTTGCGGATGTCGTTGTTGCTGTTTCCGTAGCCCAGACCGATCTGCGAATTATTCGCGGGAATCAGGAGGCTGGCAAAGTTTTGGGTATACCAGAAGTCGAGGGCGTGAGACCAAGTAAAGCCAGTCAGGAAAGACAGGCCGTGACTGGCCCGCATGTTCGCGGTGATCTGCAGGGCGTTATAATTTGAGTAATACTGGTTGCCCTGCGAGATGATGTTGTTCAGATACGGGAACTGAGCATTATAGGGCGAGGCCGCGGTTTCCGCGGCGGTACTGGGAGTGCAGGCGGCGGCCGCGGCGGCCGCGGTGCCGGTCTTGGCCGCGATGCAAGCGGCAATAATGGCCGAAGTGTACCCAGCACCCAGGGGAGGCTGGTTAATGTCGATTCGGCTTGGCTCGTCGAAACCGTGGTTCCCAACGTAGGCCACGTCTATGGTCAGACTGTTGGTAATGGCGCGCTGGACGTCCAAATTCCACTCGGCGGTGTACGGCGAATGGAAATTATTGGCTATCGTGACCGTCGGGCATTGTATCGGCTGGCCGGCCGTGACGGCGAGGTTGGGAGGCGAGCAGGAGATACCGGTATAGTTGACGCCATTGTAGGTCAGGAGGGCGTTCGCCGGGAATACTGGTATAGCGCCGTTGCTTTGCCAACCGGTCTGGAGCTGGCCTTTGGGTACGCTCAAAAGGATCGGAGTGAAGAGATTGTTGTTCGTGCCGCTGGTATTCACGCCTATGCTCGGGAAATTCGCACCAAAGGGCGCGATGTCGATGATTTCCCCGGCCGGTTGCAGGGCGTTCAAGAGACTGGCTCCGGCGCGGACCACCGTTTTTCCATTCCCTCTGACGTCCCAGGCAACGCCCAGACGCGGCGAGAAATCCGTGTAATCGCCTTTAAAATAGGCGGGGATCGGCGCGCCCGGACCCACTGGTTCGATCGCCGGAGTCGTCAACGGATTGACGTTGGGATTGAAATTGCCGATGTGGTTGTAACGCTCGAAGGGGACCCCGAAATACTCCCAGCGCAAGCCGGCGTTCACGGTCACTTTCGAGGTCATGCGCCAATCGTCCTGGATGAAGGTGCCATAGCCGCGCTGGCGGCCGAACTCCAGAGCGTTACCCTCAAAAATCTTCCCGGAGGACGGGACGCCTTGGAGGTAGTTCTCCAGGGACGAGGTAGTGCCCGAGGTCTTAAACGACACCATGCCTTCGGCCTGGTTATAGCTATCGCCGTCGAAAATGATGTCCAGGAAATCGAATCCAAATTTGAAGGCGTGCTTCCCGTGCAGCCAGGAAACCTGGTCCAGGACATTCACGGAGCCTTCTGGACCGCGGACGCTGGTGCGCTGGCCGCCACCCAAATTGCCCGTAAAATCGCTTAGAGCGATTTGCGGAAGGCCGCCGTAGAGCGGATTGGTGACGCCGGTGTTGAAGCTATAGCCGGCTGGATAAGGAGCCGAGGGGAGCATGTTGGCGTCCCCGTTGAGCGTCTGATTGTGAATAAAGGCGTAACCGCCTCGAGCTTCATTCACCCAGTTGGAACTCGGGGTGAAGGTCCAATTAGCGGTATAGACATAGGTATTGGCGGGAACTAGGGATTCCCATTGCGGCTCCAATTGAAAAGAGGAAGAGTTAAATACTTCGTCTTCCTTGGCAATGAAAAACATGCCGCTGATGTGTTGCTTGGCGTTGAGAGCGTAATCCACCTTGAGCACACCGTTGTTGACGGGATTGGTGCTGAAAACACTCGCGGGATTAAACAAGTCAGACGTCGTGGGGTCGTAGGGCCACAAATTTTCAACGCTGGGACCCGGAGCTATGCTGCATCCGGTGGAAGAATTGATGCTCAGACCAGAGAGTCGCGCGCTCAAAGCACTCACAAAACCGTTGGGCCCGGCCGTCCCAATCGCGTTGTAAGGGCCGCTGCCGCCACCCGCGGCGGTGCTCGCCAAGAAGTTACAGGCATCCACCATGCTGTGAGTCGTATCGCCCGTGGCGCCAAAACCACTCTTGTTCGCAAGTGAGACGTCGACTGGAATGGTATCCACGTTGGCATCACCCAGGTAGTACCGCAAGCCCTCGAAGCCGGCGAACCAAAACAGTTTGTCCTTGATGATGCGTCCGCCCACCGTACCGCCGAACTGCTCGAGAGACAGGGGGGTCTGGGTGCCGGTGAAAGCGTTAGCGGCATCCCAGCTACTGTCACGACCGAAGGCGTAGGCCGTGCCATGGAGGCTGTTCGTGCCCGACTTGATTCCGACGTTCACCACGGAGCCGTCGCGCCAGCCGTATTCCGCCTTGGGATTCTGTTCGGTGTTGAACTCCTGAATCGCGTCAATGGGCAGGATGGAGGAGGTGTCACCGCCGCGGTAGTCGCTGTTCATGATGCTGTTGCCGCCGGTGGGACCAAGTTGCACGAGACCTTCAACGACATACTCGTCCTCGCCCAGGCGCAGGCCGTTGCTGCTGGACTGGCCGGAGCCCGCGCCTACGTTGGTCACGATACCCGGGCGCAACTGCAGAAGGCGCTCGAAGTTACGGCCGTTCAAAGGCAGGGCGTTGATGGAGGCGTTGCTGACCGTGCCGCCGAGGGTAGCGTCGGTAGTATCGATCGCCGGAGCTTCTGAGGTGACGGTGATGGTCTGGGTTTGCGCACCGGGCTGAAGAGTCAGGTCAACCCGAACGTTTATGCCGACCTCCACAAGCACGTTGGGGTGCTCGACCGTCTGAAAGCCTTTGGCTTCGCCCCGCACCGTATAGGTGCCCGGTGTCAGGTTCTGAGAGTTGTAGGCGCCCGCGTTGTCCGTCGTCAGGACCTTCGACATGCCTCTCGCCGGATCGGCGATGGTGACTGTGGCGCCGGCAACGGCGCCGCCGCTCTGGTCGAACACGCTGCCTTGAATCGTGCCTTGGCTGCCCTGGGAAAACAACGGAAGGGAAATCGAGAGAACTGCGACCGCCAGCCCAAGCGCTGAGAAAACGTTGCTGATTCTCCGCATAGGACGACGCCCCCTTTGTGTGTGAGCACCTGAAAACCCGAAAACGTGCCTGGGGCATATCACATATTTTAATTGCGCGTCAAGTACGTATTGCATTTTGCCAGCAGCGCTTGAAATGCGGGTGTGGCGGCTCATTTGCGGAAGGCTGCTTCGGCGGGGGGATTCAGCTGAACGCGTGTGGCACGAGTTGGCAGGAGGTGGGGCGAAATCGTTTCCAGGAAAAACACCGAGACGATAGCAGAGTAGATATGCTGCTTAGTTCTTAACTCGAGGTTGTGGTCGTACCGGAAGCGCGGCCCCTTATTGGATCTGAATCGTTGAGCGTTTGATTTGCAGGAAGCGGCAGCGCAGCGACCTCCGGCTGTCCGACGCCACGGCCGCCGGCTGGAATCCTCGCTACGCGATACAAAACAAGAAAGGGGACCGAACGACAGTTCGGTCCCCTTTCCTTCGTTGCAGCTCCGTCCGCGGTGGAGACGAGTTCGGCCGTATCCAGCGCGGAAACCGCGGCTGAACCGCCGTTTACCAGATCAGCTTCAGGCCCAACTGCACTTCGCGAGGCCCGCCGAGTCCGGTTACCGTGACGCCCTTGCCGACGTCGGGCGTCTCTTGGGACTCACCGAAGGTACCGTTGTCGCCGAGGACGGTAACGGGCGCGTAATAGTCGGCTCGATTGGTAACGTTGAAGGCTTCGGCGCGGAACTCGGCCGTGTAACGTTCCTTCACGTGCCAGTCCTTGTGCACGGCCAAGTCCCAGTTCTTGAAGCCGCCGGAGGCGTAGGGCCGGAGCATGCCAGGGTGCATGGTGCCGAAGGTCCCCTGAGATGGCGGAGTGATCGCGGCGCCGTTATAAGCGTAGCAGCCGATTTCGGCAAGTTGCGCCAAACCGTTGTAGCCGTTGGAGGTGCTCAGCGAGGCCGTGCTGAGAGGCGTGATACTCGATGGGCTGTTAGCCGCCCCCTCCGCGCCAGCAATGCACGCCGCCGGCATGTTCGCGACAAAAGCGGCCGTTCCGACGAGCGAACCCGTGGGCCCCGCCGCGACGATAGTGCAGCCGTTGCTTGCGAACTTGCTGCCCGCTACGGCATAGCAAGGAACGGCTCCGGGACCGCCGATCACTTGATCGAGGTTCTTGGCGTTGCCGGAGAGATCCCAGAAGTCGAGGCCGGTACCGGTTCCGCTAGTGTCCTCCACGCTGTCCGTAACCGAGAGCGCCGGATTACTCATCAGCAAGAAATTCGAGACGATCGACCATCCCTCGAGCAACTGCAGCGGGGCCTTGATTCCGGGAATGTTGTAGGTGGTGGTGAGGGTGAAACGATTCTCGAAATCAATAGGGAGATACCCATACTGCTGCTTGAGATCAGCAAGGTCGGTCACGGACCCGATCGAGGATGCCGCCGTGCTGCCCAAGGCGTGGGAGTAGGTATAGCCAGCGGTGAAGTTCAAACCGTGCGTTGGGCGCTCGGTCAGAGTGACCTGCAGGCCGTTGTAGTTGGAATCGCCGCCGTTGAAGTTGAAGATGGCTTTGCCGAACCAGGGATAGGCGTCGCCGTAACCGTTATTCGCCGCGGTATAGAAGGGCCTCCTCTGTTCTTCGTTGGTGCTTCCGGAGGCGCCAGGAGTTGGCTGATTGATATCGCCCTCGAACTGCAGGTCGGTGCCGTGCGTGCCGACGTAAGCGAGGTTCAAGGTGAGATTTGAATTGAAGGCATGCTCAAAGCTCAGATTCCAGGTGCTGGCGTAGGGTAGCTTCCAGCTGGGGTATGAGCCGTACAAGTTGCATTGAGCAGGAAGGAGCGGATTGGTGGCACTGACCGTAGTGCCAGGGCCGTTCTTTGGGAAGCCGTCCCCGCATTGAGAAAGAACAGAAGAACTAGTGAAGATGGGCTGCCCGGCGGCCCAAGGCAGCGTATTGCCAGAAATGACGTTATTTGAAGTAAGCGGTTTGGCAACGGACACCTGGGTGGTTATGTTTCCGGGGCCCTGGAGGGGGGTGCCGTTGACGCTGTAGAGAGTTGCTCCTGTCGGCATTTCCTGAGGCGAGTCGTTGGAAAGGCTCGTGTAGTACATCATTTGCTGATAGACGTAGGCGATGCTGCCGCCGCCGCGAATCACCGATGTACCCTTGCCGGTCAGATCGTAGGCGAAACCAACGTGCGGGGAGGGAGCGGACTGGAAGGGCCAGAGCTCGTTGGATTGGGTCATGCCGCTGGGCGTATTGGGATCGAAATTGCCGAGTTCGCCGTCGCTGGCGCGCGCGGGGGTTTCCCCTTCCCAGCGGACTCCGAGGTTCACGGTCAGCCTAGGCTTTGCGCGCCAGTCATCCTGGGCAAAGAGAGCGATTAAGTTCCAGTGAATATCTCGAAGCGAAGTGGGAGCGTACAAGATCGTTTCGGAGGCCGGCATTCCCGCGAAAAAATCCTCGAGGGGCGTAGCTCCGGTGAAAGCCGCGTTGCCCGTGGTCCCGAAGGCGATGATGCCCTTGGCATCGTCGACGTTTTTCGACTCAAGGCAGAGGCATTCCTTGCGCCAGTTGACGCCAAATTTGAACTGGTGCGAGCCGCGCGTGTAGGAGACGTTATCGGAGAATTGCAGGTCGCGACCGCCTCCGAGCCGGTCGGTGGTTGCGTCGAGCTCGCCTTGGAAGCCGTTAATGCTTACGGTTGGGAATCCGCAACCCTGCTGACCATTCAGGGCCATCGCGCCAGAAGTAAAGTTATAGGCCGACAGGTAGTTCGGGGCGCTCTGGAGGCCGCCAACGCTTCCGGTGCCGCATTCGGCGTCATAGTTGGGCTGATCCTGGAAATCGTAGCCGACCCTGGCCTCGTTCAACCAATTCGAGTTGGGCGTCCAGATCTCGACGACCCGGCCGGTCCTGGTGTAGACGTCGTAAAGCACTCCCCAGTAAGGCTCGGTCAGAACCGTGGTGGCGCCGTTACTGGCGGCGCTGGGAACTTGTTGGGAAGAATCGCCCATGTAAAACTCGGCGTTGAAGGAGTGCTTTTCGTTAATCTTCCAGTCGATCTTGCCGAGCCCCTGGTTCGATCCGCCAAAGTCCGGGAGCGTCTCCGTGACGGCACTGCTGGGTCCGGAGTTGCCGAACAGACTGGACGCACCGTACTGATTCCCGGAGGTGCAGGCAGTAGCAACGGTAGCGGCTACGGCTGAATGGATGGCGTTATTGGGAGCGTTCCAGTTGCAACCCAGGAGGTTCACGCTCAGCTGGTTGAGGGCCACGGTGACGCCGTTGGAGTTGGCTCCCAACTTGCCGTTCACCCCGGCGATGGCTTCGGGAATGCTGGAGGTGGCGTTTCCGGTGATGTCCGACGTGGTCGGCGCCGTGGTGCCAAAGACCGCTGGGGCATTGATGAGCGCACCTTCGTACGCGACGAAATAGAAGACCTTGTTCTTCACAATCGGTCCTCCATCGACGACACCGAACTGCTCGAAATTGACGTTCGCCCGCTGAGGTGAGAAGGCATTGCGGGCGTCGAAAGCCGTATCTCGTCCGATGGCCCAAGCACTGCCATGAATGTCGTTGGTCCCGGACTTCAACCCGACGTCGACCGTCACGCCGGGGAAGTAGCCGTATTCCGCTTTGGGGTTCTCGACGAGGTTGATCTCCTGAATGGCCTCGAGGGGAAGCAGGGTGGTATCACCCGATGAGGTAATGCCGCCGACCGTGGCCTCGTTGGCCCAGGGGTTGACGTCGTACAGGCCATCCAGCATGTAGTTGTCCCAGTCCGTGCCGCCACCATTCGTGGACTGATTTTCCGTCCCGCTGCCGGGAAGCATCACCACGCCAGGGAGCACGCCGGTGATTTGCCGGTAACTCTGGCCATTGACGGGCAGATTCTCGACGAGGCTGTTTTCCAGCGTGCCACCCGTCTGCGCGTTGGTGGTGTTCATGGCTGGCGCTTCGCCCGTGACGGTCACCGTCTGCGTCTGGGCGCCGGGCTGAAGGGTCAAATCCACCCGCACGTCGCCGCCGACCTGCACCTGAATATTCTCGCGCTGTATGACCTGGAAACCCGCAGCCGTGGCCTGAACCGTATATACGCCCGGAGTCAGGTTGGGAGCCGCATATTGCCCGGCAGCGTCCGTCGTCAGATTTCGAGCTTGGCCTCGCGCTACATCCGTCACCGTGACGGTGGCGCCCACGATTGCGCCGCCAGTTTGATCCGTCAACGTTCCAGAAATTCGACCAGTTTCACCCTGCGAGAACGCGGCACTAGAAGCGAGGAACAACGCGAGAACGAGACCCAGAAAACGAGAAGCCTTCATCACCATGGATACACCCCATTATCGATTTGGAAGTTATGACAGAGGACTCAAAACCCATTTCAACTGGCCCGTACATTTGCCCGACACACGCCCTGGATGCGAAGCTCACGCATCAGCAATCTGGGATGCGTGGAAACGATGAATGCGAAACTGCGATCGCTCGAGGGCCCCCATGGGCCCACAGCGGTGGACCCTACCCTCCAGCAACAGCGGATTTATCACCTGGGAGAAAAACTTGCAAGCACTTTCACGTGCGATGGCGGGTTGCGAAGTCGAGCAATTGATTGAGGATATGCAGCGCGACCGGACATGGCAACACAGAGGGAGAATAGCCTATTTCTTCGTCGTCCCACCATCCCCGGCGGGAATGCCGATAATGTTCTGGTAAGCGATTCCTTCCGAGGGCACGCACATTTGCTCATCCAACTCTTGATCGGGCACCCACTTGAAGTGGTTCTGCCCGAGGATCGGCTGCGTGTAAAACTTCGGATCGTTGATGGTCACGGCAAGATCCAGCGTGTCATGATCCTTGCGCGTGTAGCGTTCCTCGATGGTCATATCGATGCTGTGGAGATGGCCGGCGCCATCGATCCAGCTGCGGTCATCCGCCCCGTTCGTCTCTACAACGAACGTGTTATCGTCCTCCCAGTGTCCGACGGAGTATCCGAACCACCTGGGATCTGGTCCCTTCTTTGCGCCAACGTTCTTCGGGAGGTCCCGCCCGTCCGTCCAGATTTCCCGCCATACCCTGTCGTACTGCCACAACTGGAGCATGCGGTTGGGTATGGAGGCGAAGACCACCCCGCGCGTCTGATCGAGCAGCTTGCGCGGCATCCCCAGTGGATCGCACACCACGAACGGGTCATTGGTTCCCGCAAGGGTGTACTTGTTTTCCGGCTTATTGAGCGAGAATGCGGCTTGTCCGGCGGGCGTCATCGGCGGCACATCGCGCGGTCCGGAACCGATCGGCCCAGCCCAAGATCCATTTAGTTCGCGCTTGGGAGCAGGACCGGCCGGTTTGCCCTTGTCGTTGAGGTTCTGATAGACGCTCGGAGGATGCTGCTCTACGGGACCGGTCTGACCTTGAGCGAGCTGAGCTTTCGCGCCTGGCGCGCAAAGCGACAGCGCAAGCAGACTTACGATTGCGTTGCCAAACGGAATCCGGACGTTCATGGTCGCCCTCCGCAATCAGGACAAGGGCACGCCAGGCGATGACGCATCGTCGCGCCATCGCAATGCAGGCCCGCCACCACACTCGATACATTGGACTTGCCGACAGCCGAATCGGCCGCCGCATCCTGTGGTTGGGATTTCAGGCGCAGCCGATCGATTTACTCGGATTTCTTCTTGCCGTCGGGGTCAAGATATCCAAGCGCGCTATCCTTGAATTGCGACCCGTCGGCGAGCACGATCTTTTGCAATCGCCCCACGGGATTTCCCGTCTTCGACTGGAACAGGTAAACAGAGATTTTGTCGCCTGGCTCGACCACTCTTCTCGACCATCCCAGCAGGCTCAACGACGATGGGCTGCCAGCCTCCGCGGCCCAGTGCGCCACGTTGCCGCTGCTATCCGTGGCATCAAACATGACAAAGCTATGCGGGTTGGACCAAACGAACTTGGTCACCGTGGCGTCTTTCAGAATCACCACTTTGCTCGTATCGTATGCAGTATTCCCATGATGAGCGAACATCGGAGCACAAACTGCCAGACCGATGACTAACAAACTCACACTGATGATTAGCTTAGTTTTCATTCGGCACCTAATGGACTCCATTTCGCGGACTTGGCCCGCGCACTCTAACGTATATATGACACCCGGGCGTCCCTGTCAACGCCGCCGGTCGCCGGGACCCTGCTCCCACGCGTTTTGAGGGAAATCAGCGGTTCCCGACGACCCCGCTCCCGGTGCCGGCGGGATCGCCGATGATCTTGAGATACGCCAAACCCTCGGAAGGAACGCAAAGCTGCTCCTCGATTTCCTGGCTGGGCATCCACTTGAAATGGTTTTCGGCGGTGACGGGCTTCGTATAATACTTGGGGTCGTCAATCGTTACGACCAGGTCCAGACTGTTGTGGTTCGGACGCGTGTAGCGCTCGGTCACTTTCATGTCTGCGCTATGAGGATGGCCGGCGCCGTCGAGCCAGCTTCGATCATCGCTGCCGACCGTATTCACCACTAGCACGTTATCCCCTTCCCAATGTCCGACCGAGTAGCCGTAGTAGCGCGGGTCCGGGCCGTTTTTGGCCCCCACGTTTGTCGGCAGCGTGTGCCCACTGGTCCAGATTTCGCGCCACACCCTTTGATATTGAAACAGCTCAATGATCCTGTCCGGCATTTGCGCGAACTGCATGCCTCTGGTTTCAAATGTGACGTTGCGCGGGAATCCCAGCGGATCGCACACGTCCAGCGGATCCTTGCGTCCGGCGACGCTGCCGTCCGCCTCGCCATCCACGGGCTTATTCGCGTTGAACTGTTTCAGGCCCAGCGGCGTTAAGGAGGATTCCTCGACTTTAAAGCCGGCTCCGCCAGTTGGTCCGGCCCAAGCTCCCGTTAAGTCTTGCTTGGGCGCGGGGCCGCCGGTGTTTTTGTCTTTCATCAATGTATCCTTGAAGTAATTGGGCGCGCGCTGCTCGACGCCCTGGCGGTCCTCCGTCTGGGCTGCTGCCAAGCAAGAAAGCGCCAAGATGGCCGCCAAGCTCATGCCTATGCTGAAGTGTGACTTTCGCATCGGGGTAGTCCTCCCGTTCTCGACAACCCAAGACCGCTGAATGCGATAAAAATACGATGGGTGACCGGCAAGGTCAAGTGTCGCCCCTCGTGGTAGGATGCCGCTCGGTTACAAGCAGCGGAGAGCGGACATCGAAGGTAGCGAGCGCACGTCATCGAAATGGCCCTGAACGGGCCCTGAGCGCGCACCGCGGCTTCGGGAACGCAGTCGCGACCGACAAAAAGGAGAGCAGCATGCGGCCTATTGAATATTACCTGGAACATGCGGACGAGCTGGCGCAGAAAGTTGAGGACGATTGGGAGAAGAACATGCAGGCGCGCAGTGCTGACTTCCAAGCGCTCTTCGACAAAGCCACTCAGTATCTAATCGCGAAACGAGTCGCGGACAAACGCCGTGGAGAAGAGGATCTCGAGCGGCCCGATGCGGTTGAAAAAAACGCCACGCGACAGGCGTTCGCGGAGGCCTACAAAATGTATGAGGAGAAGAATAACGCAACTCGAGCTTAGGTGGCGCAAATCCCAAGGTGGCCGACGCCCCGAAAGGTTAAGCGGCGCGGCTTGCATGGGAAGAGAGAGCCGCAATGAGGCTGCTAATCGGCATTGCGGACTTGGACGCGTCCTTGTTGGCGCACTGCTTCGATCGAGATGCCCTTCTTACTGCGCCGGAGCGTGAGCGTGACGCTGGAATCCCCAATCCGAAGATTTTCGATCTGTACTTCATCCAATGCCTTCGGGAATAGTGGCCGGGAACAGCGGACCTCGGGCACCTCGCCCATCACTACGTGAAGACCCAGGCAGGCTTGCAGCAAAAGGAAAACGGAGCCGGCTGCCCAGGCCTGCGGGGAGCAGGCCACGGGATACAAAGTCGGGCCGCTTCCGTCATCCCTTTTGTGAAATCCGCAGAACAATTCCGGCACACGCTGCAGCGGCATGTGAAGACTGGCTTCGTAGAGCCCTTGCAGAATTTCGCATGCCAGATGTTGCATCCCGTAATGTGAGAATCCCATGGCCACGATGGCGCTGTCGTGGGGCCAGACCGAACCATTGTGATACGACATCGGGTTGTAACGTATTTCGGGCGAGGCCACGGTTCGCACGCCCCAGCCTGAAAAAAGCTGCTCGCGCATCAGGACCGAGGCCACAGACTCGGCGCGCCGATGATTGGCGATCTCGCAGAATAGGGCATGGCCCGCATTCGATGTGTTCACCTGGCACTGCCTTTTGTTTCCATCGAGAGCCAGCACATAGTTGCCAAGCCTTTCGCTCCAGAAGGCTTGCTCGAATTGCGTCCGCAAGGACCGGGCCTCCGTGTCGAAGCGGAAAGCAAGGTCTGGTTCCCCAAGGGCCCGGGCGAGTTGCGCCGCGGCGCGTTTTGCGGCAAACGCGTAGCCTTGGACCTCGCACAATGCGATCGGAGGCTCCGCCAGCATTCCGTTCGCGTGAAACACGGAGTCGTAAGAGTCCTTCCAGCCCTGCTGAACGAGTCCGTGAGAAGAGCGCTTCTCGTATTCGATAAACCCGTCCTTGTCGCGGTCACCGTAGTTATCCATCCAATCGACGGCGCGTCTTACGTTTGGCCAGATTTCCCGGATAAAGGGAAGATCGCCGGTGCGTTCAAAATACTGTCCGGCAAGCATCACGAACAGCGGTGTGGCATCGATGCTGCCGTAGTAGCGGCCGAAGGGAACTTCCTTTGTGGCCGCCATCTCGCTGCGACGGATTTCATGCAGGATTTTCCCGGGCTCGGCATCCTCTTCTGGAATTTCTTCGGTGGCCTGGTTTTTCGCCAGATAATCGAGAACGGCTCGAGCGATCGCGGGACTGACCCAGAGGCACTCCATCGCCGTAATGATGCCGTCGCGTCCGAAGACTGTGCTGAACCAGGGAACGCCGGCGTATGGATAAGCGCCCTCGGGGTTGCCTTCCGCAAGCATTTGCAGATCGGCGGAGGAACGTTTCAGCCAGGCGTTAAAACTTTCGCTCGAGGTCGTGATGCGGCAATCGTGCAGACCGGTGGGGTCGGGGCGGGGGTCGCGGTGCGCATTCGTTTTCCAGGAGCTGACCGGCTTGTTTATTCCGGGATCGCGCTCACAAAGGACCAGCGCTTCAAGCGACTTCTCCTCCCCAGGCGCCAATGCCAAATCGAAGGCGGCGGCGTTAGTTTCCAGGGACGCGGGCTTTAGGGAAAATTCGAGGCGAGTGCGGCGCAGCACGCCGTCGAGTCCGCGGTATTCAAATATGGGGCTGTCCCCTGCAAGGCGATCCTCCAGCCGTTGTCCCTTGCGTTCGCGCTTGGTGCCGCGCACCTCGAAAATATCGGCAAAATCCGCTTCAAATCGAAAGGTGATGGAAAACTGAGCGAGCTCGGAACCATAGTTCCG